>OHNP01000658.1_pt1 | contig 17100 bp, 17 predicted proteins | sample 1569531 | NCBI WGS metagenome assembly OHNP01 (sample SAMEA3879587, study PRJEB24766) | human gut metagenome | biome: human-associated habitat; feature: feces | place: USA | collected 1985/1987
ACACTTTGATTTGCGGAGGCATCGGCGGCGGTGCGCAGGCAGCACTCGCCGAAGCGGGCATCAAGCTCTACGGCGGTGTCAGCGGGGACGCTGACGCAGCGGTGAGCGCATTGCTCAGCGGAAATCTGGGCTACGATCCCAATGTTCACTGTGACCACCATGACCATGCGCACGGCGAAGCTGGTCACACCTGCGGTGACCACGGCTGCGGCAAGCATAGCTGCCATTGATATGGAACGCACACTGACACAACTTCCGTTCTGGTCATCCTTGACCGAACAGAAGCAAGAAACGCTGCGCCGAAGTGCCTTTGTCCGTCATTATGAAAAGGGTGCATTCGTACACAGTAGCGACACCGAATGCCTCGGAATGCTGTTCGTCCTTTCCGGCGAGATCCGCACCTATCTTCTCTCCGAGGAGGGGCGGGAGGTAACGCTGTTCCGCCTGTATCCGGGCGAACTATGCGTGCTTTCCGCCTCCTGCGTGATCAGTCAGATCACCTTTGATACGCAAATGACCGCAGGAATGGATACGGACGTTCTGATTATCCCTGCAAATGTCATTGCTGCGCTCAAGGAGAAAAATCTATATGTCCGCTGCTTCCTCTATGAGTTGGCAACGAAACGGTTTTCTGATGTGATGTGGGCGATGCAGCAGATCATGTTCAAGGGATTGGACCGGCGGCTGGCAGAATTTCTCCTTGCCGAAGCGGAGCGTACCGGCTCCGACACCATACGCATGACCCATGGATACCTTTGATGACGCGCCGGAAGTCACCATTACCTACTTCCAGCCCGATGAGCGGAAGGCTGGCGGCAAATACATAACAGCAACCGGTGCGGTCAAAAAGGTCGATGACTTTGAATGGCAAATCACCATGCAGGACGGCGTGAAGATTCCGATGGATAATGTTCTAAGTATTGACGGAAAGCTGTTCTCGTCCTTAGAATAATGTCGATTGCCGTGCGACCAAATGAATTGAATAGTGAGATAAAAAGACTGCAAGGCAGCAATGCCAAGCAGCCTTTTTTATGTAGAAACGATAGTTGCATAAATCTGTCGTACAGATTATCGAAGAATAATAAGAACTGATACACATTATCACCGGATATCTTTTCCTAAAAATCTTCAAGTCTCATTTGAGTCAGGCGGCCTTTGGCTTTTTAGAATTTAGTTATTCTTTTCTTCAGGGCTGTATTCCAAGATGTCTCCCGGCTGGCATTTTAGGACATCACAGATAGCCGCCAGTGTGGAAAAGCGGATGGCACTGATATGGCCGTTCTTCATCTTGGATAAATTCACATTGGCAACGCCAACTCTTGCCGATAATTCATTCAGGCTCATTTTCCTGTCAGCCATGACACGGTCTAACCGCAAAATGATGTGTCCCATTTCTCCGCCTCCTTACAGGGTCTCATCCGATTCTTTCTGCAACTGAACACCATACTTGAAAACAGCCACCAAGGCCATAGTTACAACAAAAGCAATCAAAACGCCCCATTGAATACTGACATTTGTGCTTTTTCCGGCGGTCAAGAAGCTTTCCAGCATCGTTTCACCGATAGAGGCGAACACTGCAACAGGAAGAAGAGAAAAACCAAAGCTTCTCATCCTATTTACAACTTCACAGCAAAAGGGCGATTCACACTTCGTCAGCACCGCGAACAGCCTTCTCAGCATCCAAAGCGCAGCAGTTGCAGATGCCGAAAACACCGTCAGAAAAATAAATACCGTTACCAAATCTTTTATGTTATATTCCTCAGGGGACGTATCCGCCTCCATGACTTTGGCGGTTTCGTCAGAGTGTATTTCCGCCGAGGCGTATGACTGGTTGAAAATCTTCAGCTCGGCTTGGAACTCCTGATTTTCGGGTGGGATGGCTTTCTTTTCGCTATCCTCAAGCATATACTCCGGGAACTCTTTTCCCGAATAGGTAAAGCTTCCGCCGAGGATGCTCCACAGCGTATCAAAGCTTGCTTTGTTAAAGCGGAATTCAGCGTGCTCGACCACACGAACCGTCAGAGCATCCTTCGGGAGCGTTGCTACAAAAGCAGTCGCAATGCAGCAGCTAACTGTTATAAGCGCTGCGATTACGGATAAAACTGTCATAACGATTTTTCCCACCTTGCCGAACAGGTGGAATTTTGTAATGGTGTTGGAGTTCATATATGACCATTCCCTTCTGTGAAAGGCATCCACAAATAATTAGATGCAGTATGGCTTTCCCTATCGTGAGTTATTGGAAAGAATTGCTTGCAAGGCAGTTATGCTAAAAATCAAATCAATGCAGTGGCGCTTCCCAAGCAGTTATCTCAGGCCATAGCGCCGTATCAAAGCAATCGCGGATGCAATCGCTGTAGTATTGCAGCTTTGCTATAAGACCCGGTGCATCCCGGAACAGTGTGCCGCTGTCCTCAACCGCGTATTCAAAGATCCGCGCGCGGTCCTCTGTTGCGTTGATCATGGAGTAGTCGTCGATGAAATAGGAATACCATTCCGGCTGAATGTTGGTGCCCAGCGAACCGTATTCCCCGGTATAGGTAAAACCATCAGGGTTAAGGGCAGACCATCCCTCCTCGGTAAACAGTGCCTCATCGCGGTACGTTGCGTCCCACGCAAGCCGCCCGTCAATGGCGTGAGAGAGCTCGTGCCAGACAGTATTCTTGCTGAGTGAATAAATATCAAGGACGATTTTGCATACGCTGCCGTTTGCGTCCGTGAAGGCGGCGTAACTCATGTCACCGCCGAAGCCATTTGTCGCGGTCAGCCCGCCGACAAGCTGGAACTGCACGCGGTCGATGTGTCCGTAGATGAGCTGCCGGAAGAAACCTTCCGGAAAAACAGACAGTGCATCCTCCAGAAGATCCAATCCTGCGGATACAGGCCCGTAGTCGGAGACCGAATAACAACTGAAGGATGTAAATTCCGTTTCGCACTGGTCGGCAATGCGGATCTCGATGCCAAAGTGGTCGGAAAGCGACTGCGCGCGTTCATAGAGCGAAGCATCTGCGCTCATGCCGTCAGGTGCGGCTTGGAGGTCGGCAAGGGACTGTGTTTGCAGGTTTTCACCGTTTGTGTTCGCACGGATATCCCAAAACAGCAGGCGATTACATCCCTCACCATCGTTTACCAGCAACAGGTAGCCGCCAAGTTCCTCCGTCCAGACGATGCTTTGCACATACCGACCGGGCAATGCACAGGTTGAGAGGAAAATGCCCTTAGAATCGTAAAGCGACAGAGTTCCGTCGAGACCTGTCAACAGGAGGTGACCCACCGGATCAAGCAGGGAAAATGTACCGCCTTGTGCAGTGATCACGCGGGCATTGGTATCCACTCCGAAAGCAAAGGTGTCCTCCTGTCCGTAAAAGCCTGCAAGCCACATTTTACCGCTGTGGCAGATTCGGAAGAAATCGCCGGAAAACGGAGGCTCAACCAGTTTCCCGCTTGCAAGATTGAGGCATGAAGCGGTATATCTCTGTGTCTCACGGTTGACACCGGTGAAGCAGACATTTGCATCCGTCACGCTGCATATGCTCAGTTCGGCCAGATCAAGGGAGAAACGCTCCTTTCCCGTCGAGAGGGAGACAGCACAGATTCCGTCCAGATAGCTGCACTTGTATAGCGTATCAAGATCATAACCAAGGAACCATTGCCCCGGATCTGCGGAAAGAGTGTAGCGTGCGGTCTCCCGAAGGAGCGCATCCAGCACGACGACCGTTCCAGACTGACTGTCGCATACGGCAATGTGGTCCCCTAGAATCTGTGGTTCGACAGATTCGGTAAGCTCTACCGTGCAGCTTTGCAGCGCTTCGCCGGTTGTAGCGCTCAAGAGCGTCAGCTTCATCTCGCTGTTGCCGTCGCTGATGTAGCTGGTTGTCGTCATTAAAAGATTACCTGCGAAGGCGCGAAGCATTGGATACTGCTGTGCCTCAATCTGTTGATTGGGGATGTTCCAAAGAGCGCCGCTGTCGTCAAATGCCTCGCACGAATCAAGGAGCGACGCTTCCTTAATCGGCTCGGTCGTGGTTTCCGTGGATAGCTCCTCCGATGTGTCGGAGCTTTGTGTGTCGGCTTCGCCCGGAACACCGCAGCCGGTCAAAAGCAGGCATAGCGCAAGAATAAGCAAAAGGGTTCGTTTCATATATGACTATTCCTTTCTGTGAAAGGAACCCGCAAAGGATTAGACAATGTGGGCGCTTTCACTATAAAGAGTTTTTTGATAGAATTGTTTGGAGAGTAGGGAGGTAGGTGCAATGGGGTATGCTGCGATGATTGTCATGCTTCCTCTCCTCATTGTCAGATTACTCGTTCATTGAGCACAGCCCAAATAATAACGCCTGCCGTCAGCAGTAGAGTCGTAGCCGCCGACAAAAATCTTGTCTTCCACTTCTGCTGCATCCCCATAAGAAGAACGGCAATGATCGCAGCACAGGAAACGACCGTCAGCAGATGCCGCGGGAAAGAATGACAGAGCTTTTGAAAATAGCTCACGCCCAGCAGAGCAACAACGGTATTGCCGATGCTGAGAACAACTGCGCCCAACGCGTTTTGCTTTTTCGCATAGAAGGCGATTGCACCACCGGGGAGCGTGAGCAGGGTGATCGGCAGCCATATTTTGGTGTAATAGTACAGAACTTTGTCCGATCCGATTGAAGGCAGTTCTACGAGAAAAATCACCGGCTGACTGATGAGAAAGAACACAAGGCATTTTAGCCCTGCCTCTTTGGCATTTTTGCAGTTTGACACAATCAGAACCGCAAACAGCACCCACCATTCATAGGAAACGGCGATATCCCGAAAAGATGTATCATATAAAATTGGAATTTGATTGATGACACCCACATAAATTCCAATTATCGCCGCAAAAGCGCAAACGACAGGCCATGTCATGGGGAGGGTTCCGAACGCAGCGGATAATTTCTTCATAGCTTACCCTCCGACGGCAGAAATCCCGCCATTCTCCTTAAAACTGACCGTTATCCGATAATCTTTGATTGAAATAGCCGCATCGCCGAGCATCAGCGAGAAGGTGAGCTTAATTTTCTCCATGCTGGTGCCTTCGTGGGAAAACACAAATAGATAGGTGTCTCCGTTTTCCCGGCTCTCTTTCAAGACAAATGACTCAGGGTCGGAGCTTTTTACATTGTAGCTTGCTCCCGCAGTATGTGGGAGTGAAATGGTCAATTCCTTTCCATTTTCACTAATTTGATACTGAATATCGGAATCCAGCTTTTTCTCAAACGTAGAGAAAATCGGTACATCATATCCCACTTTCACTTGGTAAATCGTAACACCGAGAGACGCTACGAAAGCAATGACCACCGCAGTTGAAATGACGACAGCCGCTTTTGCCCCTGCGCGTGTTTTTCCGTTTTCATTTCCAAAGGACCAACCGTCCGCCCACAGTGCTTCCATTTCTGCCCGTTTTGCCGGACGGATCAAGTAAAACGCCAGCGCAATAAACACAAGTGAGCCGAAAATGCAGAATACAATATCCATGCCGGTGACGTGAATACTTTCGTCAAACACAGCAATAAAAGCAGAAATGTCGGTCAATGTGTGCATGAGGATTACTCCCCAAATATTGCGCGTCCGGAGAAAAATTGCGCCGTCAAAAACGCCAATGGCGGCGGTGTAAATAACCTGTACCAGTGCCGCAAAAATGTCGCCCGTGGCAATCGCATTAACTGCGTGCAACAGGCCAAACGCAATTCCGGAGACCAACATGCAGCGAGTAAATTTCTTTGGCTTATCTTTCCAGATGCGCATCAGATTTGACACAACGAAGCCGCGACAAAAAATCTCCTCAGACACACCGGGTCCGACCCCGTGAACGATTGCCGCAATGACGGCTGTGGTACCGACGACAAAAGGTGCATCATATATTTTGATCTGCAAAAAATTCCACAGGGGAACAATCAGTTCCGGGAGAGCCAGCAAGATGCCGAGTTTCAGTTTTCCGCCCCGAAAGCCGAAATTGCATTTCCTCCGGAAAAAAATCGGCATGATCAGCATCAGCAGTCCTACAATAATCAGCCTTGCGATATCGTCATTAATCTGATACAGAAACGACTCTTTTCCGCCAATGGACTCAAACATGATTCCGGTTATTGCTGCAATGGTATCACGCAGAAGAAAAAAGCCCAGCGGAACAAACAGCGCAGTAAACAACATGCTGTTTAGAAATCTGTGCTTTACGAGCTTTTCCATACAAACTACCTTCAAGTGCTGTTAGCGTTAATTATTTAACGAAAATCGTTAAACATAGTTTATCACCGCAGCCAAGATATGTCAAGAATATTTTACGATATTCGTAAATTTTTTGATTTTTCATGTCATCTGTTGGTGTGACTTTTGCGAACCGTGTTTTAGGGTTACGACTGGCTCCGGCGTTGCAGATAGATAAGACAAAAGTCGTACCCGTTTTTTACTCCCATTCTTGTCAAAATGCATACTCACGGCAACATCCATTTGCTGAACTGTGTGCCAATAGCGAGCATGGAGACGGTAAGGATGCTGTTCTTCATGACAAGAAGGTTGAAAGTTGGAGGCAAGACCCTGAGAGGAAAAATCAGTATAATAATGTCCAACGTCCCAACCATTGGAAGGCACGAGCAAAGGAGGTATCAGCTATGGATATGAAAGAGTTTATTTTGGCAAAGTGCTTAAAAGATCAGTCTGACATTGAAATTATCACTGAGAAAGACTACATTTCACACCCGAAGCCAAATGGCTATCGCAGTCTGCACCTGACGATCCGGTTGCCGGTATTCTTTGCAGAAAAAGAGATCCATGTGCCAGTGGAGATACAACTCCGTACAATCGCTATGGACTTCTGGGCAAGCCTTGAGCATACCATCCGCTATAAGAAAAACTTGCCGATAAATGCTGAAATCGAAACCGAACTGAAAGAGTGCGCCGATTCCAGCAGAGAGTGGGACAGTAAAATGGAGCATCTACTGCACATTTTAACATAATGCGTCAGATATAAAAGGAAAAGCGCTCATTTTGATGCTTGCCTTTTGATATTGGTATCATATTTTGATAAGGCTAATCCGCCAAACTGAATACTGACTGGGGCAAGGTTGAACAGACCTTGCCCCTTTTTGTGCAGCTAAAAGGTCAGCCTCATAGGCAGATCATTATCTCCGACAGAAATTTTTTCATTTTTTGCAAAAGTGGTACCCAAAATCTGGAGCCGCCTTGTATCTTATAGCAAACGACAAAGAGGTGGCGAATCATGGATACAGCGGCCAACACCCTGGCGGTCTACCGGAAAGAGGTCAAATACTTAATCTCCCTGCTCGATTCCGTGATGCGCAAAGGTGTGTCCTGCGTAGGGCATCGAATGTGCCGCTCTAAATCGCCAGAAACGGGAAAAGTCCTGCGCTGCGTCCCATGCGCAATGCAAGGCAAAGGACGGTTCAACTCGGAGTAGAGGTGGAATTATTCACAAGTCTCTGCTATAATTCTACTTGATAGAGTTTGGTTTGGTTCAATGTTATTCTGCGTTGCTTGAGGCAACGCAGTCTTCCGCACTATAATGAGAGTGCAAAGGAGGAAGCCACTATGTTTCAAGACAACCTAAAAGCACTTCGTAAGGAAAAAGGAATCACGCAAGAGGAACTGGCAGCACGATTGAATGTCGTGAGGCAGACCGTTTCAAAATGGGAAAAAGGTCTTTCCGTTCCCGACTCGGATCTGTTAATAAAGCTGGCGGAGATTTTGGATGTCCCTGTAAGCCGATTGCTCGGATCCAAAATTGAAGCAGAAACGAAGCCCGACGCTTTGGCAGAGCAGCTTTCGCGGATCAACGAGCAGCTGGCTATCAAAAACAGACGGGCGAAGAGAGTATGGAAAGTATTCGCCTTTATTATCGGCGGCATTATTGTGATGTACATCCTGGGCATAATTGCTTTTACCGGTCTCACTGCTCATCCAGCCCAGTCCAATACCGAAGAAACTTCACAAGCCATTGTTGGAACGGAAACAGATAATTAAAAACTTAAATCGTTTGTGCAGCAACCATCTTCCCAAAAACGCAAAAACATCCCGCACTATGCGTCCTGGAAACGCACGGTGTGGGATGTTTATCCTATTACGCGGCTTTTGTCAAATGCGCATTCCCGGCGGCTAAGTTCACGCGGTCAACGTCATATCCTGCGTTGTAGATGGTGTTGGACAGCGGTCTTTCCTGCATCCGGTAGTCGTGCACGCAATCCGTGAGTGTCCAGCGGGCCGGGCTGCTCCAGAAAGAAGCAGACTTCGTCAGTAGGAATTTGCACTTTTTGACGATTATCTCTTCCAAATTGAGCAGTTATATGGTATAGTCTGAATTAGGCATAGTGACTCTCCTTTGGATGTGGTAGTGGTATACTCAAAGGATTTTGTCTCTATGCTCAACTTTTTTCGCAAGAACGGGGCCGGGAAGAGAGCCAGACCCCCAACATTTTTGATGGAATCCACTTTACTAAAGCTTTAAAAGCTCTCCCAGTCTTTTCCCCGTCTCTGCGTGAAACAAAATATAGAAAGAAGGCATTGTCATGTGGATCCTGTTTGCATTTGGTTCGGCGCTTTTTGCCGGGCTGACATCCATTCTGGCAAAATGCGGCATCCGGAAGACGGATTCCGACACGGCCACGGCCATCCGGACGATCGTGGTCCTGCTGTTTTCGTGGCTGATGGTGGCCATCGTCGGCTCCGCGCCGACCATCACCGGCCTGAGCGCGAAGACGTGGGTCTTTCTGATCCTCTCGGGCCTCGCGACCGGCGCGTCGTGGCTGTGCTATTTCCGCGCGCTGCAGCTCGGCGACGTGAACAAGGTCGTTCCCATCGATAAATCAAGCACCATCCTGACGATCGTGCTGGCGTTCCTCTTCCTGGGCGAGGGCACCACCTGGCTCAAGGGCGCGGCCGTCGTGCTCATCGCCATCGGCACGTTCCTGATGATCGAGAAAAAAGCGGTCACCGGAAACAAGGCCGAACGAAAGAGCTGGCTGGTCTATGCCATCCTCTCCGCCGTGTTCGCCAGCCTGACCTCCATCCTCGGCAAGGTCGGCATCGAGGGCGTGGAGTCCAACCTCGGCACGGCCATCCGCACGGGCGTCGTGCTCGTGATGGCATGGTTTATCGTGTTCGTTAAGGGCAAGCAGCACACGCTGAAGGAGGTCCCGAAGAAGGAGCTCGGCTTCATCTGCCTGTCCGGCCTTGCGACGGGCGGCTCGTGGCTGTGCTACTACAAGGCGCTGCAGGACGGGCTTGCCAGCGTGGTCGTGCCCATCGATAAGCTGAGCATTCTGGTCTCCATCGCATTTTCCGCCGTCGTGTTCCATGAGCGGCTGTCCAAAAAGGCCGCGCTCGGCCTTGTGCTGATCGTTGCGGGCACCCTCATGATGATTTTCTAACCTTTTCCCGATTTCATTTCCCATGCTGCATACAAGAGACAGAACGGCAGGCATTTGACGAGTTCATCCGCTGCATTCCTGGCGTGTACTGATTTCTGCCGCACTCCTCTGACTTCCGACCATAGTCTCTGAGCAAACTGCACGGGAACGGCCCCATTCTTCGGGCCGTTCCCGTGCAGTCTTCCAAGGTTTGGAAAAAGCCGGAAAAATGTTTGCGCCGCGGGGCAGATTGCGCTATACTAGGGCCGCAATCGAGATGTTTTTGAATTGAGAGGAGAAATTCCACATGAGATCCGCAGAAAGCAAGCGGCTCGACATGCTCCACGGCCCGATCTGGAGCAAGCTGCCGCAGTTTGCCCTGCCGGTCGCCGCAACAGCCATTCTGGAACAGCTGTTCAACGCCTCCGACATTGCCGTTGTCGGCAACTTCACCGGCGCGGACAAGACCATTGCCGTCGCCGCCGTCGGCGCAAACAGCGCGCTCATCGCGCTCATCGTCAACCTGTTCATCGGCATCGCCCTCGGCGCGAATGTCGTCATCGCAAACGCCGTCGGCCGCGGCGACCGCGAGGCCGTGCAGAAGGCCGTGCACACGTCCATCGTATTCTCGCTGCTGGGCGGCATCGTCGTCGCCGTTCTCGGTGAGCTGGCTGCGGCCGCCCTGCTGCGTACGCTGCATGTGCCGGACGACGTGTTTCCGCAGGCGCTGCTGTATCTGCGCATCTACCTGATGGGTATGCCGGTCATCCTGCTTTACAACTTCGAGGCGGCGATCTTCCGCAGCGTCGGTGAGACGCGCGTGCCGCTCGTGGCGCTGGCGACGTCCGGTGTGCTGAACGTGCTGCTGAACCTGTTCTTCGTTGCCGTGCTCCATATGACCGTCAACGGCGTGGCCATCGCGACCGTCATGGCCAATGCCTTCAGCTCGGCTCTGCTGTTCCGCCGCCTGCTGCGCTCCGGCAAGGACATCCGCCTTGAGCCGCGCAAGCTGCGCATGGACGGCCGCAGCCTGTGGATGATCCTGCGCATCGGCCTTCCCGCCGGGCTGCAGAGCGCGGTGTTCGCCATTTCCAACATTGTCATCCAGTCCGCCATCAACAGCCTCGGCAAGGTCGTCATGGCTGCCTCGAGCGCAGCCTGCAACATCGAGGTCTTCGCCTATGACGTGATGAACTCCTACAATCAGGCCTGCACGACGTTCGTCGGCCAGAACTACGGCGCGGGCCAGATCCGCCGCTGCCGCAAAACGCTGTACCTCTGCCTGATCGAGGACGCCGTATCGCTCGGCGCGACCGTCGCGCTGGTGCTGCTGACGGGCCGCTTCCTGCTGTCCATCTTCAACAACGACCCGCAGGTCGTCGCGCTGGGCTACGACCGGCTGAAGATCGTGTTCTTCGCCTATATTTTCTCGCTTCTGTATGAGGTCATGTCCGGCTATCTGCGCGGCTTCGGCATCTCGCTCGTGCCCGCCGCCCTCACGGCCCTCGGCGTATGCGGCATCCGCATCGCTTGGATCCACTTTGCCTTCCCGCAGCACCCCACGCTGCAGACCATCATGACGTCCTATCCGGTCAGCCTGTCCGCCACGGCGCTGATGATCTTCATTGCCCTGCTGTGCTACCGCCCGGCGCGCAAACACGCCGCCATGGAGCGCGAACCCGCCCCGGCAGGGAAATAATTTCAAACAATATTGTAGCGGCGCTCATCGAGCGCCATGGAGGCTGACAACTATCTCGCACTGATTCTGTGGCACAAGGGCCCCAGATTTGTCATTGCGAGGAGGCCGTAGGCCGACGTGGCAATCTCGGGAAGGCAGTTACGTTTTCGCCGATGGCTTTCCTGTTATCCGCCATTGTCCTGCGAGATTCCCACGTCGCTTCGCTCCTCGGAATGACAAACTTGGGAGCATTGTGTCACTGAATTTGTACTGCAATCATTGCCAGCCTGCATGGCGCTCAGGGAGCGCCGCAACAGACGCAATTGGTGCATACCATTTTATCGCCGCCTTGCACCAACTGCAGGTGTGTCTCCGGGCCCGGCTGTCCGCTCCCCTACAAAACCCTCCCCTAAAAAGTAATCCTGCCCGGAGTGAAAGCTCCAGGCAGGACTTTTTCTGCTCTGTTATTCCGCAGGCTGCGCGGCGGTCGTTCCGTTATCGGCCGTGCCATTCAGCAGGGCCGACATGTCGAACATCGGCAGCGTCGTGCCGTCGCCCATCATGAACGTCGGCAGCTCGCCGTTCCAGTTTTCCGCGTAAGTATAGGCGATGAGGGCCTCCGTCAGGGATTCGGCGATCTTGCGGTTCGCCTCGGCCTCGGCCTCAGCACGGGTCGTCAGCTCATAGGCATCAGCCTCCGCCTCGATGCGCTTGATCTCTGCAGCGGCGTTGGCCTCGAGGACGCGCTGCTGCGCCTCAGTCTCGGCGCGGAGCTTGTTCTGCTCGGCGACCTGCTTGGCCTCCACGGCATCCGTAAAGGCATCCGTGAAATCCATATTCTCAATGGAAGCGCCGACCAGCTCGATGTTGTAGGCAGCCAGCTTTTTGGACAGGACCTCCTCGATCTGCGAGGCCATCAGGCTGCGGCTGGAGACGAGGTCCTCGGCCGTATACTGGGCCGTGACGATCTTGACCGACTCCGTGATGCACGGGGCGATGACCGTATCATAATAGCCGATGCCGATGGTCTTATAGATCGTCATGGCATCCTGCTTGCTGATCTGATAGTTCACGGTGTAGGTCATGCTGACCTCCTGAATGTCAGAGGAGAAGCAGGACATATCCTGCGTGCTCTTCTGCACGCGGTTGTCCATCTTGATGACCTCCTGCCACGGGAGCTTGAAGTGCATGCCGGCCTCGAGCGTGTAGTTCTCCACGCTGCCGAACGTTGTCACGACGCCGGTGTGGCCTGCCGGAATGGAGACATAGCACGAAAACACGATGACGAGCACACCGACCAGCGCCAGCAGCTGCTTTTTGTTGACTCTCCAGCTCATGCCCTCGCCGCGGACAAAGCCCATGGCAATGAAAAGCACGAGGGTAAGCACGATGCCGAGCATAAAAATAACCATTGTTACTCTCCTTTTCTGTATCTGGGTGGGTTTTACGGATCCGCTGTGTATGGTCTTATTTTATCAGGCCGGGCGCAGAAAATAAAGGCTCAAATGTACAAATTAACACCCGCTATTTTTCTCCCGCTGCGGAGATCTCCCGCGTATAGGCCGCACGGTCAATGCGGCCGTCGGCCATCATTTTTTCCGCCCAGAGCTGCAGGGCCTCCACGGTCCGGGAGATCTGCTCCAGCTCCCGCTGGATGCGCAGGAAATCCGCCAGCTCGTCCGGATCGATGCTGCCATCGGCCGAGATGTCGATGAGGCAGCCGCGCTCGCGGTCGAGCGTGTTGAGGGTCGCCAGCATCTCGAGCACGATGGCCGGAAGCTCCTTCGGCTTGATCTCCGGCACATATTCCTGCCCGATGGGGCAGGCGCGGGCGCAGTAGGCATTGCAGAGCGACGGCTTCTTATACCGCTGCGCCATGCGCAGCACCTCGTCCGGCCGCGGCAGGGAGCGCTCGCTTTCGATGCGCTCGATGCGCTCCGCCGGGATGGTCTCCAGCAGCTCCGCCGCCCGCTCGCGGGAAAGGCCCAGCTCCTCGCGGGCCAGCTGATAGGGTGTCTTGTTCTGTTTGGTGGAGGCTCTACCCATGGCGCTTTCCTCCGTGTCCCGGGCGGTTCAGCAGGACGTAAAGGCCGATGAGCGCGGCGATGCTCCCCAGCATGATGGCATACATCGCGCCGGTGCTTACGGCATGGCCGAAGAAATAGAGATTGCAGTCCACGCTGTCACGGATGCCCGAAACGACCTCCGCCGGAAAGCCGATGCGGCGCATCTCCGCAAACACGCCTCGCATCGCATGGCAGCGCAGCAGAGCGTTCCCATACGTCCCCGGCAGGAAGGCGATGACCTTCTGCAGCACGGGCGAGAAGCTCGAAACGGGCATATAGGCCCCGCAGACAAAGCCGTACCCCGCGCTCACAATCGTTCCGACCGCGCTGGCCTGCCCGTTCGTCGAAAGCGGGAAGATCATGCAGGACGACAGCGCTGTGCCGAACAGCACCAGGATCACCACGTCCAGCAGCACGAGCAGCACGTCCGCAGCGCTCAGATACCAGCCCGTCAGCGCCAGATAACCGAAGCAGGCGGCCGCGGCGATGCCGTTGATGAGCAGCGTGGTGCAAAACGTCGCCAGATAATAGCTCAGCGAGAGGACAGCGGGCCGGACCGGCGAAACGGTCAGGTCGTTCCGTGCACCGGAGACCTTGTCGAACACCATGGTGAGGTTCGAGCAGAAGGCCACCGTCACACAGCTGACGGCCAGCAGCGACGAGATGAGCTGCCCGCCGACACAGCCATGCAGGAGCGAGTCCTCCACCTGTGCCCCGGCTGCCGCAAGGGCAGAACGGAACGAATCCTCATACGTCCGGCTGAGGAAGGTGACATAGAGCACCAGCAGGATCATCGGCGTGATGAGGGAGGTGAAGAACATGCCCTTATCCTTGAAATACAGCTTGCTGTTGCGCCGGATCAGCGCACCGAGTCCGGTCATTTCTCCGCACCTCCCGCCAGCTTTTTGCCCGTGACGGCGAGGAACACATCGTCCATCCGTCCCTTGGTCAGCTCAAAATCGCGGAACAGCGCCGGTTCCCGCCGGATGAGCTCCGCAGCGGCAGCCGGGTCCGGCACGGTGACGCGCCAGCCCTGCTCTGCGGGCGCATAGGGCAGGCCGAGCCGCCGCACGTCCGCCTCACCCACGCCGTATAGGGTGAGCGTATCGTGCGCATAGGTGTTTTTCAGCTGCAGCGGCGTGCCCTCCGCCGCGATCCTGCCGTGGTCGAGCAGGACAACGTAGCCCGCGTCCGCAGCCTCCTCCATATAATGCGTGGTGAGGAAGACCGTCAGATTCTCCTCCTGCCGCAGGCCCGCCACGACCTGCCACAGCAGGCTGCGCGTCTGCGGATCAAGGCCCGTCGTCGGCTCATCCAGGATGAGCAGGCGCGGCCGGTGCAGCAGGGCGCGGGCGATGTCGATACGGCGGCGCTGGCCGCCCGAGAGCTTGCCGACGGGGCGGCGCAGCAGCTCGCCCAGCTCCAGCAGGTCCGTCAGCTCCGTAAGACGGCGGGAAAACGCCGTGCCCCGGATGCCGTAAAGCGCCGCGCGGCTGCGCAGATTCTCCTGCACAGACAGCGCCTGATCCAGCACGGAGCTCTGGAACACCACGCCGAGGCTCCGGCGGAGCTGCTCCGGCGCTTCGTCCGGGTCCGCGCCGCAGACGCACACACTGCCGCCGTCGCGGGCCAGCTGGCCGCAGAGAATGTGGATGGTCGTGGATTTTCCCGCGCCGTTCACACCGAGGAAGGCGAACAGTTCGCCCTCGCGCACGCGGAAGCTCAGATCGTCCACCGCCGTCACATCGCCGAAGCGCTTGACGAGGTGTCGGACCTCCAGAATATCGTTCATACTCTCTCCTTTTTGTTACAGAGCCGCGAACACGGCCGCGCCGCGCCTGCGCAGCCAGACATACAGCACGGCAGCAAGCGCCAGCGTCAGGCCGAGATAAATTCCAAGGCAGGCAGAAAGGCCCAGGGCGGACGCGCCAAGGAAATAGGCCAGCGGCAGAAGGCCCGCATAGACGAAGCCGCCGAACAGGGCCAGCATGACGCTGCCGCCCTGCTTGATGGGCGTGATCTCATTCGTCCACGTCAGATTCGGCAGCTTCAGGCCCGCGAACAGGCCGAACAGCGCCAGCAGCAGGACATAGCCGAGCGGGACGGCCAGCAGCAGGTGCGTCTCCCCCACCGGGCGCGCGGCAGCCACGGCTGCGCAGACCGCCGCGATCAGCGCGGGGACGGCCGTCAGCACAAGCTGCAGCTGCAGCTTGGCCCGCAGGACCTGCCATGGCCGGACCGGCAGCGACTGCACGAGCCAGAGCGTCCGGCCCTCGAGTGAAACGGACGGCGCAGCCATGAGATTCATGGATGCCAGCAGGCACACCAGCGCGCACAGGATGAGCGCGATTCCCTGCCCGCCGACCATAGGCTGCAGCACATCCAGAAGATCGCGCTTCCATAGCAGGGCCGTGCCGCCGAGCGGCATCAGCAGGATGCCGAGGCCGCAGTTGAGCATATAGCTGGGATTGCCGCCGAAGTGCCGCAGCTCCCGCGCAAGCAGGGCCGTGCCCGCGCCGCGCTGCACGGCGGTCTTTTCGCGGTAGACACGGCGCGCCGTGCTGCCGCTTGCCGTGGCGATGCGCAGGAAGCTGCGCGACAGCAGCCAGAATAGCAGGACAAACAGGACGAGCACCACGGCGGTGACCACCGCCATGGCAGGGCCGTCGCCGGCCCCGGCACGGCCGATCAGATAGAGCGGATAGGCCTTGCCGCGGATCTGCGCGCCGTAGTAGGCGGCGTTCGTCACAAGCTCTGAGAGAAAGCTCTGCGCCTTGAAATACACGAAATAGTAAGCGCCGAGGAACAGCAGCGACGTCAGTACCACCGTGATGCTGCGGTGCTTCAGCTTCAGGCTGACCCTCGCCACGACCCAGCCCAGCGCGCATGAGAGCGTCAGCACGAAGATCGTGACAAGGGCAAACAGCAGCAGACCGCCTGCAAGGGCGGCGGGCGCAGCCGAGACCGTGACCCAATAGACGATCATAGCGGGCAGCAGCACAACGCCGGAATAGAGCAGGCCCATGAGATAGACGCTCAGCAGGCGGGACAACAGGATGGTGCGCACCGGGATCGGCATGGACAGCAGCAGGTCGTTATCCTTGGCAAGATAGAGGCTCGAATAGGTGTTGAATACGCTGCCGAATGCACCGAGCACGATGGCGACCATGGCCATGATTGTAAAATACAGCCATTCCATCCCGGCTGCGGCGAACGGCGCGCACAGGGAATGCGCCAGATAGGTGAACATGCCGCCCAGCACGCCGACCATCAGCACGGCAAAAAAGGCAAAATAGCCCACCGTCGAGACGCGGGAGCGGGCCTTGCCCTGCTTGGCGTTATAGAAGTAGCTGCGGAAGATCTCCTGCAGCTGCTTTTTCAGGAGAGCGCTCAGCATGTCTCGCCCTCCAGCTCCAGGAAGACCTCCTCGAGGGAGTCGTCGCCCTTGACCTCGTCCATCGTGCCGGAGCGGATGAGCTTGCCCGCGCGCAGGATGGCGACCTTGTCGCACAGCTTTTCCGCGACCTCGAGCACATGCGTCGAGAAGAAGATCGCGCCGCCGCGGTCGCACAGCTCCCGCATCATGCCCTTGAGCAGATGGGCAGCCTTCGGGTCCAGGCCGACGAACGGCTCGTCCATCACGACGAGCTGCGGGGCATGGAGCCAGGCCGAAATAATGGCCAGCTTCTGCTTCATGCCGTGGGAGTATGCCCCGATGGACTGCGCCAAATCCTGCGTCAGGCCAAAAGCATCGCCGTACTGCCGGATGCGCTGCGTCCGCTGTGCGGCGCTTACGCCAAAGATATCCGCAATAAAATCAAGGTACTGGATACCGGTAATATACTCGTACAGCTGCGGGTCATCCGGCAGATAGGCCAAGCGGCGCTTGCATTCCAGCGGGTTCTCCCGCACGGAAATGCCGTCCACATAAATTTCTCCGGCATCAAATTGCTGGATACCGCAGCAGCATTTT
>OHNP01000667.1_pt1 | contig 16833 bp, 10 predicted proteins | sample 1569531 | NCBI WGS metagenome assembly OHNP01 (sample SAMEA3879587, study PRJEB24766) | human gut metagenome | biome: human-associated habitat; feature: feces | place: USA | collected 1985/1987
AATCAGATGATACAGAACTGAATAGGGAACTTGATGAAATCAATTCATTGGGTGTTAGTAAGGAAGCCGAATATACACAGGCTTCCTTTTTTTTCGACCAGAACGGGCAGGCAAGCATTGGCACCATTCATACTGAGGACGAAAACAATAATCAGTTTATGCGTCAGTTCGAGCAGGACAGAAAAGCTGCATTAGCAGGTAAATACAATTATCTGAATCCAAAGAAGTCAGCAACAGTACCAGGTGAGTATATCAAACAGGTGCTTATGAGAGGTACAGGTTTTATCGGTGGCAAGGGCAGGGTATGCAAGATTTTTGAAACAGAGATTGATGCAGGAACCAGGGCAAAGCGTATCAAAGCAGAGTATGGTCAGGGAGGTGCAGGCTGGCCGGTTGACGGACTGGGACTGCACGGATATGACACATTTCATGGGAACGGACTGCGTTTTCAGTGGCGAGATGAGGATGGAGAGGTTGAAGGATATGTTTCGTGGAAAGATATCGAAAAAGAGCTTGGTGTCCTTATTCTTACAGGGGAATACCAGCCTGAGACACCTCGTATTGATGAGCTTGCGATGGACGGACTCCGTGAGGATGATGAGGTCATTGATGCCGAATACCGGGAAGTGGAACCGGAGGAGGCAGAATCAGAGATTGATGATTATGCAATACCGGATGAGCCGGAGAGCTATGCTTCTAACAGAGATTATGTAAGTGCAAAAGGCATGACACCACAGGAAGCTGCCGATGAAGACCGCATGGTAACACAGGCAGAATATGGTGCAGAGATAGAAGCTGAAACAACTGAAAAAGATCCATCAGAGCTTCAGTATATTACACCGATTGATTATGCCAAGCGTATTGCGGAGCTTGATGAAGAACTGCGTGATGCGGCGGAGATTCTTGTAACAGATTGTAGCTGCTACACTCCGTTTAGGGCATTCCTTATGGATGTGGTGCAGTCTGATTTTGCATTTATGCCCAATAAACTTGACCTTATCAGGGATATTGCATTAGGGACAGATAATGCAGAAAGAAAGGCATATTCCAACAATAAGTATGGTCTTGTGGAGTACTCAATCAGAAGCGGATATGTGAAGATCAGCTATAAGAACAGGAATGGTGTGCGTAAAGAAGGTGCTCTCGATTGGCGTGAGTTATATGAAATCTTATCTTATATGGTAAAACAGCCATTTTACTGCGGAGAAGACCAGAAGAAGTATTATCAGGAGACAAAGCAGAAGGCTGACAGGGATAAGATGAATCCGGTCTATAAGAGATTCTTTGATATCGAGGATAGTGTAAAAGCCAATCGTCTTGAAACCAGGGAAAGAGCAATAGCGAATGGCTGGGAAACCAAGATTGATGAGAATGGACATGTGGTTTCAGATGATGCAGTATCAGTATCTGTGGAAGATATTCAGGCTGATACAGAATCACAGGAAACTGTAGATTTTACACCAAAGCAGGAACCAGTACAGCAAGTAGAAAGTCTTGAAAATGAGAAGAATGTTGCCGGGCAGACGAAACACAATTTCCACTATAATCTCTGGGAAATGGAAAAAGGCGGTGCTAAGACCAGATACCAGTGGAATATGGATGCAATCCGCACTTTAAAGCAGATTGAATCAGAGAACAGGCTTGCCACACCTGAGGAACAGAAAACTCTGTCGAAGTTTGTCGGATGGGGCGGACTGTCACAGGCATTTGATGAGAATAACGCAGGCTGGAGCAAAGAATATGCAGAGCTGAAAGACCTTTTATCTGATGAGGAATACAGTGCTGCAAGGGCAACAGTAAATAACGCCTTTTATACTTCACCGGAGATTGCCATGTGCATAAATTCGGCACTTGTCCAGTTTGGTTTCAGAGGCGGCAATGTATTAGAGCCATCTATGGGTATCGGTAACTTCTTTGGAAGTATGCCGGCACCAATGCAGAGAAGCAAGCTGTATGGGGTGGAGCTTGACAGCATTTCAGGAAGAATTGCAAAGCAGCTTTATCAGAATGCCAATATCAGTATCACAGGATTTGAGAATACCACATATCCGGATAACTTCTTTGATGTGGTTGTCGGAAATGTGCCATTTGGTGATTATAAGGTATTTGATCCAAAGTACAACAAGTATAACTTCCGTATCCACGATTATTTTCTGGCAAAAGCACTTGATCAGGTAAGACCGGGAGGCATGGTTGCAGTAATCACCACAAAGGGAACACTTGATAAGGCAAATCCTACTATCCGAAAGTATCTGGCTGAAAGAGCAGAGCTTGTGGGAGCAGTAAGACTTCCGAATACTGCATTTAAAGATAATGCAGGAACCGAAGTGACAGCAGATATCCTGTTTTTGCAGAAGAGGGAGAGAAAGATTGATATTGAACCTGACTGGGTACACCTTGGTGTAACTGAGAATGGCATTGCAGTCAACTCTTATTTTGCAGAGCATCCGGAGATGATGCTTGGATCTATGGAATATGACACAAGGATTTACGGACAGGACAGCAGATATACAGTCTGTGTGAATAATGATGAGAACTTCAATATGTATGAGACTCTCAATAAGGCTATCGGTAATATCAAAGCACAGATGACAGATTTTGAGAGAGTGGCAGATGAGGCGGAGCAGACGGAGGAAGTTATCCCGGCTGATCCGGATGTGAGAAACTACACTTACACATTTTTTGAAGGAAAACTCTATTACAGGGAAAATTCCGAGATGGTAAAAAAAGAAGTATCACAGACTGCCGAGGAGCGAATCCGATGCCTTGATGAAATCAGACAGATAACAAGAGAGCTGATTGATATCCAGATGGATGGCTGCAGCGAGGAGGAGCTTTCTGATAAGCAGAGACTTCTTAATGTAAAATATGATGCCTTCGTAAAGCAGTATGGAGCCATTACTTCAAAAGCAAACAGAATAGCATTCAGGGATGACAGCGATTATCCACTTCTTTGCAGTCTTGAGGAAGTAAACGAAGATGGGGAGGTGAAAAAAGCGGATATGTTTTATAAGCAGACGATTAAGGCAAAGACAGTCATAGACAGAGTGGAGACCGCTGTGGAAGCATTAAATGTATCCGTCAATGAATTTGGATATGTAAATCTTGCCTATATGCTTTCTATCTATGAGCCGGATATTACAAATGCAAAGGAAGAACTTGCAGAAAAGTCCGGACAGACAGTGGATGAGATAACTCTAAGTGACGATGCTTTGGCAGAGCTTAGAAGGGCAGTTCTTGTGGAAGAGCTGGACGGACTGATTTTCCTTAATCCCGACCGTTACAACGAGAACAATCCCGATATCGGCTGGGAGACAGCAGACGAGTATCTTTCCGGCAATGTGAGAGACAAGCTACGAGTAGCAAAAGCTATGGCAGCGGATACAGACAATCCACAGGCAGAAAGATTTGCAGGCAATGTGGCAGCACTTGAAAAGGTGCAGCCGGAATGGATTGAAGCCTCGGATATTGATGTAAAGATTGGCACGACATGGATTGAGCCGCTTGATTATGAGCAGTTTATCTATGAGCTTCTCAATACACCAAGAAGAGCAAGGGCAGTCAGAAGCCAGTTTTACAATACAGGCATTCAGGTACACTTAAATAAGATGAGCATGGAATGGTTCATCGAGAATAAGAGCATGGATAAGCATTCAGTGGCAGCTACTAAGACTTATGGTACAAGCCGCATGGATGCTTATTCTATTTTTGAGGATACGCTGAATCTTAAAACTGTAACAGTAAGGGACAGGATTGATGACGGTGATGGCAAATATCATTACGAAGTCAATAAGAATGAGACAATGCTTGCAAGGGAAAAACAGAACATGATCAAGGAAAAGTTCAAGGAATGGCTGTTTTCAGAGCCGGAACGCAGACAGAAATATGTGGAGTATTATAACGAGACATTCAATAATATCCGCCTGCGTGAGTATGACGGAAGCCACTTACAGTTTCCGGGAATGAATCCGGCGATTGAGTTAAAGCCACATCAGAAGAATGCGGTGGCAAGAATCCTTCTTGGAGGAAACACCCTGTTGGCACACTGCGTTGGTGCCGGAAAGTCCTTTGAGATGATGGCTGCCTGTATGGAGCAGAAGAGACTCGGACTTGCCAATAAGACGATCATGGTTGTTCCAAAGCCACTTATCGGTCAGACGGCATCAGAGTTTTTAAGGCTTTATCCGTCAGCAAATATCCTGGTTGCCACAGAGCGTGATTTTGAAAAGAGCCGCAGGAAGCAGTTCGTATCAAGGATTGCAACAGGTGACTATGACTGTATCATCATGTCGCACTCGCAGTTTGAAAAAATCCCGATCTCAGCAGAGAGAAAGGAAAGAATGCTCAATGAGCAGATTGATGAAATCAGCTATGCGATTGATGAGATGAAGGAGCGTAACGGGGAGCGTTGGACTGTAAAACAGATGGAAAGCCAGAAGAAAAAGCTGGAGGAGCAGCTGAAATCCTTATCAGATGAGAGCAGGAAGGATGACCTTATAACCTTTGAGGAACTTGGTGTGGACTCTATCATGGTTGACGAAGCGCACAATTTTAAGAACCTTGCGATTTTTTCCAAGATGAATAATGTGTCAGGTATCAGCAGCAGTGGAGCGAAGAAGTCAACGGATATGCAGCTTAAATGCCAGTATTTGTCTGAGATAAATGATGGCAGAGGCATTGTGTTTGCGACAGGTACGCCAATATCCAATACCATGTGTGAGATGTATGTCATGCAGCTTTACTTGCAGAAGGCAGCACTTGAAGAGATGGGAATTTATCACTTTGATTCATGGGCAGCGAACTTTGGTGAAGTGACAACAGCACTGGAGCTTACTGTAGAGGGAAGTGGATTCCGTTTTAAGAGCAGATTCAATAAGTTTACGAATCTGCCGGAGCTTATGAATATCTTTAGAGAGGTAGCTGATGTGCAGACCGCAGACATGCTTGACCTTGATGTGCCGGCTCTTCGTGGCGGCAAGCCTATCATAGTGGAGTCAGAGCCTGACTGGTATGTAAAGCAGGTTATGGAAGACTTTGTTGTGAGGGCAGAGCGTATCAGAGGTGGTGGAGTTGATCCAAGTGTGGACAACTTCCTAAAGATTACTCATGAGGCAAGATTACTCGGAACAGATGCAAGGCTGATTGATAAGGACGCACCAAATAATCCAGATGGAAAGCTCAATAAGGTAGCGGAGAATGTATGGAAAGAATATGAGAAAGGAAATGCCAACGGTCATATAGGCTGCCAGCTTATTTTTTCGGATATCGGCACACCGGGACCGGATAAGGATTTTACCATCTACGATTATCTGAAGGAAACACTGATACAGTATGGTATTCCGGCAGAGGAGATAGCATTTATCCATGATGCAAAGACCGACGCACAGAGGGATGCACTATTTAAGGAAATGAGAACAGGTAAGAAAAAAGTGCTTATAGGTTCTACAGATAAATGTGGTACTGGCGTTAATGTTCAGACACATCTGGTTGCAATGCATCATGTGGACTGTCCTTGGAAGCCAAGCTCCATTGAACAGAGGGAAGGACGAGGCATACGACAGGGCAACGAAAATGAAGAAGTAGCAATCTACAGATATGTCACCAAAGGAACCTTTGATGCATACAACTGGTCGCTCGTTGAAAATAAGCAGCGTTTCATCAGTCAGGTCATGACAAGCAAGGCAGTAAGCCGAAGCTGCGAGGATATCGACGAGGCAACACTTTCCTATGCAGAGATTAAGGCGGTTGCCACCGGTAATCCTTTGATCAAGGAAAAGATGGAGATTGACAATGATGTCCAGAGATTAAAGCTTTTGAAGGCATCCTATGACAATCAGAGATACGGCTTGCAGGATAACTTTATGATTAAGTACCCAAAGCTGATTAAGACAGCAACTGAAAAGCTTGCCAATGTCCGTGAGGATGTAAAGGAAAGGGATAAAGAGCTGATTGATAATCCGGAATTTGCCATTACCATAGGCAAAGCAACTTACACTGAGCGTGTGGATGGCGGAACGATGATGCTTGAAGCAATCAGCAAATGCAAGACCGGAGAGACAACTGCAATCGGTAAATTCCACGGATTTGAGCTGCTTGTGGAAAAGAACTTCCTTGGCATCAATTATATGGTGCTTCGTGGAAAGACAGAGTATAAAGCAGAGCTTTCCACCAGTCCGGTCGGCAGCATGGTAAAGCTGGAAAACCTGTTCAATGGACTCCATGAGAACATTGATTTCTTAGAAAAGAAGATTGAGCAGTACCAGAATGACCTTGAAGCATCAAAGGCAGAGTATGACAAGCCATTTGCGTACAGCAAGGAATTGGAAGAAAAGCTGTCAAGGCAGTGTGAACTGAATGCCCAGCTTGACCTTGAGAACGCAAAGGCTGTGGATGCAGACCTGAGCGGACCGGAGGAAGAAAGAAAAGCAGATGACAGGATGGAATCTGCAGCAATTGTAGCAGAGGATAAAGGTGCTTATCCAGCCGACAGAGAGGGCAGAACACGATAGGAGAGTGAATAATATGAGCATAAGAAAAGTGGTCGCAGGACTACTGATTACAGCAGGGATTGCCATTATGGCAGTCCCTTTTTTCTGGCGGGCAACCGGAGAAAAACAGACAGAACAGCTCATAAGTGAATTTGAGCAGACATTGGAGGATGATTACGATGAAGAAACAGATGTGGAGGAAGAGCAAACCTCCATTAGTAAAGAGGATGAAGCCATTCTTAAAGAAGGCGGTGTTATCGGCATCATTGAGATACCGGGGTTAGATATCAGGTATCCGGTAATGGAAGGAACCACAAGTAAAGTGCTTAATGCAGGGATTGGTCATATAGAAGAGACTGCAGGAATCGGTGAGAGTGGCAACTGTGTGTTATGCGGTCACAATGGCAGCAGATATGGCACATTTTTTACACCACTAAGTCAGATATCCATAGGTGATGAAGTAATGATAACCGACAAAAATGGGCTGAAGCATATCTATGAGGTAACAGAGACAGAGGTAGTAAATCCGTATGATAACAGCATCAAGACACAGGGCGATGAAAAAGAACTAACTCTTTTTACCTGTTCCCAGAAAGGAACCATGCGTTTTGTGGTCAGGTGCATTTATAAGGAGGCGGTGATGGATGAATAAGAGATACCGATTAAGTGAGATAGAAGAGGCAGTATCGGAAATGGAAGAGCTAATTGACATCGAGGATGATATTGCGGAGATTGATGATGAATTTCAGATAGTCGTAAGCGGCTGGTCTGTGTATGTCGAAAGCCTGAATCTGACACTCAGACAGGGAATAGCCTGTGTATGGGATGCAGAGGAAGGATTATTTATGCCTGATTTTGATGTGACCATCGTGTATGAGGGAAACATTGAAACACAGGAGTGGCTCTATTACGAGCAGGACGGAATGGTTGTTACACTTGGCAACTGGTTAAATGGCAGATTGTCTTGTGAACAGATAGAACAGCTTTGGTGTGAGCTTATCATACCAAAGCAAAACAAAGAACAAAAAGAAAGCGAGGAATAGCATATGAAGTATTCAATTAAGGTAAACGAAGTAAGAGCAAAAGAGGGCAGCAATATCAAAGGATTTGCAACAGTAGTATTCGGTGATTCATTTAAGATTACCAATATTGCAATCCTTGAGAATAAGGATAAGGGAGAGCTTTTCGTATCAATGCCAAGATACCGCTCCAATGAGCGTGATGAAAGCAACGGTGTGATCTATAAGGATGTGTGCAATCCTATCACAGCAGAGTTTCGAGAGGAACTCTATACCAATATCCTTGATGCTTATGCAAGAATCAAGGAACCGGAGAAAGAGGAGACACAGAAGCAGGACAGAACACAGGAAATGCCAGAGTTCTCCGTAACTGTGACACCTTATGAGAGGGAAGGCAGTAACATCAAGGGACTTGCACGCATTTATTTTGAAAACAGTTTCATCGTAAATAACATCAATATCGTGCAGGGAAAAGAGAAAATCTTTGTATCAATGCCATCTTATAAGACAAAGCAGGTGGATGAGCAGGGCAAGCCTATCTATCAGGATGTCTGCTATCCGGTCACAAAGGATTTCAGGGAAAAACTCTATAATGAGATTATCTCTGAATATGAGAAAGCAAAGGATAAGAGCAACGAAAAGGCGAGGGAGAGTGCCGAGAAACATCATGGCAATCCCGATAAAGAGAAGGACAAAGAGGCAACGCCCTTTCGATAATTAGTAATCAGAGTACAGGGGCGGCCAAGGCTGCCCCATTTACAGAATGGAGGAAACAGAATGGATATGGAAGCAGGAAAAACACTTACCAATGAGGATGTTATAAGGGAACTTCTCGAATTATTAAAGAAAAATGCCATGAAAGAGCAGGCAAACGATGTATTTGAGATATGCAGCTATGTGGATGGACTGGAGAAAAAGATTGATTCCATGACGGAAGAACTCACCAACATGCAGAACCAGATCAAAGAAATGCAGGAGGATACACTTGTCAATAATGCTAAAAAGGCATTGTCGGAAGCACGGGAGCGACTTAATACCAGATGTGAGCAGATAAAGTCGCAGGTATTGGAAGTGAAAGCACAGGTCAAATCTACAGCAAAGAGCATAGTTGATGAAGCAAAGGCAAAGGGAAGAACTGCATTATACAGGGTGTCGGAGTTCTTAGGAATTAAGAAAAGACTCCTTGATATCCGAGAAAATGTAAGAGGTGCAATCAAGACCACGGATAAGGATATAGCAAAGACAGCACTTCTTGCAAAAGGATTTCGTGAAGCAGGGCAGACAGTAGCCAATGCATTCCGCACTTTTGCTGACAAGCTGGAGGTGGATTATTCACAGAAAGAGCAGAAACATCCCATTACAAAGGCGGTGCTTGCACCTATGAAAGCAGTGAAAAAGATGCTTGTATCAATGGAACTTCATCTGGATGCTTCGATTGATAAGCTGGATAATCTCGCTATGAATGTGCAGCTTGATAAGGAAAAGTATATGGAGAATGCGAAGAATCTGAAACAGACAGAGCCGGAGAGGGCAGAAGCAGAGGTTGTATATTCACCGATGGTCGCTGAGCCGCAGGAGTATCAGTATAATGCAGATGCATTTGAGGCTAGAGGTGTGGATGAGGTGAAGCAGGAGGCAGCACATAAGGAAATATCAAAGGTAAGGGAAGATAAAGCCAGATAGTAATTGGGGCGTGGGAGAATATCCTGCGTCCCTATTTTATTGATTCTACACTATTGTCATCGCTACGGCAGATTGTTATATACATGTGGCATTTTATAATAAATGACACACGTAATTGCGTAATAATATAATTGTGCGAGGGGAGTAGATAAAAATGAATGAGCACCTATCAGCATTTATGGGATATCTGACAGATAAAGAAAAATCGAAATCAACGATTGAAAGCTATACCAGATATGTCAAAAAATTTTTGAAATATGTGGATGGAAATGAGATAACAAAGGAGCTGGTTATGCAGTACAGGGAGCTATTGGAGCGTGAAGGCTCTGCGTATTCCACGATTAACCTGATGCTTGTTTCCATCAATTGTTATTTAGAATATGTACAAAAGTCGAATTGTCGGGTGAAACTACTGAAAATCCAGAAGAGAAACTATGTGGATGCAAGGATGACGGAAGCAGAATATGAGCAGCTGTTATCTTATGCACATACCCATAAGGAAACGAAATATTATCTGATTATGAGTACCCTCGGTACAACTGGTATTCGGATACAGGAACTTTCCATGTTTACTGTGGAAGCGTTATCAAAAAATAATGGAAATATCGAGATACGAAACAAAAATAAGACCAGAACCGTACCAATTCCAACGCATTTGAAAAAAGAACTTCTAAGCTATGCAAGAGAGAATAATATCACGATAGGTGCAATCTTTCTTGGCAGTCGTGGTACTCCGATTACAAGAGAAGCAGTCTGGAAAAAGCTAAAGAAGATAGCAGAGGAAGCAGGCGTTGATTCAGATAAAATATATCCACATGCATTCCGGCACTTCTTCGCTTTCTCATACATAAAAGAATATCACAATGTATGCACACTGGCAGATATCCTCGGTCATTCAAGAGTAGAGACAACCAGAATCTATCTGCAGCAGACATTGGATGACACCAGAAATCAGATAGGCAGCATGTATGCGTTACACAACCGGCATGTCAGAGAACTGCAAAAAAAGAGCAGGGCATCATAATTCCATACCATCAAAAAACTCATTAATTGAAACATTGAAAATCTGTGCAAGGGCAAGAAGTTCAGATACCTTGATATTGTAAAGACCGCATTCAAGTTGTGCATAGGAACCTCTTGAAATCTCAACGCCCAGAAGCTGCATTTTTGCTACAGTTTCTTCCTGGGTTAATTTATGGGAATTGCGTATTTTACGGATGTTTGCACCTATATTGTATTTGTCCTTATCTTGGCGGATTTTCAAAATAACACCCCATTCCTGTTAGCTATACATAGCAATTTGGAATTATTCTAATGGCAAATCTGCATTACGCTGCTAGCTATATCGAGCAAAGAGCACATCTTTGAAAAATCTTTCAGTATAAATTTAAAAATCACATCTATCACAAGAAATATATACAGAAAAAACAATTAAAAACAGTCAAATTATTACAGCAATAGTCATAATCTGCTGGAAAAGGTTCACACAATACAATATTGTGTGGAATCTGTCAATAGAAAAAATCAAAAAGATTTGTCCTAAAAATCAAGAAATATTGATAAAAAGTAAATCAGTCAACGCAAAACCATACACAGAATTTTTAACAAGCGGAAAATACCGTAAAATCGCAGAATTATAGGGAAAGTCTGGTTCACACAATATTGTATTATGTTTACAGAAATTAATTTCTAATGTAACGGTAGGCAGAATCTTAAGAGAATTTGAGGTATTGTATATGAGTATTTTACTAGACAGAGTCGATGAAGAAAGAATTAAATTGGATCTAACTGGAGCAGGTCTTGAACTTAGTAAAGCATGGAATAAAATGCTTGAAAAAGTAAAGAAGGCTAATAGCAATAGGAAAGGTAATGAGTATTTTATTGTTGATCTTATTGTAGCATGTGATAATGGTGGACTTACAAGTAATAAATATAAGGCAGAGATAAGTGTAGTAGTAAGAAAAGAGGATTTATATGTAGTCGGATTAGAATTGGCTAAAGGAAAGTATATTGAATTTCCAAATGTGGAATATAGAGAATACTATCTTTTACAATTCAATAATGTGGATGAAAGAGAAAGAAAACTTGCGTTAACTGTTCAGACAATAGGTGATGGTATTGCTCAGATTGAAAATGATATTTCGAATCCTGCACAGAAGATTGATGATATGTATTTTAGAAAAAAGAATAGCTGTATTACAATCACAAACATTGCTTTTATCATTTCAGAAGCTGCCAGATTCGAGTTCGTAAGAGATACAGTAAAGCGAATTTATGGTTACTTAAGTAATGACGAAATCACACAGATATATTTAAATCCAAAGTCATCAGGGCGCTGGTATAACTATCGTCCATATTATAGAGATTTACTAGATCATTACAGTAAGATTGCGATAGCTTCGAATAAGGGGGAAAAGAATTTACATAATGAAATGCTGACAGTCGATGAATGCAGGGAATACTATTCTGATACTGTAAAATTCCCAGATGATTATCCAAATTTGGATGATCTTAGAAAAATTGGATTAATTGAACGAAAATAATAAAGGAGGACCACATTATGGTAGAAGAAACCAAAGAATTTGCGGAAGTAAAGGTAACGGATCAGTCTGTTATGCAGGCACTTTTAGAGGCAGACTTTATGATTCTTGGTACTAAGCTTGTAGCAGAGTATTACAAGAATGGAGAACAGAATTATTTTCTTCTGATGCCTACAGACGAGGCAGATGCAAGAAGCATTACGGTAGAAGAAATGCTCAATGACATAAAGGTACTTGTAGGAGATAACCTAAACACGACAGAGCTTACCAACTGTATGAATAGTATTGGAATAAGTGTTGATAAAATCAAGGTATCTTTGAAGATGGCATATTTCTACATGATTTCAGATGGAACGGATAAAAACAATAACAAGACAGAGTATGCCTTCCATCTTGAAATTGATACATCGGAAGTGCTTCCAGCTAGCTTCAAGCTTTTTGATATCAATAAGATTGGTTTTGCAATCTGGAATACAGAAAGACCGAAGATTATATCACAGATGAATCTTTATAAGCCGGAAGATCTGCTTGCATAGCAGGTAATACAAGGATAAGTGTAGCAGGAGGTGGTTTTATGGCTGAACAGGGCATGAATTGCATATTAGAGGTAAAGGGAACATTGTGCGGCATCAAAACCACCATGTGCGGCGGTTATGCCAACGACGGATTCCTGTTGTCATCGAATTTTCTTATAGATAGGGAAGGATTGTGTGCACTTGTAAAAACACTTGGAAGCGTATGCGAGGATGCGGTAGAGCCTTTTGTGGAGATGTTGGGAGACTTCAGTACAGAAGTGAAACTGAATTATTCGGATGAGCAGACACTAGTTGTCATCAATTCCGATTCTCTTAAATTCGTCGGATATGATGGAGAAGGAAAATTAGTAGTATTTAATATCGCTCCGGCAGAAATGATAGCAGGGAAAAACAACAGTCTGGCGCAGATTGTGAAAAAAGCTGTGTATTATTTCGGGATAAAAGACTTCACATTTCTTTACAGGAGCAATAACATTACATCCAATAATCTGTACAAGTCTTTTGGATATCTTCCGCAGATACCATATGTTATAAAGGATTCCGTAGTAATATGTGGCAGATTTGATTTTAGCAGTGTCTCCAAAAGCATGTTTACGAAGGCAATGACGGAGCTATTTGGAATAAATCAGATGGGAGTCTATCTGGGGGCAGGAAGTTCAAATGTCAGTTGTGCACTTGTAGTACCGGATATGGAAAACTCCATATTAAAATGCAGGAACATTATTTTATATGCACAGTTTGGCAGTAAAGGTGTCCGTTTTTCTATGGAGGGTTCTATAGCGCTGTCTTGTTTTTCGGGAATGGAGTTCTATGTGAAATGTGAATTGTCCATGACAAGTGTTTCTATATCTGCATGCTCTATGCCGACTAATACATATACTATTCCGAAGACACCTCTAACTATATGTAACAGCGGATTGCAGATTGGCTTCGATGAAAAAGGGCTTAACTTTGCGATTATGACTCAGATAAACATAAGGAGTCTTATGTGGTATGGTGCACTCCGCATGTCATATCAGGGAACAACAGTAATGCTTGATATGCTGAGCATGGCGATGAGTGAGGTATCACTTGCAGCACTTGCAGAGAATCTGATTGGTCTGCCTCGTGATAAAGTATCTGCACTTGATATAATCGCAGTCCGTACCTTCAATCTGAATACTTCGCAGACTGATACCAAAATTGACTTCAAAAACAAGACGGATAACCAGATTATTGAACTTATCAATACAGCACTAAAGGGCATGAAAAAGGAATTTATGTTATCACCGGATTCTGCCAGCGTCACGAGAATGCCAAATAATAAAGCCTGTGATGTTCTGAATGAACTCACTATGTTCCATTACTGGATTAACGAGAATGGGGAACTGTCATTTCCTCCACAGGCATATTACTCATCCAGCCATATCTGCATAGGGAAATACAACTTTGAAAAAGGTATCTTCTTTTGTGGAAAAATGGATTTATTTGGATTTGGCATAAAGGTGATGTTCTCCGCACTCTATGGGAATGGATTCATGGGATTTGCTCAGATTGATGAGATAAATACGAAATTCCTTAAGATATCAGGCTCAAGGTCAAGCAGACAGATGAAAAATCCGGTGCTTGGAAATTCGACAAACAGTACATTATCCCTGCTTGTAAATGATTTTTCGACAGATAAGGTGATAAAGAATCCGGCGATAGTGTATGTCAGTGTCAGCCGAAACAGCTGCGAGTTCTATATTGATGCTCATTATGAGCTGTGCTCGTTCTTTTCGTTTGATACGCTGATGTACTATATCAATAAACATATACACATTGCAACAACCATTTCATATTTTAACATGATATCGGCAAGCATATATCTGGATGTGGCATACGCAAAATTTTCATCTGCGAACTTTGAATTTTCCATATCACTTGACTGTATGGGATTTCACAGGAAAGTAGTGAATCTGACAAAAGCAATAGATGACGCAGTTGCAGCATATAATAGGAAAATCAATGACGCAAAGCGGCAGATAAGCGATGCCTCTAACAAAGTCCGGACATTGCAGAATGATATCAACTCTTATCACAATAAGATAGAGGACTGCAAGCGTACCATCAGGAATACCAGCAGATGGAAACGCTGGTGGGTGGCAATCAGAGAAGGCATTAAAATAGCAGCATTTGAAACTGCAATACTTACCCTGAAAGCAGCGATGACGGTAGCAGAAGGAGCACTGGGGATAGCAAACAAGGTTCTTGAACTTAGTGGAAAACTTGGAACAAATCTGCTTAATGCAGTAAATTCAGTTATCAGAGGGGCGTTGGATGCGTTTTATATTAACAGTGCAATGCTTCATATACTGGTAAATGGCAATACCCGAATGGTTGAGGGTGCGATTGATATGAAGGTACTTGGCAAGGATATCAATGTTTCATGCAGCTGCAATCTTGATACGCTTGCAAAAAAGCCGATAGAGTTTTTAGAAAACTGTATTCTCGATCAGATTAAATCCATCATAGACAGTTTGAAAAAAGGTGAGTATGAGTATGTGGCTATTGATGAGCCTCTTACCTACAGATACATTGAAGAGCCGGAAGAACTGCTTACGATATCGGAACTTGCTAATCTGGGTGCAACACGAATGGACAGTTATCAGGATATGTTAAAAGAACTGTCCGAGGTGTACATAGATGAAATGAAAGATACTTCCCCGGATTTTGAGGACTGCGATACACAGATAAAGGAAACAGCGACGCAGCTTTCCTATATCATGGAGAGTGCAGCGGCAAATACATGTCTAGACGGTATGGATGAACTGTCTGTCCGCTTACAGGAAGGGCTTGAAAACAATGAATTCAGTGATGAGGATGCAAAAGAAGTAAAAGCCTGTATAGAAACATACATGGAAGAGTTAAGACCTGCAAACAGCATAATTACTGAAGCAGCAGCACAGGTACAGATGCAGACAGAGCAGATGGATACGGAATATAAGTATACACGACTTCGCAGGGTAAGAGAAGATAATGAGGATTCCACAGGTGTTGACACCTTGGAGTCCAAAGATTATGACAAGCTGTACAATGAAATGGAATCAGTTATAACAAAATACTTCCCACCGGGTTCAGGAAAAGGACTCTTTAATTTCACAGACGAGCCAATGTTTTATGAGATGCTCAACGAAGCCAGAGACGAAGCAGGATGTGCAGTAATACCGACTGAAGTGGAGAAAGAAAACAATACACTATCCCTTGACGGATATCGCATGTTGAAAAAATCGGTATATATTCCAAGACTTGACTAAACTTCCAATTGCCATAACCTGCAAAATACGATAAAATATTAGCAAATCCGTAAGACACAAGGAGTAACAGTTATCATGCAGTTTAAGAAAACACTGGAAATCAAGGCAAATCATAAGCAGGTGGTAATCAATGTTGCAGATATACTATATATCAAGGCATCGGTGAATGACTGTTACATTCATGTGACAAGCGGAAGCGTATATAAGACCAGAAGCACCTTAGAGGCAATGGAGGCACAGGTCGGGGAATATTTTCTGAAAGTGCATCGTACCTATCTGGTGTGTATCATGGCAATCCATGCATTAGAAGATACGCTGACACTTATCAATGGAGAAGAGCTCAACTATGCAACACGCAGGAGAAAGGAAATCCTTGCATAGCTGCAGGAGAAGCAGAGAAAGCTTATAGCAACCTTTGCCCTGCCGAACACTCCTCAGACACCACAAGAGTATCATGCCTTTTACCAGAGCTTTGACCAGATGCCGTCTGCCTTTACAGATATCGAGATGATATTCAATGAGGACAGGCATGCTGTGGACTGGATATTCCGCTATGGTAACGAGAAGCTGGCAGAGGTGGAGAGAGTACCTCTAAGTGGACTCATCGGTAACAGCTTTGGCAGTATCTTCTCCAATATGGATGATAAATGGCTGTGTACCTATGAGCGAGCAACGCCGTATGGAGAACGGCTTGAGATTATGGCGTATAGTCCGGAGATAGATACCGAACTTAAGATTATCTGTTTCCCGACATTTTCGGGACACTGCGGATGTATGTTATTCCCGTTGGATGAGATACACTGTGCACAGAAACAGGATGAGTTGTCACAGATATGGAAGAATTACCTGTTAAAGCAGGAATAAATGCTGTGACGAACTGCATAAATAGACTGAAAATGTCATTTCATCACAAAAAAGTGGTGAGATGGCATTTTTTATGAGAAATTTTATGCGAAATTGAACAAATTGCCACATGAACGTTGAATAAAATGGGGGGGGGTATGGTAAAATATTTCTGAATATATGATAGAGAATTTTCTATCAATGACATATAAGATAGACGCAGATGATAGGATACACGAACTGCCATACGGCTGCGAGCCAAAAGCAGTTTAATCCACAGATATAAGAAAGGAGGCAGTCTATGAGAAAAAAGATACGCCGGATAAAAAGAGGTCTGGCAGTAATGCTATCTGTCTGCATGGTATTCGGTGTGGCACCGATTCAGGCAGGAGCAGAGGAAAATGATTCAGAAATTGCAGTGCAGGCAAATGATAGTGCTGGAAAGACTG
>OHNP01000717.1_pt1 | contig 15329 bp, 18 predicted proteins | sample 1569531 | NCBI WGS metagenome assembly OHNP01 (sample SAMEA3879587, study PRJEB24766) | human gut metagenome | biome: human-associated habitat; feature: feces | place: USA | collected 1985/1987
TTATTATCATAATTTTTAATTAATTATACTCAATATCTTTATTAAGATAAAATTTTACTATAATAAAATCTTATATTTTGTGCGTATGATTATTATTATATCAAAAAGCGGCAGTGATTTTCAATAAAACAAAAATCACTGCCATAAAAACAACTTTGTATATATAAAGCTTAAAAATCAGACATTGTCAGTTGTCATTATTATCTGCCGAATAATTATTATTTACAGAATTAAGATGTTCTTTAAATCCGTCTACCACCCTTTGCGGTGACAAGATTTTAACACCTCCGCCCAGTCCGAATACCCAGGCATAAAACTGACTGCTTATTGAAATTTTTGCACTGAACCTGAACTGATTATCGTTTTCTTTTACAATAAAAATATCGTCACCAAACCTGTCTGCAATTACGCCTACAAGTTCGTTATTAACAAGCATTGTAACTTCAAATTCCTCTCCGCCGTACATCGAGAAAATCTTTCTTGTATATTCGGCGCCGTCAAATTTCTGTATTTCGTCATTAGGTTCACGCTTGTCTTCAAGTATGTCAACGCTTTCAATCTTATCTACTCGGTAATTCTTTATCTTATCCGCCTCGCTGTCGTAACCTATCATATAATAATTTTCGTCGTCCCAGCAAAGCCAAATCGGTGAAATTACATATCTCTTGCCGTCACGCCTTGCGGTTTTTACAATATTTGCACCCTGCCCTATATCCCACTTCATATACAAAAAGCTGACCTTTCGGTCATTGGAAATCGCAGTTTGCAGCGTATCGACAACATAATATATTTTTTCGTTAAGACCTTTTACCCTGTTTGTAATAAAGACATCACGCTTAAGTTCTTTTCCCTGAAAGTTACTTACAAGTCCCTCAATTTTTTCGATAAGCTCCATACTTTTTTTGCGTGTAATAAATTTTGAACTTTGAATTGCATCGACAAGCAGTTTAAGCTCCGCAAGCTCAAAATCTCTTGAAGCGACATAATACCTTGTGGTATTTGATTTGATTTTTTCAATGTCAAGTCCGTACATTTGGAGAGAGCTGATATCATCGTAAAGACTTTTTCGCTCGGACTTTATATTAAATTCACTTAATGCGTCAATAATTTCAGTCGCAGTCATTCCATGGTTATCGTCGGTTCTCTTTAGAAGAATGTCACGCAGATATAAAAGCTTAAGCTTTTGTCCCGATGATTTTGGCATAATATCCTCCGTTTATGCTGTCAGTGTTTGCGCAAACGCAATTACAAGCGGCATAGTTATGATTGAAAATACTGTAGTAACCGCCACAATACTTACCGAAAGTTCGGTATCTTTATTGTATTTTACCGCAAACATTGTAGTTGTAGCGGCAGTCGGTGCGGCAGATGCGATTACACAGGCAACCGCAAGAGTTGTTTCCACCTTGCACAGATAAAGCACAATTGCGGTTATAACAGGTACCAAAACAAGTCTTAATCCCATTGCAACATAAACAGATACATTTGAAAATGCTTTTTTAAGGTCTGCCTCGGAGAGGTAGTAACCTATAATCATCATCGGCAACGGTGTATTTAAAGCCGCCATATATTCAACAGGCTGACCTATCATATACGGAAGCCTTATGTTAAGCGCAAAAATAATTATCGCAATTACAACACCGATAATACCCGGGTTTGTAATCAGCTTTTTGGCAGAAATTTCTTTAATATCTCCGCTCATACATACAAGTCCGTATGTCCATACAAGAATGTTGAACACAGCTACAAACACTGCGCCGTAAAACAAACCGTCATCACCGAGCACAGCCTCCTGCAACGGGAACGACATAAACGCACAGTTTGAAAAAACGGTTGCAAATCTCAACACTCTTTTTTTGCTGTCCTTACCCTTAAAAATAAGGCTTACCAAAAGTATGGTTGCAGCCATAACGGCTGTTGCGCAAATCGTCATAATTCCGAGTCCGCCCAAAAGTTCAGGTGTAAAATCACGCTGAAAAGCAGACACCATAACGCACGGTGTAACAAAATACAAAACAAGGTTGTTTATATGCTTTGCGGATACATCGGTAATGATTTTTTTCTTACCGCAAGCAAAGCCCAACGAAATCAAAATAAACAGCACAAGTACCTGTTGTGCAACTACAATAAAGTTTTCTAACATTTCCTTTTCCCCCTAAAAATAAAACACATTTAAGTATAGCACAATAACTCATTTTTTCAATGCTTACGCAGTAATACAGCTGAATTTTGGAGGTATATAAAAAATTAATATCATAGAAAAATATCATTTTGTACAAAATTATGTCGAGCATATGGTGCAAACTAACCAATGAAAAGCAAATAATTTTACAAATATGTATTATCCGCTGAAATTATTTGCTTTTATTGACTTTTTGTACTTTGAATTGTATAATATATGTAAATAAAAATAGTTGTTTTTATTGTTATTTCACAGTGATTTTATGTATTTATTTATATTTTAAGAAAGAGGGATTTTACAATGGCAACAAGAAGAACTGCTACAAAATCGGCAGCTGCCAAGGATGCAAAGGTAGAAACAAAGGCTACTGCAACTGCTGTAAAAGAAACTGCTCCCGTAAAGGAAGCTCCTGTAAAGAAAACCGCACCTAAAAAGGTTGCTCCAAAGAAACCTGCTGCCGTAGCTGCCGCAGCAAAGGCTGCTAAGGCAAAGGCTGAAGCTCCTGCAGAAGTTAAAACTGAAACAAAGGTAAACTTTGTTGTTGAGTTTAACAACAAGCAGAACTCGGTAGAAGACATTATTAATAATGTTAAAGCTACATACGGTAAAGATGTAAAGGAAATTTCAATTTACCTCAAGCCTGACGAAAACAAAGCTTACTTTGTTGCCGACGGCGAAGAAAGTTCAATGGATGTATTCTTCTGCTAATTAAAAATTACTGAAATTTTAGGAGTCATACTGTTAGGTATGGCTCTTTTTTTGTTTTTTCTTTAATATTGTAGTGAATATTTAATATGGAGATTGATTTTTTACAATTCTGCCTATATAATGAAAATGTATCAAATCCTTGGCACAGACGGTCATACCGAGGTAATAATTTCATTACAAAGGAGCGATATTAAATGATTACAAAGTACACAAGCGGCACCCCTATCCGTACAGACGCTGTTGTAAAAGATTTTGCCGGAATCGACATAAATAAATTCCCGGTTGATTACAAAATCATTGACGGCAAATTCATTTTTAGCTTTGATATGCAGGACAGCGACATAGTTTTCGGTCTTGGCGAAGCGCCGAGAGGAATTAACAAGCGTGGCTGGATTTACGAAAGTTTTTGCAGCGATGACCCATTCCACACAGAAACAAAAAGTTCACTCTATGCCGCACACAACTTTCTTATGTTAAACGGCAGTAAGACTTTCGGTATTTTTATTGATTTCCCCGCAAAAATCCGTTGGGACATCGGTTACACAAAACAAAGCCGCACAGAAATCACTGTTGACGGTACAGATTTTGACATCTACATTATCGAAAACGAGAGCAATAAGCCGATTGACATTGTAAAAGAGTTCCGCAGTGCAATCGGTCAGAGTTACATTCCGCCGTTCTGGGCATTCGGTTATCAGCAGAGCCGTTGGAGTTATCCCGACAAAGCTGCCGTTGACGGTGTAATCAAAGGTTATAATGATGCAAAGATTCCGCTCGAATGCGTATATCTTGACATTGACTATATGAAAGACTACAAGGACTTCACAGTTGACGAAGACAAATTCCCGAATTTTGCAGAATATGTAAAAGAAAAGAAAGAGCAAGGTATCCACCTTATCCCTATCATTGACGCAGGTGTAAAAAAAGAAGCAGGCTACGATGTTTACGAAGAAGGCGTTGAAAACGATTACTTCTGCAAAACCGAGGACGGCGAGATTTTTGAAGGCGGCGTATGGCCGGGTATTGTAGGTTTCCCTGACTTTATGCAGAAAGAAGTTCGTGACTGGTTCGGCGCAAAATACGACAGACTTACAGACGCAGGCATTGACGGTTTCTGGAACGATATGAACGAGCCGGCTATTTTCTATTCAACAAAAGGACTTGAAAAAGCGCTTAATAAAGCAAAATCACTTGAGGGCGAAAACCTCGACCTTTCAAAATTCTTTAACCTCAAAGATACTTTCCTCGGACTTTCCAACAGCCCCGAGGATTACTCAAGCATCTATCATATGATTGACGGCAAGCCTGTTTGCCACGACAGAGTTCATAACATTTACGGCGCAAATATGACAAGAGCCGCAGGAGAACACTTTGCAAAGAAATTCGGCGATGGCAAAATTCTTATGTTCTCAAGAGCCTCTTACATCGGCGCACACCGTTCAAGCGGTATCTGGTTTGGCGACAACCATTCATGGTGGTCACACATTCTTCTTAACCTTAAAATGCTCCCGTCCGCAAATATGTGCGGTTTCCTCTACTGCGGCGCCGACCTCGGCGGATTTAACGAAAACGCAACCCGTGACCTTGTTCTGCGTTTCCTTGCTCTCGGAGTATTTACCCCTCTTATGCGTAACCACTCCGCTCTCGGTACAGTAAACCAGGAATGTTACAACTTTGAAAACTCCGAAGATTTCAGAGATGTTGTAACCGTCCGCTACAGACTTATCCCTTATATTTACGATACATTTAAAAAAGCAAGCGAAAACAACGATATGATTTTCCGCCCGCTTGCTTTTGATTATCCCGACGATAAAATGGCAAGAGAGTGTGAAACTCAGGTTATGCTCGGTAACGAATGTATGATTTGCCCTGTTTACGAGCAGAATGTAAGCGGCAGATATGTATATCTCCCTGAAGATATGACTTTTGTTAAACTAAGCGGTGAAAATGTAGAAACCAAGCCTATGGAAAAGGGCGTACACTTCATTGAAGTTGCACTTAACGAAGTACCTCTCTTTATTAAGAAAGGCAAACAAATTCCGCTTTGCAAACCTGCAATGCGTACAAGCGAACTCAACGCCAAAGACCTTACTTATATAGGCTGATTTAAAATAAAAATGACAGCTATTATTTATTGATAGCTGTCATTTGTTGTTTGTATAGTCTTTTTTCCCGATTGCTAAGTCTGCCCTTTGCGGCGGTTAGCGCCAATAAAACGAGCAATCATCGTTTATCAATATTATTAATTATGTCAAGCTAACAATATACATATTAGCAATTATATACATTATTAACGCAATATTGCACATAAAATTTTCTATGCAACCGACGGTTGCGGAAATGAAAACTAAAATGTATTGCAAAAAACAGTGGTTGCGGTGTATAATTTGGATAAAGTGAGAGGCAGAACGATCGTCATAAACTCTCAAAGGAGGATTAAATATGGACATAGAAACAGCAAACAGACTTTTACAATACAGGAAGAAACACAACTTAAGTCAGGAAGAACTTGCAAACAAAATAGGAGTAAGCAGACAGGCGGTGTCAAAATGGGAACGGGCAGAGGCATCTCCCGACACTGATAACCTAATATTGCTTGCCGAAATTTACGGAGTATCGCTTGACGAACTTTTAAAAGGGGAAGCGAACAATTCCTCAAAATCCGAAGCCGAGCAGGAAACCGTATCGGAGGAAAGCGCAGACAACACACAAACCCCCACAGGCGATGAGGGCACAGAGTATATAAAAGCGGATAAAGTATCTTTTAAAAACGGAATCCATGTTGATGCGAAAAACGGCGACAAGGTACACATCAGCTTTGCAGACGGAATACATGTACAAGACAAAGACGGCACTAAGGTTGATATAGGCAAGGACGGAGTGTTTGTAAACGAAAACGGAAAACAGAGAGTTTATACCGTTAAAGACGGTCATATAATGCACGATGCCGATATGACCGACGAAATGTTTGCAGGAGGAAAGCATAAAAAATTTTGGAATTCGTTTCCCTTTTTCGCTATAGCGCTTGTTGTATTCCTTTGGTGGGGATTCAGCGGTTTATGCTTTGGCTGGGCGCTTAGCTGGATAGTTTTGCTGACAATACCGCTTTACTATTCGCTTGTTGACGCAATTTACAAACGCAAGGCAGACCACTTTGCCTTTCCCGTGCTTGCGGCAATGGCATACATTCTTATGGGATACTTTAACATATTCGGCGGATGGACAGTCGGCTGGGTAGTTTTTCTCACCATTCCGCTTTACTATTGGATATGCTCATTCTTTAAAAATAAAAACGATTAACAGGAGGACATTATGTCAGAATTAAATTTACCGTCAGACCCAATGATTTTATTAAGTTTTATTAACACAAAGTTAAGAGATTTCTATCCGTCGCTTGATGCTCTTTGCGAAGACGCAAACATCAGTAAAGATGAAATCGTAAAAAAGCTCTCCGCCATAGATTATACCTACAACGCAGAGCTTAATAAATTTGTATAAAACTAAACGAACGCCCGATTTCAGCGAAAGCCGAAGTCGGGCGTTTTTTTAACCGTTCTCCGATAAATACGGTCTTAGCTCGCCTGCAAGGTAAAGCGAACCGCAGATAACGAGGGGCATATTTTCATTTTTTGCCTTATCAAGCGCCGTTTCGAGAGCCTTTTTGTTATTATCGAATGCCTCAACTTTCGGAAAATGCTGTTTGCATTTTTCGGCAAGTTCTTCTGCCGATAAAGTTCTCGGATTGTTGACCGTTACCGTAAACACTTCTTCAAAAAGTCCTTCAAGCAGATTGATTGAGCTTGCACTGTCCTTATCGGCAAGCATACCCATAAGGCAAAGCCGCTTTTGATTTGGCAGATACTTTTTGACCGCCTTGCTAAGCGCCTCAATTCCGTTCGGATTATGTGCTCCGTCAAGCAAAACTACGGGATTTTTGCCCATAAGTTCAAGTCTTGCGGGGTTTACCGCCTTTGCCATACCTGCCTTTAATGCATTTTTGCTTACATTGATTTTACCGCTGTCGCAAAGTGCTTTTAATGCGGTCAATGCGGTTTTTGCATTTTCCAACTGATGTTCGCCAATCAAATGCAGTTCAAGCTCAGTACCGTCATATTCAAAAGCAGTGCTTTCAAGGCTTTCTGAAATCACTTTTATTTTTGCACTTTCACTTTTGAAAAGTTCAACATTTCTGCTTTTACAAGTACATTCAATCACGCTCATTGCGTTTTCTTCCTGCTTGGAAGTAACGGCAATCGAGCCGTTTTTTATAATACCGCACTTTTGCCACGCAATCTCTTCGATAGTGTTGCCGAGAATTGCCGTATGGTCAAGTCCGATAGTTGTTATTACCGAGCAAAGCGGCGGCAAAATTGTATTTGTACAGTCAAGAAGTCCGCCCATACCTGTTTCAAGCACAACAATGTCGCATTTCTCGTTTGCGTGAATATAAAACTGCAAAGCGTTTACATACTCAAACTCTGTAATAATAACGCCGTCATTACACAATTCCTCAATAATCGGAAATGTTTTCTCCACCGCCTCGGTGAGCATTTCCTTTGAAATCATACGGTTATTAATCTGTATTCTCTCTCGAAAATCCGTTATATACGGAGAGATAAAAAGACCTGTTTTGTAACCTGCCTCAACAAGCACAGCCGAAAGCATTGCACAAACCGAACCTTTGCCGTTGGTACCCGCAATGTGAATATACTTTAGTTTATCCTGCGGATTGCCGAGTTTTTCGAGAAAAATTCTCATTCGGTCAAGTCCGGGGCGAGAACCGAATGTCAGCAGTGAATGTATTTTTTCAATAGCCTGTTCGTATGTCATCAGATCAGCTCCTTGTAAATTTCATTCTTTTTAAAGCCTGTCAGCGCCGCCGCCTCTTTTGCGGCATCTGTTGCCCTTGCGCCGTTTTCAATCAACTTCTTAGCGGTTTCGACCGCATATTCAAGTGTAAATTCTTCGGTATCGTCAACCTGCGGCGCACCCTCAAGCACAAGCACAATTTCACCTTTAACACTGCCGTCGCTTAGATTTTCCGCCGCATTTTTTGTTGTGGTACGGATAACTTCCTCGTGAATTTTTGTAATCTCACGCACAATTGTAAGTTTTCTGTCGCCAAAACTTGCATACAAATCACGCAAAGTCTGCGGCAATTTATGCGGAGCTTCGTAAAAAATCATTGTTCTGTGCTCGTTTGCAAGGCTTTTCAAATGATCTGCTCTGCTCTTTTTATTTACGCTCAAAAAGCCCTCAAAAGTAAATCTTCCCGTGCTAAGGCCCGAAACGGCAAGCGCAGAAATAACCGCACTCGGTCCGGGAATTACAACCGTCTTTATGCCACGCTCTTCGCAGAGCTTTACCAAATCTTCGCCCGGATCCGAAATACACGGCATACCCGCATCTGTAACGATGGCGCAGTTTTCGCCCTGCTCTATTCTTGCGCAGATAATCTCTCCACGCTCTCTTTTATTGTGCTCAAAATAGCTGACCATCGGCTTTTTTATGCCAAAGTGATTTAAAAGTTTCAGCGTAACCCTTGTGTCTTCCGCCGCAATAAAATCTACCGATTCAAGAGTTTCCACCGCTCTCGGCGACAGGTCGGAAAGGTTGCCTATCGGTGTACCCGTAACATATAAAATTCCGCTCATAGCTTGTTGTCCTCTGTATTTTCTAAATGATCTGATTTGTAGCTTCCGTAAATTTCAAGCATTTCTTTTGAAAAATTACCGCTTTCGTCCTCTATAAAAAGTGTGGGCAGTACATTTAAAAAACCCCGTTTTCCGCCTCGTCTGCCCTCAAGCAAAAACAGTTTCGGCGCTTTTGACACTCTCTGCTGTACAAGTCGCAAGGTCTTTGGCTCTATGTCAAATTTTCTCATAGACTCCATAACATCGCCTAATCTTTCGGGGCGCTGACACATATAAAATCTGCCGCCAAACTGCAGCAGCTTTGATGCCGCCGAGCAAATGTCATCAAGCGTACATTCGCTTTCGTGTCTTGCAATCAGCCTTGCCGAAGTCGGATTTTTGATTCCTCCTCCGCCGATTTTATATGGCGGATTGCACACAACAACATCATAACAGCCAAAATTCAGCTTGCCTTTAAGGTCGCATAAGTCAGCGTTTATAATGTTAATGTTATCGCAAAGCCCGTTGTGTTCAACGCTTTTTTGAGCAAGCGTACAGGCATTTTCCTGAATTTCAACAGCATCTATTTTTAAGTTTTTATTGTCCCTGCACCACAAGAGCGGAATTGTACCGCATCCTGTGCCAAGTTCCGCACATTTTTTAATGCCTGCGGGCTTTGAAAAATTCGCAAGCAAAATAGTGTCTGTCGAATATCTGTAGCTTTTGGTAACATATATTTCAATGCCGTTGCCCAACGGCTCAAGGTGCAAATTCTCCATTATACAATCGGCAAAGGAAAGTTTTGCCCTCTGCCCTCTCCTTGTAAAATTTAGCTTAACATTTTTATTATACTACTGTAAGGGTAAAACTGCAATAAAAAGCAATATAAACCTTACTGTTTGAAGTGCAATAAATTATTTTTCCAATACATCAAGGTCGCTTTTCTCATAACGATTATGTCCCGGCAACTGCTTTTTATATTTCCGGCACTTAATAGCCTCGTCAAGGCTCTTGCCCCGATTATCGGCAAAGAAATCCCTTATATATGTATTGTATTCAAACTGCTTGTCAATTTTTGTCTTACCGTTTTTCTTCAAGTATCCGATAATACGCAGTAATCGCATCGGCATAAGTTTTGCCCGTATTGCCTTTAAGCCATTTCTGGAATGCAACATTAAAAGAAAATCCGTTGCCGATATGTTCCTTAAAAAACGCTCTGTGCTTTTCCGAGCAAACAAAATCCGGCTCAATTTCCGTGTCAGTTGTAATATTGCCGATTATCTGTGACTTTTTCTGCACTTCCTTTGCGGCGATAACCTCGCCTGTGTCAAGAAAATGTGCTATTCTCTCGGTTATTTCAAGTTTTCCGCCCGATGTCGGTAAACCGTATCGGCGACAAAAATCGACAAGTTCTTCCTTTAAATAATAAAACTCTCTGAATGTCTTGCCGTCAAGATTTTTGTCAAGTTTCGGCCTTTCGCTCATACAATGCCTCACTTAATTATTATTCTGCGTACAGTTTGCGGCGTCTATTGCAATTGCGAGCATAAGCACCAAAATTTCGTTTCTCGGGTCTGCATAGTCGATAACATAAGTATCTCCCCAACGGAACAGCTTTTTTGAAATCTGCGCAACCATACTGCAAGCCTCGTAAACGCTGTAGTTTCAAGACATAAAATCGCCCTCACAGCGCCAACCGTTGTAGTCGAGGTTATACTTCGGTTTAAAAAAGGTAAATTTTTTCTCAATACTGCCAAACGGCTGTCCGTTTATTTCTATATCAAAAGTCGGCATAAGCGTAAAAATCGCTGTTTAATCATACCGATTTCATTGCGATCTCTGTCATATATATGAATCTGATGCGTAAGTCTGAACATTTCAGCCTTAACAAAATATTTCGGCTCGTCATACTCATCATAAACATCGTAAGTATCCGTCCACGAAAAAACTCTTTGTTTAATTAACAGTTTCATTTTAAATACCCTTTCTCTCCGATTAAGGTCACATATTTTTACGCAAAAGCTCTATCGCCTGTTTTCCCGTTATATATTCAATCGTGATTTCGACACAGCAAAGTCCGCTCCGTTCACGCTCGATTTCCTTTTTCACCGCATTAATATCATTGTTATATTTTAAGCCGAAAGAGAGCATTGCCGAATTGATTTTCTCTTCATTTTCCATAATTTCGGCCTTACCAAAAACTACAACACTCCTAAACAAAGTTGTCAATTTTTCCGAATCGACCTCATCTTTTTCAATAACACAGAAAGAAACTTTCTTGTTTTGCTTAATTGCGTCAAGTTTATGTCCGTTTTTTGCACAGTGAAAGTAAATCTTGCCGTCTTTATATACAAAGTTCAACGGAACAGTATATGGGTAGCCGTCATCACCGCTCACGGCAAGCACACCGCTTTTGCAGTTTTTTAATATTTCCAAAGCCTCATCGTTACTAAGCTGTTGTTTAAATCTTCTCATTTTACGAAACATTTTACCGCCTCCGTTGCTACTATTATAACAAAAATTTTCTTTATTGCAAATCAACAAATATAATGTATTCTTATTATTTATTTTGTAGGCACTTGGTGCTGAAAAAACTTAACCCCGACAAGCCGTATTTTAATCGCCTGTCGGGGTTGGATTTTTATTTATTGTTCCCTGAATTTAACAGTGCCTGTTGCTGCGTCCATCGAATCTACGATTGCGAGGGATTCAAGCTGATAGCCGAGATTGCGAATTATATTGCCGCCGTTCTGAAAACCTTTTTCAATTGCAATTCCAATGCCCTCTACCGTACCGCCTGCCTGATTTATAATAGAAATAAGACCTTGCAAAGCACAACCGTTGGCAAGAAAGTCGTCAATAATAAGAACATGGTCGTTTTCGCTTAAAAATTTCTTAGAAACAATCACTTGATTTTTGCATTTGTGTGTGAAAGACTCAACCTCTGCTATGTACATATCGCCGTCAATATTAATGCTTTTCGCTTTTTTCGCAAAAACAACCGGCACATTAAAATGCATAGCCGCAACGCAGGCAATACCTATGCCCGATGCCTCAATGGTAACTATTTTATTTATATTTTTTCCCGCAAATCTTTTCTTAAATTCCGCACCCATTCGGTTGAACAAATCAATATCCATTTGATGGTTCAAAAAGCTGTCAACCTTGAGAACATTGCCTTCTTTAACAATTCCGTCCTTTACAATTCTTTCTTCCAAAAAATTCATAGCATTTCATCTCTTTCCTTTATGTTTCCTTGCCTTGTCCGCAAAGAAATTTTTAATGCATAATATTATAAATTATATACTTTTTTCTAAGAAAATAAAAGGCCTAAAAGGTATTTAATAAAACAAAACAGCCCTTGCAAATTTGCAAAGGCTGTAAAAAGCGAGTATAACAAAGATTATCTCTTTGAGAACTGTGAAAGCGTAAAGAAAACAGTCCGGTGGACTGTTTTTAGCTTTTACCGCAACAGCTAAGCTGTGAGGATACCACTGTGGGGCAAAAGAAAACAGCCTCTGCAAACTGCAAAGGCTGTAAAAAAGCGAGTATAACAAAGATTATCTCTTTGAGAACTGTGGTGCTCTACGAGCTGCTTTAAGACCGTATTAAACATCTCTATGGTGCGTTTTTCCTTGATATTACGGGCTTTTTCGCATTTTCTGTTGTCGGTTGTCCTATTCCTTAACCATGGAAATCGGTGATTTTTCATCGAAACTCTCCTGGTTCAAAGCATCATTCACTACCTCGAAAAGTTCCTCTGGTTTATTATACTTGACCCTCGCGTAAATGTCCATAGTTGTCTTACTATTCTCATGCCCTGCCAGGTACTGAACTGTCTTAGGGTCAACGCCCGCATAGAGCAGATTCGTGATGTAGGTATGCCGCAACAAGTGCGGTGTTACATCGAAATTCAGGGTATAGCGAATCTTGGGATTGTTCCTCTGCGTTGTTCCTAATGTCGGCTTGACGGTATATTTGATGCTCTGTCCATTCACATATTTATAGTAAGTTCTCTCTTTCGCAGAACGAACAACTACATACTGCCAAACTCTCGTAAACTGAGAATAGGAAAGCGGCTGTCCCTCACTGTCCGCAATCACATACTCCGATATGGAATTGGCTTTTGCTTCCCGCAGGCAGTCCACCAGGCACTTCGGAATGGGAATGTCCCTTTTAGCTGCTTTTGTCTTTAGAATGGTAGAAATCACCGGCCTGTTATGCTCCGCGCGCCATGCACGTCTCACGGAAATGTATGGTGTGGATTCATCCAGGAATACACAATCCCATTGCAATGCAAGAATTTCTTCCCGACGCAAGCCGGAATACAAACCAATCATAATAAAAAGATATGGCGGAAGCTCTTTCACCGTATCCAACAGAACCGCAACCTGTTGATCTGTTAAGGCGTCTTTCTTTTTCGATGCTTTTCCGCCCTTTGCTGAAATTCCTACACACGGATTATCGGTTATCAGCTGACTGCGCTCTGCCGAATAAAACACACACTTAATCAGCATATTTACCGTATCATACAGTCCTTTCGATTTTTGAGACAGCGGAACAAGCGCCAGACGAATATCATCCGCAGTCACTTCCTCCATATACATATCTCCCAGAGAGCTAATGACATAATTCTTCATATTCTGTCTGTATCCTTTTATAGTGGCCGTAGACACCTTTGCTGACTGCATCAGCAGCCATTTCTCACAATACTCGGCAACCGTCGGATGCTTCCGGCGAAAGATAATTTCCTCCACCTGTCTCCGGCCCTCCAACTGCTTTTCATATAATTCTTCACAAGTGGTCGCATATAAGCTGACCTGCTTTCCATCGGCATCTGTAATTCTGGTTCTGTAATACAGTGTTCCTTTTCTTGTAACCGTTCCGTACTCTGGAACGCTTTGTTTTTTCTTAGCCATACAAATCTTCCTTTCCTGATAATGAGTGTTCTTAAATTCACACCTTCTTTTTATCAGAAAGCACTAACTTAATCAAAGATACGGATTATGAAAAACAAAGAGCGAGACATCCTTGCCTCGCTCCTGCGTTGTTTCCTGCTTTTATAATGTTATGCCTGTGCTGCATCCCACTGGGCAAATGCACCACCCATTGTTCTTACCAGCTCATCCGGTCTGTTGTATTTGACCTTTGCGTAAATGTCCATCGTAATTTTACTGCTCTCATGCCCCGCCAGGTATTGAACCGTTTTCGGGTCTACGGACGAATGAATCAGATTCGTAATGTATGTATGCCGCAGCTGGTGCGGCGTCACTTCAAAATCTAAGCTGTAAATCACTTTTCCGTTATGTGCTGCCTTTTCACCGAGGACCGGCGTAACCGTGTGCTTTACACGCTTTCCATCCTCGTAGCGATAATAGAAACGCTCCTTGACAGTTCGGGTCACAATATACTGCCAGAGCCGCTTGAACTGCGTATAGGATAACGGATCACCATCTCTGTTCGACACTACATATTCTGACTGTGAATTAGCCTTTGCCTCTTTCAGACACTCTGCAAGGCAAACCGGCAACGGAATATTTCGATGCGCGGCTTTCGTTTTCAGCTCATCCAGAATCACCGGTCTGTTATTTTCCGTGTGCCATGCCCTGCGCACCGTTAAATAAGGGCAATCCACATCCAGATATACAGAATCCCATTTTAGGGCAAGAATTTCTTCTCGCCGCAATCCTGCATACAGCCCTAACATGACAAATACATACGGCGGAAGTCCCTGAATGGCATCCAGCAGTCTGGCGGCCTGTTCATCTGTCAATACAGCTTTGTCCTTTTGCGGAATGCCTCCGCCTTTGGCCGTAAGGTAAATCGTTGGGTTGTTATCAATAATCTTACTTTCCTTTGCTGCCCGGAAAATAGATTTATACAGGATAACCACTGACTTATATACCGAAGCGGACTTCTCAGAAACAGGAACAAGTGCAAGCTGAATGTCATCCAGTGTCACATCTGCCATCCGCATCTGCCCCAGTTCTTTTATAATGTGCCGTCTGACCTTTGATGTATAATCTATCAGCGTGGTTGCCCTCACATGAACCGACTGCATCAAAAGCCATTTTTCACAGTAGTCTGCAACCGTCGGGGATTTCCGGCAGAATGTATCGTTGTCGATCTGCTCTAATGCACCCAACTCTTTATCATATAATTCTTCCGGTGTTCTCGCATAAAGGGCCACCAGTTTTCCATCTGCGTTCTGAACCCGCGTTCTATAATAATCTATGCCGTTAAGCGTAACTGTACCGTATTGTGGAATTGCTCTTTTTCTTTTTGCCAATTCCGCCACCTCCTAAGAATATACTCCAGCGCTGTATCTATGTTTTATCAGACCATTATGATTTCGACAAGGATACGGACCGGCTCACACTCCAGCTCTGCGAGGTTTACGATAAGTTGCGTTCTTTTCTGCTGGCTTTGCTCTGTGGGTGCATTTTGCGATATACTCCTGAAGGCCCGCTGAGGTAAAGTACACACAGCCATTCTGCACATATTGCACATAAGAAATAAGACCATTGTTACGGGCCGCGTCCAGCGTTGCAATGCTGATACCTAAAATTTCTGCTGCTTCTTTTCGTGTAATAAGTTTTTCCATAAAGCATATTTCCTCCAATCTGTCAAGTTTGTCATCGTGTTTGTTCAAAGCCACATGAATACGCTGGCAGCCGAAACTGCCAGCGCATGGTATCTGATTTTGAACAGGAAGCTGCAAACGCTTCCTATTTATATAACTCAGCTTTCATCACATTTGCCACGCCCCCTGACGATGGGAACACAACAGGTCTCCGCTGGCGCGG
>OHNP01000720.1_pt1 | contig 15259 bp, 10 predicted proteins | sample 1569531 | NCBI WGS metagenome assembly OHNP01 (sample SAMEA3879587, study PRJEB24766) | human gut metagenome | biome: human-associated habitat; feature: feces | place: USA | collected 1985/1987
CGTTGAAAGTTATTTATATGGTCAAATACACTATAATGCATTGGATGATGAAAGCGATAGATTTACAAGTAGCCGTGAAGGTGTAGTGTCGGACGATCCTAAGTTTATCATTTTTTTAAAAGAAATCGAAAGATTATTGAAGGTTGTTATTGAAGATTGGGATGTATGGCGAACGGAATTGAAACAAGATGGAGATTCTGAAAACAAACGATTGACTCAAAAAGAGCGTAAATCGAAGGAGCTTTTTAATGCTGTTGCAGATGATTTCGTACCACCCAAAACAAATGTATCAAGTCGAAAAAAAGTCGAAGAATGGATCAATGATTTGGGACAAGACGCAGAATTCAACTTTTCTTCGTATGGAGAATGTTTTGTGGCAGAAAATCTTCTCCGAAAGTATATTGTTGATAAGAAAATAGAGATTCCAGAAAAATTGCAGAAGCAGATCGCGGATTGGAAACAAAAAGCCGAAGCGCATAAAAATAATGCTAATATTAGTTTCGATATTAGGGAAAATGATGCTGAGCTATTTTATTGTGCAATGGATGACTTAGCATACCTTGCCGATAATGAAACCGACAAAATCAAAAAAGCTTCATTGCGAAGAGATGCTATAGAATATAAACCTATACGTGATGCCATGTCGCATACATCACGTTTGACGAAAGCAGCAAAAGGTCGACTTACGGCGACATATGAAAATATAAAGGCTAGGATTATTCAGTTGCTTAATAATGCGTAAATGGCAGATACGGTTAGTAAACAGAAGCGTTCGGAGATAATGTCCCACGTAACTGGAAAAGAAACGAAGCCAGAAATAATGGTGCGGAAATATTTATTTGCACGCGGTTTAAGGTATAGAAAGAATGTAAAACAGTTACCGGGTACTCCAGATATTGTGTTTCCGAAGTACAAAACGGTGGTGTTCGTTAACGGCTGTTTTTGGCATGGCCATCAAGGATGCAAATACTCTCATATACCGTCAACCAATATCGAATATTGGGAGAAAAAGATTGCGGATAATTTAGAACGGGATGAACGAAAGACAAGAGAGTTAGAAAAATTAGGATATCGCGTACTGATTGTGTGGCAATGTCAATTAAAACCGAATATCAAGATCGAAACTTTAGAAGCTCTATATCATAATATTGTAAACCGCTAAATGGCAAATGCCCCTTGCTCTTAACAGTTTTTCACTATAACTGCTATATAATTCGCGGCTCTCATTACAAAGTTTATATCCAACTTTGTTCTCGTTTTGGTTTGTTCTGTAGCCACGAAATTCATTTCGGGGGAGCCTATTATCCGGGCTTCCCGTTATTCTATCCGGTTCAGCCTGCGGACTTTTCCTGAATCGTCCACAGACGGGCATAAAGCCCCTATGCTGCATAAGTATACGTAGAAATACATATTGCGCACATACAAAACGTATTTCTATGTATACTTACGGAATTTCGGCTATATTTGCAGTCGGAGCAAGACGAATAGAGCTTGTATTTCAGCGCTTTGAAACCTTCCAAAACCGTCTTTGCCTTTCGGAACAGAGTAACGGGATAGTAACGTAACTCCGGTTTCAGTTGGCTTTTCGATGGCTTCGGCTTGGCTGCGACAGCGCAGTCCGTTACTCTCTAAACCCCTTGTTTTCAACCTTCTTGCCTCAATTCGCTCGAATTCTCGGTTTTTATTCCTATCTTTGTCGCAGAAGAGTTATTTGATAGCATAAGAATATTAAGAATATAGTGTTTCTGAACACTTTCCTTTTTCTTATCCGTTAGCTTATCTCATGCGCGTCCTTCGTAATATGCTCGTAGTCAATTAAACATATACAGACTACATCAAAGATACGAAAAAATACGCACCCGGCAAAACGGCGCCCGGCGGTGAATGGCAGACGGGACTGACAAAGTGGCAGACGACAGGAGCTGGCACACCGTTTGTTGGAGCAGTGAAGCGGAAAATAACTGAAAACAACACGATACGATTATGAAAAACGGAAAAATCGGAGTCACCACGGAGAATATCTTCCCCGTGATCAAGAAATTCCTCTATTCGGACCACGAAATCTTCCTGCGCGAGCTGATCTCGAACGCCGTGGATGCGACGCAGAAGCTCAAAACCCTCTCGTCGATGGGCGAAGCAAAGGGCGAGCTGGGCGACCTCGCAATTCGCGTCGCGGCGGACAAGGAGCGGAAGACGCTGACCGTGACGGACCGCGGCGTGGGCATGACGGCCGAGGAGGTGGACCGCTACATCAACCAGATCGCCTTCTCGGGGGCCGAGGAGTTCATGGCCAAATACAAGGACCAGGCGATCATCGGCCACTTCGGACTGGGCTTCTACTCGGCGTTCATGGTCTCGGACAAGGTGGAGATCGTGACCCGCTCGTGGAAGGAGGGCGCCCGGACCGTGCGCTGGAGCTGCACCGGAACGCCCGAATTCGAGATGGAAGTGCACGCTGCGGATTCGGGCCAGCGCCCGCGGGTCGTAGCGGCGGGGGTAGCCGCCGATGTGGGTCATCAGGACGCTCACCCCTTCGCACTCGAAGGAGAGAAATTCGCGGTAGGTGCGTCGCATGATACCTCCGTCGATATTGCCATAGACGGCCCGCAGGGGTTTGAACGCCGCGATCTGGTCGGCGACCTCCGGAGAGCCGATGTCCCCGGCGTGCCAGATTTCGTCCACGTCCTTGAGGAATGTTTTGAGCGTTTGGTCGAACGTGCCGTGGGTGTCGGATATGAGTCCTATGCGTTTCATGCTATTTTGTTGTTCTCTGTATTCTTCGGTAAACTGCCGGCGAAGTTTGTGTTTCATTCGGATTCCTGCCTGCCGAATTTACGCCGCCCGCCCAGCAGGTAGAGCGTGCCGACGACGGCGGCAGCAAAGGCTGCCGTACTGTCCGCAAGAAGAGCGCAGCCCGTCACGGCCATTTCCGCAACGCCCGCGACGGCCCGCAGCAGGAAGAGGGTGGCAATGGTGTAAATACCTGTTTCGAGCAGCGGCAGCCGGCGGATGATCCCGGCGCCCGAAAGTCCGTAGAGGCCGAATACGGCGAAGATGAACGCAATGGCGACGGTCAGCAGATAAGGAATGGCGGCCCCGTAGCGGAGGGCCAGCGTTTCCATGATTCCGTCGATGCGATAGATCGACAGTACGGGATAGAGCCAAGGTAGGCAGGCGAGGTGTCCCGCCGCGACCAGGAAATTCAATATAGCGCCTGTTTTCAACATGTCGGCAGTCTTTATGTTTCCGGGGATAGATTCCGTCCCGGTTTCGGGATTTATGATTCAGGGATTGCCCGCTGTGCTCTTTTGCCGTTTGTCGGTATATTTTGGTCGCTTGTGTCGCTGCCGTTCGCCGGGGTGAAATACGGGATGTCGTCCGATCGTATTTTCGGGGCTGTCCGGCAGTCGGCTTCAGGAATGCCGGAAGGCGTTGTGTCTCCGGCTGTTATTTATATTTGTCCTTCCACAGCTCCCGGATGCATGCGGCGATCTTCGCTTCGGCGGCGTTGCGGGTGTTCGGCTCGTAGAATTTCTTGCCTTTGAGCGTTTCGGGCATGAACTCCAGCCCGGCGAATCCGCCGTAGTCGTGGGCGTATTTATAGCCTTTGCCGTACCCCGCCTGATCCATCAGCTTGGTCGGGGCGTTGCGCAGGTGCAGGGGTACGGGCCGGTTGGTCGTATCGTGTTCGACGAAGGAGAGCGCCTGGTTGATGGCCATGTAGGCCGAGTTGCTCTTGGGCGAGGTGGCCAGGTAGATCGTGGTTTCGGCCAGCGTGATGCGGGCTTCGGGCATGCCGATCTTGTGCACCGTGTCGAAACAGGCGTTGGCCAGCAGCAGGGCGTTGGGATTGGCCAGGCCGATGTCTTCCGAGGCCAGGATCACCAGCCGGCGGGCGATGAAGCGCGGCTCTTCGCCTCCGGCCAGCATGCGGGCCAGGTAGTAGATCGCTGCGTTGGGATCGCTGCCCCGCACCGATTTGATAAAGGCCGAGATCACGTCGTAGTGCTGTTCGCCGTTCTTGTCGTAGAGGGCGATGTTCTGCTGCAAACAGTCGGTGACGTATTGGTTGGTGATCGTTACTTTGCCGTCTGCGGCGCCCGTGATGATGTCCAGAATGTTGAGCAGCTTGCGGGCGTCGCCGCCCGAAAAGCGGAACAGCGCTTCGGTTTCCTGTACCTCGATCTCCCGGGTTTTGAGCTCCGGATCGGTGGCCAGAGCCCGGTCTAAAAGGGTTTGCAGTTCCCCGTCGGTCATCGGCTGGAGGATATAGACCTGGCAGCGGCTCAACAGCGGTGAGATCACCTCGAACGAGGGATTTTCGGTCGTAGCTCCGATCAGCGTCACCACGCCCTGCTCGACAGCACCCAGCAGCGAGTCCTGCTGCGACTTGTTGAAGCGGTGGATTTCGTCGATGAACAGGATCGGCGGTTTGGAGTCGAAGAATTTCTGCTTGCGGGCCGATTCCAACACCTCGCGCACCTCCTTGACGCCCGACGTGACGGCCGACAGGGTGTAGAACGGGCGTTTGAGAGTCGTGGCAACGATCTTGGCCAGCGTAGTTTTTCCCACGCCCGGCGGACCCCAGAGGATGAACGAGGGGACATTGCCCGTTTCGAGGAACTTGCGGAATACGCCGTTCTGCCCGACCAGGTGGGCCTGTCCGATATATTCATCGAGCGTACGGGGACGCAGTCGTTCGGCGAGGGGAATGGACATGGAAAGCATTTTTTGTCGCTCAAATGTACTGAAAATTTTTGTTTTCGGCAACGGCCGGACTGAATGCGGTCCGAAAGAGCGGATGCGTAGAACCGCTGCCGTCCGGTTCGGGGATTCGCAGCGGGGAGATCGTGTCCTGGCCGGATTCCGTTTTTACGTCGTGCTTCACGCTTGTTCTGCGGTCGCAGTTCCCGAAGCGACGCGCACTATTGTATATTTCGAAAAGCCGCTATATGTACTGTACATATTGATACACACGGAAAAGTGTAAGTCTGTTCCCGAATCGTGAGCGTAGGAAATTCATTTTGGCGGAGAATAGGCAGACATCTTCTCGCGTCGTATCCGTATTCTGCGGATATAGGCGTGGGGCTGTCGCTTATTTCACGCCAAAAGGTACTCCTACGACCTGCGATTCTGAAATGGGCTTCGGTGCCACGCTTTTCTTTTTATTACCAGTCGTCGGGGTACGGACGATACAATCTTAAATTTTATGGATAATATTACGAAGCAGAATGGAAATGAAGTCGGCAGACATCAGGTCGAAGGGCAGACGATCATTATCAATCAGCAGGAGCGGAGAAGCACGAACGGACTGGGAACCGCCGGTTTTATTCTGGCCTTGTTGGGTTTGATTTTCAGCTGGGTTCCGGGGCTCGGCTGGGTATTGTGGGCCTTGGGTTTGATTTTTTCATTCGTGGGAATTTTCAGAACTCCCCGCGGCTTGGCGATCGCCGGGCTTGTCATATCGTGTATCGCGTTGATCGTTTTGATTATCTTGGTGAGTGCGATCGCTTCCCTGGTGTAATCATTTCAGTTGGTATGAAGAAAGAGTATCCTGTGCAGAAGGATACTCTTTCTTATATTGCGATGTTTGAAACTTTAATATCTCCGGTTTTTCAATTCCGGTACAGTTTGTCGAACGGCGAAAGATCGCTCTAATCCGGTGCATCGAGCATTATGTTGCAGCTATCGTTGTTCTTCGGAGAAGCCTTGAATTCCGTGGAACTGTCTGGCTAAAGGAGCTATTTGCGCAGTTTGTCCTGCCGTTCGCGCTCCTTGCGGCGCATCGAGCGATAGCTGTTTCCCATCAGCGCCAGAAGCAGCAGCACCGTGACCCAGGCGCGGACTTTGTCGCCCGTGGCCGCAGTACCGCATGTATAAACGGTGATGAGCATTGCCAAACTGCATGCTAAAAGGATCATGCAGAACCTGAGCAGCCGCCGAAGCGATCTTACAGAGGCCATACGAGATCTTGTTTTGGTTTATTCTTCCGGTTTTACCAATTGAATGTGTAACTCGTCGAGCTGCGCCTGGTCGATATAGCCCGGTGCGTCGAGCATCATGTCGCGGCCGTTGTTGTTTTTCGGGAAGGCGATGTAGTCGCGGATCGACTCCGAACCGCCGAAGAGCGAGCAGAGCCGGTCGAAACCGAAGGCCAGACCGCCGTGAGGGGGTGCGCCGTACTTGAAGGCGTTCATCAGGAAGCCGAAACGCTCCTGCGCTTGTTCCGCCGTGAAGCCCAGCAACTCGAACATCTTGGCCTGCAGTTTCGAGTCGTGGATACGGATCGAGCCGCCGCCGATCTCGGTGCCGTTGCAGACGAAGTCGTAGGCGTTGGCCCGCACGCGACCGGGGTCGTTGTCCAGGTATTGTACGTCTTCGAGCTTGGGCGAGGTGAACGGATGGTGCACGGCGTAGTAACGCTGGGTCTCGTCGTCCCACTCGAACAGCGGGAAGTCGATGACCCACAGCGGAGCGAACTTCTTCGGGTCGCGCAGGCCCAGCTGCTGAGCGACCTCCAGACGCAGGGCGCAGAGCTGGGTGAGGGTCTTGAATTTCTTGCCGCAGAGGATTAGCACCAGGTCGCCGGCTTTTGCGCCCGCGCGTTCGGCCATCGCCCGCACCTGCTCGGGCGAGTAGAATTTATCGACGGACGACTTGACGTTGCCGTCCGCTTCGACGCGGATCCAGACGAGTCCCTTGGCACCGATCTGCTGGCGTTTGACGAACTCCGTGAGGGCGTCGATCTGTTTGCGGGTGTAGCCGGCGCAGCCCGTCGCGGCGAAGCCGGTGACGTACTCCGCGTCGTCGAAAACCGCGAAGCCGTGACCTTGGGCCAGGTCCGTCAGGTCGGCGAACTCCATACCGAAGCGCAGGTCGGGTTTGTCCGAGCCGTATTTCTCCATCGCTTCGATCCAGGGCATGCGGCGCAGCGGCTCCGTAAGTTCGATGCCCATCACTTCGCGGAACATGTGCTTGGCCCAGCGCTCGAAGATTTCGAGCACGTCCTCCTGCTCGACGAACGACATTTCGCAGTCGATCTGCGTGAATTCGGGCTGGCGGTCGGCCCGCAGGTCTTCGTCGCGGAAACAGCGCACGATCTGGAAGTATTTGTCGTAGCCGGCGACCATCAGCAGCTGCTTGAGGGTCTGGGGCGACTGGGGCAGGGCGTAGAATTGGTTGGGGCTCATGCGGCTCGGGACGACGAAGTCGCGGGCGCCTTCGGGCGTGGAATTGACCAGGTAGGGGGTTTCGATCTCCAGGAAACCTTCGTCGCTCAGGAAGCGGCGAATCTCCTGGGCCATCTTGTGACGCAGGATCATGTTGCGCTGCAGGGGAGGACGGCGCAGGTCGAGGTAGCGGTATTTCATACGCAGGTCGTCGCCGCCGTCCGAGTTCTCCTCGATGGTGAACGGGGGCACTTCGGCCTCGTGCAGCACCACGAGCTTCGAGGCGACGACTTCGATGTCGCCCGTAGGCATCTTCGGGTTCTTGGACGAACGCTCTACCACGCGGCCTTCGACCTGAAGGACGTATTCGCGGCCCAGTCCGCCGGCCACGGCCTTGACATCGGCCGGAGAGTGTTCTTCGACGACGATCTGGGTGATGCCGTAACGGTCCCGCAGGTCGATGAAGGTCATCGCACCCAGGTTGCGGACTTTCTGCACCCAGCCGGCCAGGGTGACCGTTTCGTTTACATTTGCGGCACGCAACTGGCCGCAGGTATGGGTTCTGTACATGGTCGTATCTGTTTTTTTCGTTGTTGTCGTATTGTGATTCACAAAGGTAGTGAAAACGAAGGTATAAAAAACAAACTCGCGCGTTTTTTATACCGGATGCCATCTCTTTCCTTCGACAGGGGAGGTGTGCGAGGCTGAATCCGGCGGGTTCGTCGGGAGGGGTGGCGGCGACTTTCCGTCTTTTGTAAAGGAAGAAAAGTGAGTGCGGAGTGGTGCGAACTAATTCGTTTCTTGTCGGAATTCCTGCTATTTACGAATACAGGCAGAACGGAAGAGAGGCGGCGATGTGGAGCCGGGTGAAAATTAGAGGCATATCGGATTTTCCGTTAAATTATTAATTTTGCCGAAAAACCGAAACGATGGAACAGCAGCAAACCGATGAAAAATTCATGCGCCTGGCACTAAACGAGGCGGAAAAAGCGTTAGAAGAGCAGGAAGTACCCATCGGTGCCGTGGTGGTCGCGGACGGACGTATCGTCGGCCGGGGGCACAACCTGGTCGAAACCTTGGCGGACGCTACGGCTCATGCGGAAATGCAGGCCCTGACAGCCGCAGCCTCGACCGTCGGAGGCAAATACTTGTCCGAATGTACGTTGTATGTGACGGTCGAGCCTTGCATCATGTGTGCGGGGGCGATTGCGTGGAGCCAGGTGGGGCGGGTGGTCTATGGCGCCGACGATCCGAAGCGTGGCTATCGCCGCTATTCGGAGCAGGTGTTTCCGCCCCGAACGACGGTGACGCGGGGGGTATTGGCCGAGGAGTGCGAGAGGCTCGTCCGTTCGTTCTTCGCCGCGTTGAGAAGGTGATTTTTGGAAAGTGCCGAAAAAAAACTAAATTTGCATTCCCTGCTTTCCGGCGGGAGTTTCGACGGATGGTTGCGACCTACAGGACGGGGCGATATTTCCGATGGGTTTGCAGGGAATGGTGATAAAAATGGACGGAACCAATTTTAACCTATAATTTATACAATATTTATGAAAAAACTTTTGATTTCCGCGCTTGCCCTGTTCGTTGTGGGGTCTGTGGCTGCGCAGGAAGGATTGGGCGAAACTTACAATAAGGCTGTCGCCGCTTACAATTCGAAGGATTTCGCATCCGCAGCTACGGCTTTCGAAACGCTTATCGATCAGGGGCTCGATTCCGAGGATCTCGATGTCCAGAGTTGGGTTGCAACGGCCAAGAAGAGTGTGCCGGTGTGCTATTTCCAAATGGGTCTTACGGCTGCTAAGGGAAATGATTTCAACACGGCGGTCGAGAATCTTACCAAGTCGGCCAATAAGGCGGCTCTTTACGGTGAGTTGCAGCAGGAGCGTATGTCGAATATGTTGATGGCGAAGATATATCTGATGTGGGGCGGAAAGCCTTTCAACGAAAAGAACTACGCCGAGGCTGCTGAAATTTTCGCCAAAGGTTATGCCGCCGATCCGAAAAATATGGAGATGGCCAACTTCTTGGGCATTTGCTATTGCGAGCTGGGCGACTTCCAGAAAGGTTTGGTTATTTTCAACGAAATCGCTTCTCAGGACAACCCCAAATATGCGGAGGATGTCGTGAAGGCAAAGGAGAACATCAAGCTCTATACCAATAACCGTATTGCCAAGTTGCAGGGCGAGAATGATTTCGACGGTATTATCGCCGTTGCCGACGAGATGCTGGCCGTGAATCCGCAGGATGCGCTGGCCCAGAAGATTCGTTTGCAGGCACTCTTCGACAAGAAGGATTACGCTGGCGTGATCGCTTCTGCTGAGGAGGCTGCTGCCGGGCATACCGACGAAGAGGAGCGCAGCGACGTTTATTTCATTTTGGGTGCAGCTTACAATGCCCGCACGATGCCCCAGCAGGCGATCGACGCCCTTTCGAAAGTAACGGCCGGTGCGAATGTGGCTGCGGCACAGAAAACGGTGGCACAGCTTAAGGAGAACGCAGCCAAAGCGAACAGTTAGCGGGGTATTCCTGTTTTTGAAATGCGGGGCAGACTTTTTCGGAAGTCTGCCCCGTTTTATTCGAAAGGGCTTTGACTTCCGGGATGCACGCGGGGGCGGTTCAGCGGATGGTTTTGCACTTTATCGCGGCGGGTCGGTTGTCGGGCCGATTCAGGAGGAGCGGGAGCCTTTGTGCCGCAAGTCGGGGCGGTGGCGGTGAGCCGGCCGGTCGGGTTCCGGTTTTCCTGTCCTTTCGTACGGAAGGTTTCCCGAACAGCCTGCGGACAATATCCGGAGAGGTTTCGGGTTGGTTTGCTGTCTGCCTCTCCGCCCAATGGCGGGCCCTACTCTTCGTTCTTTTCCTGGTTTATCCGCACGTTTTGCTGGATGCGCTGCAGTCCGCTGCGTGCGAGAGGTGTATTGCCGAACCGCAGGAGAAACTCCTCTTCGCTCATTGCGAGCCACTCCCGATCCGAAATCGTCAGCGGGTCGAACAGGGGATCGAAATGCGGCGAGCGGTGCATGGGGGCTTTTTGGTTGTGGGGACAGCAGCTCTGGCAGCGATCGCAGCCGAAGATCCATCCGTCGAGGTCGGGCAGGGCGCTGTCGGACTCCTTTTCGATCGTACGACAGGAGATGCAGCGGTTCGTGTCGATCACCTTGGGCGCGACGATGGCTCCCGTTGGACAACTGTCCAGGCAGTTCCGGCAGCGGCCGCAACGGGCTCCTGCGAACGGGGCATCGTATTGGTCGGACGGCAGGGTAAGTACCAACTCGCCCAGCAGGACATAGGAGCCGTATTGGGGCGTAAGCAGCAGGGATTGCCGCCCGATCCAGCCCAGACCCGCTTCGACGGCCAGTTGTTTTTCCAGCAGCGGAGCCGTATCGACGAACGTGCGGCCCGTGAGCCCGGGGTATTGCCGGCGCAGGGCTTCGAGCATCGTGCCCAGCATCTCCTTGAGGACGGGGTGGTAGTCGTGGTTGCGGGCGTAGGAGGCGATTTTTGTGCGGCACCCGGGCGGATAACCTTCGCCCAGCGGGTTCTTGTAGCTCACGGCGCAGACCACGACCGTCTGCGCCCCTTCGACCAGGCGTCGGACGTCGAAACGTTTGTCGAGGTTGCGTTCGAGGTATTCCAGCGAGGAACCGTAGCCTTTGGCGAGCCATTCGCGGAAGTAGGATTCGTTCTCCGCAAGATGTTTGCAGGGCGTGATTCCGCAGAGGTCGAAGCCTGCATTCTCGGCAAGTTTTTTGATGTATTGACCAGAGATCATGGCGATAATTCGGCTCAAAAATAGTGTATTTACGGCAAATAATAGTAAATTTGCCCCGAGTATATTCTCATTTTAATTCGAAAGAAAATGACTATCCATACACTTTACGAACTGGTTCAGCACAGTGTAAAGAGTTTTGCATCGAAAGTCGCTTTTGCCATGTACGGCGGGGAGGAGCTCTCCTATGCCGAGGTGGGAACCCGCGTCAAACACGTGCAGGACCTTTTGATCGGAGCCGGTTTGAAAGCGGGCGACAAGGTGGCGCTGTTGAGCAGCAACATGCCCAACTGGTGCGTTTCGTACCTGGCCGTCACCTCTGCCGGCATGGTCGCCGTGCCGATCCTGCCCGATTTCTCGACCGAAGAGCTGGAGATGATTATCGCCCACTCCGAGGCCAAGGCGCTGATGGTTTCCGACAAGCTCTTCGCTAAATTGGCGAAGTCCACGATCGAATCCCTCCATATCGTGATTCGTACCAAGAATCTGGGCGTGATCGCCTCCCGTCCTGCGGCGGAGAAGGGAGCGGTCGGAATTCCGAATCCCGAAGACCTCGCGGTCATCATCTATACCTCGGGTACGACGTCGCGTCCCAAGGGCGTGATGCTCTCCCACGCGAATCTCTGTGCGCAGATTTCCATGAGCGCCGCCATTTTCCCGATCTTTCCCGACGATACGTTTCTCTCGGTGCTGCCGTTGGCGCACACCTACGAGTGCTCGATAGGTATGATCTATCCTTTCTCGATGGGGGCCCGGGTCGTTTACCTGGATCGTCCGCCTACGGCCTCGGTTCTGATGCCGACGCTTGCCGAGGTACGGCCTTCGGTGATGCTCATCGTGCCGCTGATTATCGAAAAGATTTATCGTCATCAGATTCTCGCCAAGTTTACCTCCAGCGGATTCTGGCGTGCGCTCTACAAGATCGATTTCATGCGCCGTTATCTGCATCGTGTCGCGGGTAAGAAGTTGATGAAGGTCTTCGGCGGGCGGCTGCGCTTCCTCGGTATCGGGGGTGCGAAGCTGGACGGCGGCGCCGAGAAGTTCCTGCTCGAAGCCCGTTTTCCGTACGCTATCGGCTATGGCTTGACGGAGACGGCACCCCTGTTGGCCGGTGCAGCTCCCTCGCAGGTGCGCCTGGGTTCGACCGGGCCTGCCGCGCCGGGCGTTGAGCTGCGGTTGGAGAACGTCAATCCCGAAACCCGCCAGGGCGAGATCGTTGCCAAGACGCCGAGCGCCATGATCGGTTACTATAAGAACCCCGACGCTACGAAGGAGGTCTTCACCGAGGACGGATGGTTCCGTACCGGAGATTTGGGCGAATTTTCGGCCGACGGGTGGCTTTACATCAAGGGCCGGCTGAAGAATATGATCGTCGGTCCCAGTGGTGAGAATATCTATCCCGAGGATATCGAGAGCGTCCTCAATTCGCACGTCTGCGTCGCCGATTCGGTGGTTACCGAGCACGAAGGCCGCCTGGTGGCGCTCGTGCATTTCAATACCGACGCTCTCGAAGCCAAGTTCGACGGCTGGAAGGAGGATTTCGAGAATTGGAAGGAGAATCTCAAGAAGGAGGTCGTCGATTATGTGAATTCCAAGGTCAATCGTTTCTCGCATATCTCCGAGGTCGTGGAGGAGAAGCAGGAGTTCGTCAAGACTCCGACGCAGAAGATCCGACGTTTCCTCTATACCAAGCGCAACCCTCACCAGAAACACGAAATGTCCAAGCGGTAGGGGTGTGTATGCAGTTATGATTCAGGTGCAGATTTCGGTTTGCGCCTGAATCTTTTTTCGGACGGTCGGGTTGCTTCCCGATCGTTTCCTTTGGCCGGAGCTCGTCCCGACTTTCCGATAGAGCTGAGCTGTGTCTGTGTCGGGGCAGTGCGGACCGGATGCCGCTGTTTCGGTTCCGTATGCTCGTTCGTGTCTGCTGCCTCCGGCGGAATGTGCAGCGGTCGAGGTTTTACCGGAGCGTCTGTTTTTCGGATCCCGATTTGTACGGCACACCGCCGCTTCGCGTTGTCCGGTTTCCCGGGAAGAGGGATTTCTTGCAGCGTGAACTTCGCAATTTCTACTTTGAGGGTTGCGGACGCTGAAGGCGTTGGCAAAATAAAATCGGAAAAGACGCACGGTCTTTTCCGATTTCGTTGTATGGATTGCTCGCAGCCGGCCGATTTTTCCCGGATTATTCGGGAATCTGCACCGAGTCCGATGGTGTGGACAGATCGGGATGGATCAACTCGTTTTCATAAATGCCCAGCGTGCGGTAGTAGTCGTTGAGCTGGGCCAGCACGTCTTGGCGTCCCATGTAGGCCGCCAGATAGTAGAGCCGGTCGAGCGATTGCATCTTGTCGATGAGTGTCTGCGTGACCATGTCGCCCTGAATGCCTTGGAAATCGAGGTAGTAGTCGATATACTGCATCAGGTTGCGGGCATAGCTCATCAGCAGGCCGTCGCCCTTGTCCGGGGCACCGGCCATGTAGTAGCCTTCGATGAAGGGGAGGGTGTTGGCGTCGGTGTAGCGGATCTGTTGGGGCGGCAGTTTTTCGAGCCCCATGTCGAGCAGCCGGATCGCCTGTGTCGAATCCCCACGGAAAACATACTCCTTGGCTGCACGGGCGAAGGATTCGCGGGCTTTCGAGGCGCTCAGGGTATGTTGGATGGTGTGGTCGGCGTAGGTTCGGGGATCGCTCAGGTTTCCGTAACGGAATGTTTCGGTCAGCAACGGCGTTACGTAGTCCGGATCGACACGCCCGATCTCCTGCACGTTCCTGCATGGCGTGTAGATCGGTACCAGCCGGTAAGTGTAACCGTCGAACTGGAGGTAATCGAGCAGCCCGAGCGATTGCAACGTGTAAACCTGTGTGAAATGGATCGGACGCTTCCAGTCGAAATGGGCCAGCATGTCGAGCAGCATCATCTCGCTCTTGTCGATCGCCCGTTTGGGCAGTTCCATGTAGATCGTATCCACCATCAGGTCACGATCGGCTTCCTTGACGATGCCCGAGGCGATCGCGTTGTCCTTGTTTACGGGCAGGGCGAAACGGTTGCTCGGCAGGTAGTCGATTTTGCTTCCGTTGCTCAGAACAAGTTTGGTGCGCGGATCTTCGTTGCGGATAAAATCGATGGCCTCTTTCAGCTCCAACGGGCGGTCCACGATGTTTTCTATGGGCAGCATGTCGTTGGTGTAGGTGTATTTGCTGCGTGGCAGCGTGAAGGGGATGCCCGGCGCATCGTTGGCTTTGGTTTTCAGTTCGTCGATGTACCATTCGGCGCCCAGGTAGCTCGTGTTCATGATCCGCACGTCCGGGCGCACGCCGTCCACCTCCTGATTGAACCACAGGGGGAAAGTGTCGTTATCCCCGTAGTTGATGACGATGGCGTTGGGCAGTACCGATTGCAGGTAGTTCCAGCCGATGTCGCGGGCCATCGTGCGGTGCGAACGGTCGTGATCGTCCCAGTTCTGGGCCGCGAGAATGCCCGGTACGACCATGCAGACGACCGTAGCGGCTATGGGAGCCATGAGGCCCTTGCGTCGGGTGGCCCAGACGATCAGGTCGCGCACGGCGAGTACGCCCAGGCCGATCCAGATGCAGAAGGCGTAGAACGAACCCGCATAAACATAGTCGCGTTCGCGCGGTTCGTTGGGCGAGGTGTTGAAGTAAACCACCAGCGCGATGCCCATCATCACGAAGAGCCACATGACGATCGAGAAGTTGCGCGGATCGCGGTTGAGCTGATAGATCAGGCCGATAAGACCCAACAGGAAGGGGAGGAAATAGTAGGTGTTGCGCCCCTTGTTATTCGCTATTTCGTCCGGCAGGTTGTCCTGCGGCCCGAGGTAAAGCTCGTCGATCCACTTGATGCCCGAGAGCCAGTTGCCGTCGGTGATGATCGCGTCGGTAGGCTGGATGTCGCTCTGGCGCCCCACGAAATTCCAGAGGAAATAGCGCCAGTACATGTGGTTGAGCTGGTAGGTGAAGAAATAGTTGAGGTTCTCGCGGAACGTCGGCTCCACGATTACCAGCGGTTCGTAGCCCGAACCGTCGTCCCAAAGCGTCCGGCGTCCGAAATCGAGCACTTCGATCTTGTTCGGGCGTCCCTGCGCGTCGCGGACGATTTCGCCGTTTTCATCCCGTTCGTAATCGGTCCGGGTGCGGTAGGCGCTCCATGATTTGTAACTCTCCTTGCTGGCAGCGTAGTTCCACATACGGGGGAACAGATGCATGAACTCGTCGGGGTGTTCGTACCCGGAGATGATCGAAACCGTTTTGTACTTGCCGTCGTCGTCCAGGTCGCCTTCCAGCGGCACACGAACGTTCAAGCTATG
>OHNP01000727.1_pt1 | contig 15121 bp, 16 predicted proteins | sample 1569531 | NCBI WGS metagenome assembly OHNP01 (sample SAMEA3879587, study PRJEB24766) | human gut metagenome | biome: human-associated habitat; feature: feces | place: USA | collected 1985/1987
TATGTCAAAAAAGCGATAAAGACGTGGACGACTGTGACCGTGGAATACTTTTAGGACTAATATCTGGTGCTTGTGACATAGATGCAGAGGTATGGTGCAACCCGATAATATCAATTAATGTAGCCGAAAGGTATGCACCTAAGTTGTTACAGTCCCCGTTATATTTGTATCATCGCGAGTTAGTGGACATAATGTTAAGGGATGAAATACATAAAAAATATTATGCTCCTATAATATTCCAGTGTACCGATGATCAGTTTGATGAAATAAAGTCAAAGACAGAAAAATACATGACAAAAGCACTCACGTTTTTACCAGAGTTTGTCTGGGAATAATACAAGATTAAGGACCCAATACAAAAAGCTGTACTGGGTCCATGAGGGATAAAAAACCTTAATCAATTTAATTACTAACTTCACAATTTTTAGATATGGGGCTTGGTTTGCGGTAACACTCCAAGTCCTGAAAAAGAAAAATAATAAGGGTATACATTACTCGTCATCAGAAACGGATTCAGATTCTTCACAGTCAACATCAACTGTATCGGTTTCTGGGGCGGGTAACTGTTTAGCCTGTCCTGCGGCTGCCTGAAGCTGTTTTTGTACTTTGTGCTGTTTATATGCAAGCCGCTTATTTTTTACAAATGGTATTATGTGTTTTTCTGCAATTACACCCATACCAACAAGGGCTGTTGCGGCAATTGGGATTACGATTTCGAGTATTTTAGCATACTTCTCTTCGCTTTCAGTTTTACCTTTTTCATAACCATCATTATGCCCGTCATTGTATGCTTCATTATATCCGTCTTTGATTTTCTGAGGTATATTATGCATGTTTTTGTCGCTGGCTCCAAATACCTTAACAACAATATCAGCTCCGGAATCGTCAGGTGTTATGTCAGTATAGCCTTTTAAAGAGCTGTCGTCTGGTACGTCATGTTCACTCATATTGTTCACCTCCTCTCTGTTAAGTTTATGTATTGATTATACAAAAGTACTTAATAGTAATACAGAGGAGTTGTGAGACAATACGGAGCATATCGGTTAGTATTTGCACAATTCGCGTCAATTACATCTTATATAACGAGATAGAAACTTTTTAATGATTCAAAAGGAGGATTTTATTATGAGTAATTTTAAAGAGAAAGCTAAGAAAAAGTATGAGACAGCGAAGGAGTACGTTAAGGAGCATAAGGAAGAAATAGCACTCTGTATTTGGGGAGGCGTAGTGTGTGCTATAGGCGGCAACATTGGATATAATCGCGGACACAAAGACGGATTCTATATGGGATGCACTTTACAGAATGAATATGACAAAGCTGTTATAGACAACGCTTTGGAAATGAACAAATACATTAATAATTATGACAACGAAGAAGACAAATAAAAAATAATCTATCTCAATCAGGAGAGTCGTTAGACAATATGTAATGACCTCCACATTGTAGGTTCGTGGATTTACCTGTATACTAAAGATTGTCAAAGTCAATGGTAACAGGGATTACCGCATACAAAGGGAGGTCATCAAATGAATTATAACACAGTTTACGTAGGAATGGATGTACACAAAGAAAGTTTTACATTTTGTGCGTACACAATCGATGCAGAGAAAGGTTCCCACTTCCAGAGAACAGAAGCTGATTACAAAAATGTTCTGAAATATCTGGAGTTTCTTCGTACCGTCTACGGAAACGATGCTAACTTTATATGCGGTTATGAGGCGGGTTGCCTCGGTTATACTTTATATCATCAATTAATAGAGCATCATGTTAACTGTGTGATACTTGCGCCAACAACGATGCTTGAGCAGTGCAGCAGAAGAAGAATTAAGACTGATCGGCGTGATGCTGAAATCATTGCCAAATGTCTGGCACAGCATAATTACAGTCCTGTTCATATCCCTACAGCAACGGACGAGGAAACAAAAGAATTCCTCCGTATGAGGGATGATCATAAACTGGCACTGAAAAAGGTCAAGCAGCAGATTCTTGCATTTTGTCTTCGCCACAACTATCGCTATGATGGAAACAGTCATTGGACAGCAGCGCACATCAAATGGCTTAAGTCATTAAAGCCTGAGGCACTTTATAAGGAAATCCTCGACGAATATCTGCTGACCTATACTACCCTTAGCGATAAGCTTGAACGGTTGGATAAACGCATTGAGGAGCTTGCCTCCAAGGATGAATACAGAGAATCGGTTAAGAAACTCTGTTGTTTCATCGGTATCAAGACTCACACCGCATTATCTGTTCTGATTGAGGTTGGCGATTTTCAGCGTTTTGCTTCTGCACAGAAATTTGCTTCCTACCTGGGACTTGTACCGGGTGAGGATTCCAGCGGTGATGAACAGACAAGGCTTGGCATTACCAAAGCCGGAAATCGTCATGTGCGTATGCTCCTTACAGAAGCTTCCCAGTGCTATGCCCGTGGTCAGATAGGATTCAAATCAAAGGAACTGAAATCACGTCAAGCCGGTAATTCACCACAGGTTATTGCTTATGCAGATAAAGCCAATGAACGCTTAAGACGCCGATACTACAAAATGGTTCTTGGAAAAAGTAAGAAACACAATGTAGCTAAAACAGCGATTGCGCGTGAGCTTGCCTGTTTCATGTGGGGCATGATGACTGATCATATCACCTGATACAGGTATAACATCGTGCTGCCGATATCAAGACCAGGCCGCTGCCAGCGGTGCTTCGCAGCCTTGACATCATCATCCCGCTGTTATAGCAGGTAATCAAGCAGATGTAAGATGGCTTGCGCCACATACATCTGGCCAGTAACTAAAGTAACAACTGAAGACATCCTGAAAGGGCTTCGGCCATTTCAAGGTTCGAGCTATCTGCGATAAATCTATGTTGGCACAGAGAAATCTGTGATCCACGCAATTAGACGGTAGAGCTCACGGCGGACCATTGACCTGTCGGTAACCAATCCACGTATATCAGAGTGGCCAATGCCGGGAACTGATACTCCGAGGCTCTTTCCGGGTGCCTTCAGACAACTAAATAAAGTTTTGTGGTGATTTCTGTTAACTTGTACTTGACAAGAGGTCATTACATATCAGATTTTATGTACCGCCACAATGACAATTATTGGGTCTGTGGCATTTGGCTCTATGGGTTATGAAGCACATATTTCAAAAAATAAATCCAAATTTGTTATTGCTTTATTCTTTCTTCTATTTATGGGGTATTACTTTTATAAATTTTTAATGATAGGTTTATAGAATGGACGAACATTTAATTTTGCGAAACAGATTAAAAACTGTACGAAAAGAAAAAAAATTATCACAAACAGAATTAGCTGAACTAGTCGGGGTTTCTCGGAATACAATTAGTTCTATTGAAACTGGACAATTTAATCCAACAGCAAAATTGGCATTAGTGCTTTGTATAGCTTTAGATAAAAAATTTGAAGAATTATTTTATTTTGATTAAAGGAGAGAACGATTATGGAATTAGAGGAATTGATTGTTGAAATAGTTATAGGATTGTTTTTACTTTTTACATCTTATCAAATAGGTATAAAAGAGAATATTACTTTATTACATGGTTATCATTATACACAACTTGACCCTAAAGATAAAAAGGTGTTTACAAAAAAAATAGGAATAGGCACTTTACTGGTTAGTATTGGTATTCTTGTTATGCCGATTATCAATTTAATCTCTCATTCTGAATTAGGCTATTACATAGGTCTTATTTTGATTGTTGTAGGAGTGTTTTATATCATATTCATCATTGTAAAATACAATGGAAAACTTATTAGCTTTAAAAAGTAGAATTGAGGTATGAATATGATAGGACTGAACAAAAGAGATATAAAAAAGGCATTGAAAGCTGGTGCAAAAGCTGGCGGTGTATCATTGGCTGATGTTCGGGCGGATATTGAAGCTACGATTGATGAAGCTATGAATAGCACCGACCCAGAGGTGCAGGCAAATTTCAAAAAGTATTTTGGGAATAAACGCCCTACGCCAGAGGAATACATTTATACCATTACGAAAAAGACAACGGTAAAATTATAATAAAAGGGTCGTGGAAATGCTTCACAGAATTGTGATCTGCATTATCACGGCTCTTTTACTCTCTGTTTACTTTCAAAACTGTAAGTGTAATTGAATACTGCCCTTGCTATAATTTAATTGTATTCCAAAACAAATAAATGTGGCAGGAAGAAAGGAGCGATTTTTAATGGAACACATTTTAAATTTAGAGCAAGTAAAAAAATACTACGGGGGTAACTCTGGAAATATCACAAAGGCAGTAGACGGTATTTCTATGTATGTAGATAAGGGCGAATTTGTCGCAATCATGGGAGCTAGTGGTTCTGGAAAGACTACCCTATTAAACTGTATCTCTACGATTGATACTGTAACCAGCGGACACATTACAGTCAATAATCAAGATATTACCAAAATCAAGGATAAAGATTTTGCTGATTTCAGACGTGAAAATTTAGGGTTCATTTTTCAAGATTTCAACCTTTTAGATACTTTAACGATTGGAGAAAACATTTCTTTATCATTGGTTATCAACAAACAGAACCCTACTGATATTGAGAAAAGAGTTCATGCTATCGCCGATAAATTGGGTATTCGTGATATTTTATCGAAATTTCCTTATGAAGTTTCTGGCGGACAAAAACAGCGTTGTGCTTGTGCTAGAGCCTTAATCAATGAACCGAAACTGATTTTAGCTGATGAACCGACGGGAGCTTTGGACTCAAAAGCTTCCAGATTATTACTGGAAACAATGTCTGAAATCAACAAGAAAATGCAGGCTACTATTTTAATGGTAACACATGACCCGTTTAGTGCGTCTTTCTGTGAACGTATTTTGTTCTTGAAAGACGGTAAAATATTCAATGAAATTTTCAGAGGGGAAAAAAGCAGAAAAGATTTCTTCAATGAAATACTGGATATATTAACCTTGCTCGGAGGTGAAGTGGGAAATGTTAGGTAAGTTAGCGTATAGAAATACAAAAAGAAATATTAAAGATTATTTGATTTATCTGATAACCGTTACTACATCCTTTTCTCTTATATTTGCTTTTAATTTGGTGGCAAGTTCTGATGAAATTGTAAAGTTATGTTCCAGTATGGATGCATTTAAGAATTCATTGTTCGCTGTAAATATCCTTATTACTTTTGTGATATGCTTTTTGATCAACTATACAACGAAATTTATGTTTGAAAAAAGAAGTAAAGAATTAGGAACATATATGCTTCTTGGCATTAAGAAAAAAGAAATTGCCCACTTAGTTATAATTGAAAATATACTGTTGGGAATTTTAGCATTTGTATTAGCTATTCCTATTGGCTTTTTATTCAGCCAGTTTGTGTCGTTAGTAATTGTAAACTTACTGGGTATTCCAAAAACTCTCTTTATTTCTTTGAATTTTGTTTCTATTGGACTATTGATAATTTATTTTTTAACTATTTATGTTTTGGTTTTACTTAATCTATTAAGAAGAATAAGTAAAATGACGATACGTGATTTTCTTTACTTTGATAAACAAAATGAAAAGAAAATGTTCCGTGACAGTAAAAAAAGAAATGTCATTTTTGTTTTAAGTATTATTCTTGGTGCGATTTCTCTTTTTCTCTGGAATTCACGTTGTACTATGGATAATTTTAATAAGCAAGAAACACTTACCTATTTGATGGTAAGCGTAATCATGTTGATTATCAGCATTTATGGTATATCTACAACTTGTGCAGATATGTTCTTGACTGTTTTGTTAAAGAATAAAAAAATGAAATATCAAAATGATAATCTGTTTGTAGCAAGAACATTTGCTTCTAAAGCAAGAACAATGAGCTTCACATTTGGTACATTGTCTATGTTGATTTTAATTTCACTGCTGGCTCTGAATTATTCTAGTATCAACAAAGCTTCGTATGATATCAGCGTGAATTTAAATGCACCATATGATGTACAACTCTTTGATGATAAGCAGGTATTTGATGAATATATTCGAGTAATTGAAGAAGAATATACGATTGATAATACCATTGAGTACGACATTTATAAAGAGCCGAATCATCAGGTACAAAATTTTTTCCAATCAGAATATTATGATTTTGACCCAGTCTTGAAGTTAAGTGATTATAATAGATTACTAGAATTAAGAAAGATGCCGTTGCTTTCTTTAAATGATAACGAATACTATATAGTTACAAATAGCAAGTTTGCATATGAGGTTGAAGATAACAAAGATATTGAAACCATAACAGTAGCAAATAAAAATTTGAAATTAAAAGGATATGACACTAAGTCTTATTGGAACTCTATAACTAATACTGGCAGATTTGTTGTTGTACTTCCAGATAAATATGTTCAAGGACTTGAAGTATCAGAAAATCATTTGATTATAGATACAAAAGAAGATACAGACGCAGAATTAGAAAATAAGATAAAAGAAGCTATGCAACATCAATTAGTAAAGGTTGATGAAAATGGAGAAATAAATGACGAATCGTATAGAGTAAACGTAAGAGGTGCAGAAATAGAACAACAAAAAGCAATGGTTGCAATAGTAGTCAGTCTGTTTATGTATATTGCATTTATCTTGATTTCCGCAGTAGGGACAATTTTGGCAGTTCAATCATTGAGCGACTCTACTAAATACAAATATCGCTACCTGACCTTGCGAAGATTAGGAATAAATGACAAGTCGCTATTTAAGACAATCAGAAAACAATTATTGATATTATTTTGTGTCCCTGCAATATCAGCAATATTATGTTCTTTCGTGATGATGTCGTCATTGAATAATGTGTATCAACAAATTTTGGGAGATAAACACCTTTATCTAATGTACTTTGGCTTGAATTTAATTATCTTCTTCCTAATTTATAGTATTTACTGGATAGCAACGTATATCGGTTTCAAACGAAATATCAATGAGGCGAGTTAGATTTTTCTAGCTCTCCTGCTGTGGAATTATTATAATGGTAAATCAAGGGGGTGTTGAAATGAGAATAGCAATTATCGAAGATGATGAAATCACTCGTTTGGAGCTTTCTAAATTATTGAACACACAAGGATATGAAACAGTTTTATTGACTGACTTTGGAAACCTGACAGATGAATTAAAGCAATATTCCATAGAACTGGTTCTGCTTGATATTAACCTGCCGTATGAGAATGGCTATGAAGTATGCAGGAAAATAAAACAAGTCATGCCAGTACCGATTATCTTTGTAACAAGCAGAGATACAAATGCTGACGAATTGAAAAGTATTCAAGTGGGTGGGATTGATTTTATCACAAAGCCATATGATACGCTTATTCTTCTTGAGAAGATCAAGCGTGCATTGCAGTTGTCAAACCCAAACAATTTCCGTGAGCTTGTCAAAAAAGATTGTACCCTTGATTTACACTTATCCATTTTGAAATATCAAGAGCAAAGCATTGAACTGACAAGAAATGAATTTCGTATTTTGTACTACTTCTTTATGAACGAAGATAAAGTTATTAGCAAAGAAGAACTATTGGAAAAGCTGTGGAACGACAAATATTATTTAGACGAAAATGTATTACTGGTTAATATGACTCGTCTAAAAAAGAAAATGAAAGAAATCGGTATTGTTCATTTATTGGAAAATATACGAGGAAAGGGTTGGAAACTGTGAGTTTTTTTACATTCTTAGAAGAAAAAATAACAGAGATATTGTTTCAGCTTTTCTTTCTTGCCTTAGTAGCATTTCTCTTGATTTTCTACGGTGTAGATATGCTGTTTGTTGTATTGCTGGTAATTCTGTTCATCAGCATACAAGGGCTTTTTCAATGGTGTTTGTATCGGAAGAAACGTAACGCTTCACAACATATTATTGATTTAGTAGATGGACTGGAAGAAACCTATTATATTGCAGACGTTTTACCAAAGCCAAAAGAATTTCAAAATGAAGCCTATTACTACGCACTAAAAAAAGCCTGCAAATCTATGAATGATGAAATCGGCAAAATCAGAGAAGAAAAGCAGGACTATCAAGAATATGTGGAAAGTTTCGCCCATGAAATAAAAATACCGATAGGAGCATTGTCTTTGACGTTTGACAATACAAAAAATTACACATTAAAAAAAGAAACAGACAAAATATTTCAGTTAGTGGAACAAATGCTCTACTATGCAAGAAGCGAAAATACGGAAAAAGACTATTTTGTAAAACAGTTGCAGTTAGACGAAGTGATACATAATGTCATTCTGAAATTCCGTCATTCGCTTATGGAAAGAAAAACAATTATCAATATCCATGACATAGAAAATGTCATTTATACTGATGAAAAATGGCTGACATTCATTCTATCTCAAATCGTGCAAAATGCGATTAAGTATTTTGATAAGCAAGAAAATAAACTGACGATATACAGTCAAGACAATGGTACAAATATATTGCTTGTGATTGAAGATAATGGTTGTGGAATAAAAGCGTCTGATTTATCCCGTGTATTTGAAAAAGGTTTTACGGGTTCAAATAGAAACAAGGCAAATGCAACGGGTATGGGACTGTATCTATCGAAAAAATTATGCGATAGGTTGGGCTTGAAATTGGATATTGCTTCTACGGAAAAAGAATATACAAGACTGACCATTACATTTCCAAAAGGAACAGTTCATAATTTTTCAGAGTAATTTGAAAACCATGCCAACATTGATACGGTGCTTTAAGGGGGCTTGCATTATGGAAAACTTTAAGTACAATTATTTGCAATCAAATTCCACCTAATAGCACACTATTAAAAATTGAATATGTTTTAGCTTTAAAGGCTCGTACAGACTATATGTTTTGTGCGGGCTTTTTTCATACCCGAAAAAAATTTAAAAATTTTTCAAAAGAGGTCATTAAATCACACCTTTCATTCCCTATATGGTGCGGAAAGAGGGATAAACACTTTTCAAATCATAGTGGAAAGGGGGTGAGATTGATGAAACCGTCTGACTTCCAGAAAACAGTTCAATGTCGCTTTGAAAGTTGTTTGAAGAAAGTTGTCCGTCATGTTGTAAAGGACTACCAACAAGGATTGAAACGACGAAAAGATAAAGAAATTCCATTCTGTGAACTTCCAGAAATTTTCGTTGAAAATTTTGCTGTGAGGGACGACTACGAAACAGATTATACAATCTTTTCAGTATGTGGCATTGATATTCGTGTCCTTGATGATGAGCTGGCAGAAGCCTTGAAAAAACTTCCAGAAAGAAAGAGAAATACTCTGTTAATGTATTACTTCTTGGAAATGACAGAAAGTGAAATTGCCAACTTACAAAAGATTACGCAAAGCGGTGTATTTAGAAACCGACATCATGCTTTGGAAACTATGAAAAAAATACTAAAGGAGAAGCAGTAAAATGAAGCAAACATTTAAGAAGCCGTCCTACTATTTGCTTTCGCAAGCAATGGACGGGGACGAAAAAGCGATTGAAAAAATACTGGCATTTTATGACCCGTACATATCAAAGTGCTGTTTGCGCCCACTTTATGATGAATACGGCAATGTCTATATTGTTGTAGATATGGAGTTAAAGGGACTTATCCGAGAAGCACTTATCAAAATGATTTTAGGGTTTGATATTGCCTTAGAAATCGAAGAAGAATAAGCAGTTTTTAGCAGAGCATGGTTTAATGTCCCCCTCTTTCCTGCTCTGCCCTGCTTTTACATGAAAGCAACACGCTTTCGCCACAGCTCTTTGACAACTGAATAAAGCAGACAGATACGTTTGTGAGATAGCGAGCCACGGGGACTGTACGCCACGACCTTTCCAAAAGAAAGCGAGCGACCCACGCAGTGATCCGAGAGCGACTGTTGGAAAAGTCGTTTTGCCATGACCTATCCTCACAGAATAATGATACGTCCGCATGGTGCGGTTCTGCCCACAAGAATGGGAATAGTTGAGATACTAATGGAGCTTTCCAAAGCCGTCTGTCTGCTTATGTAACTTATAAATAGACACACAGTAAAGGGGGTGTTACATTATGTTAAATACTGATGTGTTAAATGATGTGATGTTCCAGCGAGGTAAGGTGTTGGAATATGAATAAAACGAAGATAAGAGCAACGGAACAGCCGATTGCTGTTGATATAGAGGGACTGTCTGCTATGTTATCTTGTGGTCGTGCTACTGCAAGAAAGATTGGCGAGCAGGCAGGAGCAAAAATTGTGATAGGTCGCAGGGTTCTTTATTCCATAGAAAAAGTCAAGAAATACTTGTTATATTTGGAAGAATAGAGCGATTTTCTATTTATGTTCTCTGGCGTGTGTAGTATAATAAGAAAGGACAAAGCATGCTGTGAGAACAAGAAAAGAGGCTTTTTCAGAAAGGAATGGTTCTCATGGCAATTAGTAGAAAAGACCCAAAAGGAAGAAAATTAAGAGAGGGCGAAAACTGGCGTAATGATGGAAGATACAGTTATCGTTATACAGATGTAAGAACAGGCAAGAGATTGACAGTCTATGCACAAGATTTACCAGAGCTTCGAGAAAAAGAGAAGCAGATTGCAAAAGATATGGAAGATAACATATTGACAGACGGAGCAATCAAAAAAATGACGCTCAACACGTTATTTGAGCGTTATATGGAAACTCGTGAGCTGGCTGATACTACAAGAGTTAGTTATGTTCGTGCTTGGGAAAACAGAGTAAAAGACGAGATTGGAAATATTAAAGTTGTTCAGCTTTTACCCTCACATATTAAAGCGTATTATGCGAAACTTTCCAAAGCTGGATATGCTTATTCTACAATCAAGTATATTCACAACCTGCTTTATCCTGCATTAGAAATGGCTGTTGATGATGATATTATCCGAAAGAACCCTGCAAAAAGTTCCATTAGTGATTATGGAAAAACAGCAGAGGAAAAAGAAGCCTTAACAGTTTCTCAACAAGAAAAGTTTATGGAGTTTGTAAAACAGAGCAATGTCTATAACACATATTATCCTATGTTTACCATAATGATTGGTACGGGGTTAAGGTGTGGGGAGCTTATTGGTCTTACATGGAAAGATATAAACATCAAGGCAAAAACGGTTAATGTAGACCACCAGCTCATTTATAAGAATTTAGGCGACGGTTGCAAGTTCCATATATCAACACCAAAAACGGAGTCGGGTATTCGTATTATACCTATGACACAAGAAGTTGCAAAAGCCTTTGAGGAACAAAGGAAAATCAATTTTATGCTTGCAAAGGATAAGAGCATTGAGGTGGACGGGTATTCGGGGTTTGTCTTTACAGCAAAATCGGGCAGACCGCTTATGCCGAATGGCGTAAATAGTGTTTTATACAACATTGTAGACGCATATAACAAAACCGAAGTAGAGAGAGCAAAAAAAGAGCATAGGAAAGCAGAGCTGTTACCAAAGTTTTCAGCTCATGTAATGCGTCACACAGCTTGTACCAGAATGGCAGAGTGCCGTATGGATGTAAAAGTTCTTCAATATATTATGGGACACGCTCATATAGATGTAACAATGGAAGTGTATAACCATATTGGAGAGCTGACAAGGATTGAAAATGAGATTGCAAGACTAGATAGTATGGTGTTAAATGCTTGACACCACAAAAAGAGAAATTGGTGTCAAATTGGTGTCAAAACAGAAAAAATCACAATTTCAAAAGAAATAAGATACTGCAAACCATTGATTTTAAAGGGTTTGCAAAAAAAATCTCAAAAAATTAGCACTCACCTCTTGACATTGCTAATAAAGAGGACTATAACATAGTCAAAGATAAGAAAAGGATAGCACAACCGGTGGTGCAGATGACCGTTCGGCATATGCACTGCAGATTTCTGTTATATAACATTTTAGGAAAACAGAAAGGAAGTGTTCAAAATGGATAAAAACCCAAAGCATCCATTGAAGAAAAAGAAAGTAGTTCAGAAGGTATATGCGACAGCAAATCATAACGCTGCAGCAGCTGAAGAACCAGCTACACCAAAGTCAAAAAAGCATAAGTAGTGATATGAGACGAAAGTCCCCCGTATCTGCGAAAGGCAGGTATGGGGGATTTTATGTTATATGGGGATTTGTACGGCTATATATCCGCGATTTATAAAAACATCCGCAATATATCAACTGCACTTTGATATATTGCGGATAATATTGTATAATATGCGTAATAAGGAGATATAGTATATAGAGGTGATGTTTGCCAGGATGTTGTCAGATGATTGGAGATGTGAAAATGAAAAGTTGTAAGCAGATAGCGCGGGAGTGGAATTTGTCAGAACGGACTATAAATGATCTGTGTAAAAAAGGCAAGATAAGTGGCGCGATAAAAAGTGGAAGAAGATGGCAGATCCCAGATAATGCGGTAAGACCAGAGGATGGCAGAGTTTCCAATAGAAGGTACATAAAGAAAAAAGATACTTGTGAAAAGAAATCATTACCAATTGGTATTTCAGATTATGTAAGGGCACAGTCGGAGTATTATTATGTTGATAAAACTATGCTGATAAAGGAGTTTCTAGACAGAAAACCGCTGGTATCATTATTTACTAGACCCAGGAGATTTGGAAAAACTTTAAACATGGATATGTTAAGAGTGTTTTTTGAGATATCAGAGGATGACACCTCCAGATATTTTAAGGATAAAGCAATCTGGAAGTGCGGTGAAGAATACCAATCTCATCAGGGACAATATCCTGTTATATTTCTTACTTTTAAAGATGTGAAATTCGATACATGGGAGGCTACAATTGGAAAGATAAGAGGGCTTGTCCAGGAGGAGTATGGAAGGCATCAGGAGATTATAGACAGTGATAAGATATCGGCCTATGAAAAAAAATACTTTGAAAAAATGCTCGATGGAACGGCAAATGAGGTAGAACTTACGTCTGCGCTTGATAAATTGTCCAAAATGCTGGATGCTTATTATGGTAAAGCACCTGTAATCATTATTGATGAATACGATACACCGATACAGGAGGGGTACGCAAAGGACTTCTATGAAGAGATTATAGGATTTATGAGAAATTTCTTTTCGGGAGCATTTAAGGATAATAAGAATCTTTCATTTGGCTTTCTGACAGGTATTCTTAGGATTGCGCAGGAAAGTATATTTAGTGGACTTAACAATCTTACTGTCAATTCTGTTATGGACGATGAGTATGACAGGTATTTTGGATTTACCAGTGAAGAAGTAGAAACTATGCTCGGGTATTATGGTGTGCCTGAAAAGAAAGCAGAACTCGCGGAATGGTATGATGGATATTTGTTTGGAAACGAAGAAATATATAATCCTTGGTCGGTTATTAATTATATTTCCAGAGACTGTAAACCTCAGGCGTATTGGGTAAATACTGGAAAAAATGAAATACTTGACGATGTTTTGAAAAACGCCATAGATGATATTTCTGAAAGTTTATATTCATTATTACAGGGGAAAAGGGTCATTGCCAAAATCGATCAGAATGTTGTATACAGATCACTGGCAGAGGATCCGGCAAATATCTACAGTTTGTTGCTGGTGGCAGGATACTTGAAAACTCCTCAAAAAGAACTCCAGGCAGACGGTTCATATCTATGTGAGGTTTCTATTCCGAATAAAGAGATAGCGGCGGTCTATAAAAGCGAAATTTTGTCACATTTGCTGCAGGTCGGTGCAATCACCCGGACAACTGCTAATAAAATAGCTGAAAGTCTGTATGCCAACGATTTCGTAAAATTGGAGCATGCAATAGGCGAGTATATGGATGAAGCAATAAGCTTTTATGATGCTGGGGCGAAAGGATTTTATCACGGATTAGTTCTTGGGCTTATAGCTATGATGGATAATCAGTATAAGATCAAATCCAACCGGGAGTCAGGTGATGGAAGATATGACATATGCATGTTCCCAAGGGGTGAAAGATATCCAGGTATAATAATGGAACTTAAGTGGAAGAAGAATCTGGAAAAAGATGTGCTTGGCAAATTGGCCGATGAAGCTTTGGCTCAGATTAGTGACAGAAGATATGATGTTCAGATGGCAAGGGATGGAATCAAAAGCATATTGAAGATAGGCATAGCTTTTTCGGGGAAAAGCGTATGTGTGGAAAGCGAAAACAGTAATATATCTATATAGAAAGGATGGTGCAGGATGAGTTACGTAGAATTTCGAGATGTAAAGAAAGTATACAAGACAGGTGAGGTGGAGATCAATGCTCTCCGCGATGTGGATTTTGAGATAGAAAAGGGAGAGTTCTGCGTCATAGTCGGAGCCTCCGGTGCGGGCAAGACTACTATCTTGAATATACTTGGCGGTATGGATACTCTGACAAGCGGCAGCGTGAAGCTGGATGGCAGAGAGATATCAACTCTGAATAAGAGACAGCTCACGGCATACAGGAGGTATGATGTGGGATTCGTGTTCCAGTTCTACAATCTGGTACAGAACCTCACAGCACTTGAAAATGTGGAGCTGGCGGCACAGATCTGTAAGGAACCGCTGGATGCGGCAACGGTTCTGAAGCAGGTGGGACTTGAGGACCGTATGGCGAACTTCCCGGCACAGCTCTCAGGCGGTGAGCAGCAGAGGGTTGCCATAGCAAGAGCTCTGGCGAAGAATCCGAAGCTCCTGCTCTGCGATGAGCCGACGGGCGCGCTTGACTACAACACGGGCAAGGCGGTGTTGAAGCTCCTTCAGGATACATGCAGAAATACGGGAACGACAGTTATAGTCATAACACACAACCAGGCACTCACAGCCATGGCGGACAGAGTCATCACGGTTAAGAGCGGAACTGTGGAGAAAGTGGTTATGAATGATAACATCAGGAACGTTGAAGATCTGGAATGGTAGGTGGCCTATGAAATCAATGATGAGACGCACGACATTTCGTGAGATAAAAAATACATTTGGAAGATTTGCAGCCATCATGGCGATCATAGCCCTGGGCGTGGGATTCTTCTCGGGTCTCAAGATGACGAAGCCGGATATGATGAATACCATATCAAAATTCCTTGACGAGGGAAATTTCTATGATCTGCATCTCCTGTCGACTCTTGGATATACGGATGATGACGTGGATTCATTTGCCGGGGAGAAGGATGTGCTGTACGCAGAGGGCGGTTACAGCCTGGACGTCCTATACAAGAACCAGGGCGAAAATGACAGGGTGTTGAAGAC
>OHNP01000739.1_pt1 | contig 14775 bp, 5 predicted proteins | sample 1569531 | NCBI WGS metagenome assembly OHNP01 (sample SAMEA3879587, study PRJEB24766) | human gut metagenome | biome: human-associated habitat; feature: feces | place: USA | collected 1985/1987
GCGTTATCCCACGGACGGGGCTGGAGCTGCTTGTAGCCAAGCTGGATGCGCTCACGTTCGCGGTCGAGGGACAGAATCTTCACGTCAACTTCCTGACCGGGCTTGACGACCTCGGACGGATGGTTGATGTGGCCCCAGGACAGATCCGTGATGTGAATCAGGCCGTCCACACCGCCGACATCAACGAACGCGCCGAACTGGGTCAGGCGGCGCACGACGCCGTGGATGATAGCGCCCTCTTCAAGGTTCTCCCAAGCAGCCTTCTTGCGGGCAGCGGTCTGCTCAGCAATGACAGCCTTGCGGGAAGCCACGATGCGCTTCTTCTGCTTGTCCACTTCGATGATCTTGAGTTCCATTTCCTTGCCAACGAACTCTTCAATCTTGTCAACATAGTGCTGCGCGAGCTGGGAGGCGGGCACGAAAGCACGCACGCCCTCAACATCAGCAATCAGGCCGCCCTTGACGGCTTCCTTGCCAACGCCCTTGACATACTCGCCCGCGTCGTACTTGGCGACGAGCGCTTCCCACGCCTTGCGGTTGACGATGTTGCGCTGGGACAGAACGACATTGCCTTCGCCGTCGTTCACTTTGACGATCTCAGCTTCCAGTTCGTCACCTTCTTTGACGTCCTGCTGGGTCAGGTCGGAGCGCTTGATGATGCCATCGGCCTTGTAGCCAATGTTCACATACACTTCGTCCGGGGTCACCTGCACAACTTTGCCGGTCACCGTCTGTCCAGCCTTGATGCGCGTCATCGTGGCCACGATGGCGTCCATGGTGAAGTCAGAGGACTGAGCCATGTTTTCGTTGTCGGTCATATGGGTTGCAACCTCCTCTAATGAGCCATCCGGTGTGGAAGCACCGGCGGTTATTCCAATTTTATCGGAATGAATATTTGCAAAGGCAGGCGGAATTTCCGCCGCGCACTCTACCAAAATTGTTCGGGGGCAAAGCGCCTTGCACGCCTCAAAGAGCTTGTGCGTGTTCGCACTGGTGCGGCCGCCGACGACAATCATGGCGTCGGATGCCGCGGCAAGCTTCTTGGCTTCCCGCTGGCGCACCGCGGTGGCGTTGCAGATGGTGTTATGCTCCTTCAAATGCTGGACACGCCCGCGCAGTACGGCGACAATCGTCTCCCAGCGCTCCGGGGGGAAGGTCGTCTGCACGGCGGCTGCCGCCTGTTCCATTTCGGGCAGCTGCGCCGCTTCCTCCACCGTCGCCACGACGTAGACCTTGCCGCGCGCCCAGCCGCATGTCCCCTTGACCTCCGGGTGTTCCCGCTCGCCCACCATAATCAGCGGGCAATCCTCGCTCGTTTCCTCTGCGACGACGCGGGGCGCTTCATGCAGAAGCTCGCCAAGGAGGGAAACGCGCCCGACGTGGTGATGATGGATCCGCCCCGCGCCGGCAGCGACCAGAAGTTCCTGCAAAGTCTGCTGATGCTGAAACCAAAGCGGGTTGTGTACGTTTCCTGCAACCCGGAGACCCTCGCAAGGGACTTGCGCGTGCTGGTGGACGGCGGATATCGGGCGGAATGGGCAACGCCAGTGGATATGTTTCCGGGGACGGAACATGTGGAGACGGTATGTGCATTGTCCAAACTTCAAGAGGGAAAAACATATCGAGATTGAAGCATTTGGGAATGATTTAACTTCAACATAAGGAAAACCCGAAGCAGCACTGGAAAGGTACTGCTTCGGGTTTTTAGTGTTTATCCTTATATGCTTCGCCCCATGCCCGCATGGAATCCAAAATGGGTTTCAGACTTTTGCCAAGTTCGGTCAGCGCATATTCCACCCTCGGCGGCACTTCGGGATAAACCGTGCGGGTGATGATACCATCGGCTTCCATCGAGCGCAGGCTGTCTGTCAGCACCTTTTGGCTGATTCCCTCCAAGTCCTTTTTCAGTTCATTGAACCGCCACGGACGGGCCAGCAGATTTCGTATGATAAGCAACTTCCACTTGCTTCCAATCAGCGCTACGGTAGTTGCTACCGGGCAAGCGGGCATTTCTTCTTTTGTCAGCATCGCAGCACCCCCAATAGTTCAAATTAGAATGTTACATCTAAATTATAATACAGTGCACTCTAATTTTCAAGCAGTTACTTTCAGATGAGCTGTGTTGCTTCTTGTGCCCCAGTAATCAATTTGTGCGTACTTGTGGCTGGGCATTGGTCTGTACCTGGAAAAGCAGAAGGACGGCAGCTGCATCAGGAATATGGTGTTTGCATTCCCTGTTCCAGTGAGCGGTCAGAAAGTGAAAGAACTTTCCTTGGAAAATGAAGCAACAGTCGAAATGGTATGCCTCTTAGTTCTGAGAAATCCAACGGCACATATCAACATGGATGTGGATGTGGACGAAATGGTGCAAAAAAGGCTCTTCACGGAATCTTGTTGGTTGCCCCAAGATTCCGCGAAGAACCAAGCGATGTGAGAATCACTCCGTAATGTAGGTGTACTGCATATTGTAATCCTTTGCGTACTGCTCAGCGGCGGAGTCCGGCAGGACTTCCAGGACAAGGTTCGGACAGTTATGGAAAGGGCTGTTAACGAAAGGCGAGTAGCCAAAACTCGTTAGCTTGCGAAGATTGCCCAGCAATGCAAGCGACTCGCATCCGGAGAAGGCAAATTGATCGACCCTTTCCAAACTGCCCAGATTCGGAATTGAGGTCAACTTTTTGCATTGGTTGAACCCGTATGATCCGATAATGGTTACGTTGCTCAAATCGCCGATGCTTACCAAAGAGGTGCAGCCATCAAACGTCTCAGAGGGAATCTCTTTCAGGCTGCTTAAATCACCGACGGTTTCCAGCGCAGTGCATCCCATGAAACACTGCATCCCAATTGATTCCAATTTAGGCATATTGCCGATTGATTTCAGCGCGATGCAGCCCCTAAAGACAGAACTTTCAATGCTTGTAACATTGCTTAAATCACCAATGCTGACAAGCGCTTTGCAGCCAAAGAATGCACTACTCCCAATGGCGGTTAGTTTGTCAGAACAGTCAACGCTGATTAACGATACACAGTGTGAGAAAACATCGTATTCCAAGCGCGTCAAGCTGTACAAATCATCAACATGCTCCAGTGCACTGCAGCCGCTAAAAGCACCTTGCCCGATAGTTTCCAAGTTGTGCAGGGAACCGATACTCTTCAGTGCAGTACAGCCCATAAATGCATACTGACCGATGCTGGTGATCTTGTCAAGTTCATCAACGTGTTCCAAGGCGCTGCAATTCACAAAACCGTTAGAATCAATGGATTCGACATTACTCATGTTGCCGACACGCACAAGCGAAGAGCAGCCTTCAAATGCGTAAGAATCAATCGAAGTTACGCTGCTCATGTTGCCTACGCTCTCTAATGCGGTGCAGAAGCCAAAGGTGGAATATCCGATGGATGTGACTTTGCTTAAATCGCCAATGGTTTTCAGCGCTTTGCAGCTATTGAAGGCACAAGTGCCGAGTGTTGTGACATTGGTCAGATTCCCGACGCTGGTTAAAGCGGTGCAGTCAGCGAATGCACTGCTGCCGATGCTATTCAGCCGGGGCAGTTCAGGAAGGCTGGTCAATGCTTTGCAATTAGAAAACGCATATTCGCCGATGGTGCGGACGTTGGACATGTCCCCGATACTCGCCAGCTTGCTGCAGCCATAGAATGCATCTTTCCCAATGCTGGTAGCGCTGCTTAAATCGCCGACTGAAAGAAGATCCTTCAAACAGTAGAACAGCTTGTCAGGAACAGCCTTCAAGCTGCGTAAATCGCCAACCGTGGTTAGCGCAGTGCAGCCATCAAAAACTTTCTCGCTGATGCTTGTCACACTGCTTAAATCACCAACGGTTTTCAGCGATTTGCAATTGCGGAATGTCTCTCGATTCAAGACGGTCAGCTTTTCCAAGCCGCTAATGCTGGTCAGTGATTCACAGCCGTAGAAGGCACCATACGCGATGCGCGTAACATTGCCGAGTTCCCCGATGCTTTGCAGGGAAGTACACTGCTTGAACGCATTTGCGCCGATGAAAGTAACGCTGCTGAGACTGCCGACGGTTTTCAGCGAAGTGCACTGATAGAAGGCGTTTTCGCCGATGGAAGTAACGCTGCTGAGATCTCCGATGCTTTCCAGTGACGCACAGGCATAGTCTTTTGACATGCCTTCGTCCGGAATCCAACGGCTGGAAACCCCAAAGGCAGAGTCGCCGATGCTTTCCAAATGGGGCATATCACCAACCCGAACCAAGGAGGTGCAGCCTACAAAAGCACTATTGCCAATACTTGTTACATTGCTCAAATGCTCCATGGATGTGAGCGATTCGCAATCTCTGAAAGCGTAAGCACCAATAGTGGTTACATTATCGGTGATATCAAGTGTTTCCAACGCATAGCATCTGGAGAATGCGTATACGCCAATGCTCGTCACATTCTCCAAACCTTCTACGCTTTGCAGATTGAAACAGCTGGCAAATGCGCTATCCGGAATGGCAGAGATGTTCGTTAGACCACTAATAGTGGTCATGGCGCAGGACTCGAAAGCACCGCTGCCGATGCTTGTTACGTTGCTTAAGCCCTCGATGCTTGCAAGAGAATTGCAACTGAAAAATGCTTCCGCCCCAATGTGGACGTCATTTCCTCCGATTTCAAGCGTATTCAACTGACAATCGTAGAAAGCCCATCTTCCAATCTTTTTAATATTGTCTAAGCTGCTGATTTCTTTGAGTGAAGTGCAATACCCAAAAGCCCAATCCCCAATTGTTGTGACATGCTGCAAACTTCCGATTTCTGCTAAAGACGCGCAGCTGAAAAAGGCTGAATCACCGATTTGTTCGACATTAGAAATGTCGCCAATACGCTTCAGTGAATCGCAATATTGTTCTGTTCCATCGTCCCAACTGATACTGTATGAAAAAGCAGACGAGCCGATACTTTTCAGATGGGGCATATCACCGAGCTGCGTCAGTGATTTGCAGCCTGCAAAAGCAGATTCGCCAATGCTCGTCAAAGAAGTCAAATCCCCAACATCTTGCAGTGAAATGCAGTTATAGAACGTGAAGTCGCTGAGATTTGTCACATTCTCCAGCCCCTGCAACTTTACCAGCGCCGTGCATCCATCGAATGCGTGCGCGCCAATCTCTGTCACGCTGCTGGGAATCGTGATCTCTTTCAGGCTCGTGCAGCCCGAGAAGGCGTAATCCCCGATGGCAGTTACAGAATCAGGAATTTTCACGCTGACAAGGCTCGTGCTGTTTGCAAACGCATATTCATCAATGCGTTTTACGTTTGCGGAAATTTCGTAAGTCGCGACATTTCCGCCGCTTGGAGCGTCCGCGCTGTCCGCCAGTGCGGGTAGGACCAGACAGCTTCCGATCAGCAGACTGGTCAGCGTAATCGTCAAAAGTTTCTTGGATTTCATGCGTATCAACCCCTTTCTCGATTTCCAGCATACAGCAATTTCAAGAAAAAGTCAATAGAAGAATCAAGAAAATTAAGGGAAAATACAGAAACTAAATCGAATGCTATGCCATGCACCGTCAAATCAATAAGGTGCTAATGCTATATTCAGAAGAAATTGTCAAGAAACGATTACCAATCATGTTGACAAGCTGGGAAAACCTGCGTATAATAAATATGGAAAACTGGCAGTTTGCAACAGGGAAAAAGCGGATGGAGGAGAATTGCACATGAAACGTTGGAAAGTCACATTCGGACTGTTCTTGCTTCTTTTTGCGCTGGCAACGACAGTTGCTTGCGCGGAGACAAAGGAAGCGAAAATGGATTGGAACGATCGGACTGTCATTTTTGCCCAGCCGGGGGAAACAATCCACTTTACTTATGATGTCCCAGAAGATTTCGTTGTGACAAAAGAGGAATGGCTGTGGTATTTCGCTTATACGGATGGTCACGGCTCTTTTGGCAGTGGTTCTAATGATGATGAATATGGTGCAACTCACTTTGAAAGCTACACTTATGAGCCAACAGGAATCCACGTCGAATGGGATGGAAAAGGAAGTATTTCACTTTCTGCAAATGAAATGGTGCGTATTCAACTGCGTTTAAATGGATATGAATATCTATATGCATATGTGCTTGTTGCTGACCCGGCAGAGTACTATACCTATGAGATTCAGAATGGGGAAGCGACGATTACAGGATATAATAAAGACCTTCTGCGCCGCAAAGTGCTTATTCCCCAGGAAATTGAAGGGTATCCGGTCACGACGATCGGCGACCGCGCGTTTTCTGATATGCCGTCGGGCATCGGCAAGGAATTTTACATTCCGGACAATGTAACCACCTTTGGTAAGGAAGCCTTTGCAGGCAGCGCCTATCTTGATGCGGTTCGGATGCCGCAGAAGCTGACGAAAATGGGCGAGGGCGTATTTGCGGCATGTTTACAAATGCACTTTTTGGAAATCCCTGATTCACTGACAGAAATTCCGGACGAAGCCTTTGTGAACTGCTGGGGCTATGGCGCTGGGAGAGGAGATTATAGTGTTGAGCAATGCATCGGCAAAAACGTGACCAAAATCGGTAAAAGCGCGTTCGCTGGATGCTGGAATATGGGGAGAGCTTGGGGAGATGCTCGTCTGCCTGAGAAACTCGAATCCATCGGGGAAGGCGCATTTCAGTATTGTTATAAAATTAAATCATTGGAAATTCCGGCTGGTGTGACAGTCATTCCGGACCGCACATTTCAGGGCTGCGAAAGACTGGAATCCATTCAGATTGATGGCGATATTACGATGATTGGTGCGGAAGCCTTTGACGGCTGTGTTGCGCTGACTTCGATGCCGCTGTCGAAGTCGCTGAACCTGATTGGCGCGGATGCATTCCGTGACTGCACGGCGCTGACGGATTTCCAGCTGGCAGAGGGAAACACGCATTTTCAGGTGCAGCAAGGTGCACTGATGACGGCGGATGGCACGCGGCTGCTGACTTATGCTGCCAGCGCACCGCAGCAAAGCTTTGTCATGCCGGAAACGCTGACACAGATTGATGATGGCGCACTCAAAAACCTGCGCTATCTGGAAACGCTGACTTTCTCGCCGATTTTCAGCGATTATCAGGCGGGCATGTTTGAAAATGCAACGGGCTTGAAGACGGTGAATTTCGGCGAAGGTACGCTGACGGCGATTCCTGACCGATTCTTCAAGGGCTGCACGTCGCTTGTTTCGCCCAATGCGTTCACGGGCGTGACGTCTGTTGGCGAATCGGTGCGTATGCGTTTGCGGGCATTGGCACGCTGGAAAGCATCGTCCTGCCGGAAAATGTGAACACGATTGGTTCGTCTGCTTTTTCTGGCACTGGGATTCAGACGCTGAAGCTGCCCAAGAGCGTCACGACGCTGGGCAACGGCGCATGGATGAACTGTGCCGCCCTGCGGGAAGTTCAGTGGGACGCCGCGTTGGCGAAAATCCCGGCGAACACGTTTGAACACTGCACTGCGCTGACCCAAATCGAGCTGCCGGACGGCATTGTGGAAATTGGCGCAAGGGCATTCAGCGGCAATGAAAGCCTAACCAATGTGACTTTGCCGCGCACGGTGCGGCGCATTGAAAGTGCCGCTTTTGAGGGATGCAGTGCGCTGACGGACATCCTGCTCTGGCCGGACGTGGAGGAAATCGCGGCGGATGCTTTTGCGAACTGCGAGAATCTGACCATCCGCGGCTGGAAGGGGTCTGCCGCTGAAAAAGCAGCCACGTCACAGGGCGTGAATTTTGCCGCGGCGGATCAGGAAATTTCCTACACGCTCAATGCCACGCAGGATGGCTATCTTGTCAGCGGCTGCGATGAAAACGCAGTGCTGCTGGTGCTTCCGGCTGTGCATAACGGGCTGCCCGTGGTCGGTACTGCGGAAAACGCCTTTGCAAACTGCAAGTACCTGCAAGAAGTGCGCGTGGAAGCGGAAAGTGTGTATTTGCAGGTTTGTGACGGCATCCTGATGGACGCGACAGGTAAAACGCTGCTGCTCTATCCGGCACGGCGCGCAGGAGCGGATTTGGTGATTGACGAAAACGTGACTGCCATTGCAGACTATGCGTTTGCCTATTGCCAACATCTGCGCAGTATCACCATTGGCACGCAGGTGGAGACGATTGGCGACCATGCGTTTGACGCGGTGAACGATGCCCTGTGCCTTGTTGTGCAGGATGGCAGCCCGGCGCAGCTGTGGGCGAGTGCGCACGGGGTGCGCTATGCCAGCGAAAGCACGTCGTTCTCCTACCGCCTTGAAGGGGACAAAGCTTACATCACGGGCTACACGGGTACACTGCCGGACGTGGTTGTGCCTGCGGTGATTGACGGCTATCCGGTCTATGCGATTGAAAACCTCCGCAGTCCGATTCTGACGCACGTTGTTGTCAGCGAAGGGATTGAAGTGATTGGGGACTCGGCATTTAAAGCGTATTTTGATTATGAGAAAGGCTACATTCGCACGCTTGTGAGCGTAAGTCTGCCGCAGAGCTTGAAAATCATTTCGGATGACGGTTTCTGGGGACAGGAAAACTTGCAGGAGATTACACTTGGCAGTGTGGTGGAAATTGGGCAATCGGCCTTTGGCAGCTGCACCATGCTGAAGCAAATTACACTGCCGGATACGCTGACAACGATTGGCTGGAGAGCGTTTGAATCTTCTGGCTTGACGTCGCTGACGATACCGGTCAATGTAACCAGCCTTGGAGACTCTTTCATCACAGACTGTTCAGCGCTGACATCGCTGTATGTAGCCGAAGGAAATCCAACCTATGAGATGGAGGACGGATTGCTTTACGACATTCCTGCAAAGACGCTGCGCTATGCTCTGCCGGATGTGTCGGGGGATGTAGTGATTCGTGACGGCACGGTGCGCATTGGCGACGATGTGTTTAAGGAACATGCGATAACATCTGTTCAACTGCCGGATTCTTTGCAGAAAATTGGGAATTGCGCATTCCAGTTCTGCAAGGAACTGAAGGAAATTACCTTCCCGGAAGGGCTGATAACGATAGATGGTTTGGCGTTTGCCTACTGTACACAACTGGAAAATGTTGTGCTGCCGGAAGGATTAAAGAGCTTGGGCGACAGCGCATTCCGCTCCTGCGATAGCTTAACAGAAATAACCGTGCCTGAAGGCATCACATTTATGTCGGGAACATTTGCAACCTGCTACTCTTTACGCACCGTGAATTTGCCGAGTGGTTTAACCCACATGATGAACGGCGTTGTGGAAGGATGTCGTTCACTGGAAACTCTACACTTGCCTGCTAAACTGGCGGACATCAGCGGCGAGTGGCCCAGCAAGCTGAAAACGATAACGACAGCGTTTGGTTCTGTGCGCTATGTATCCGAAGACGGTATCTTATATGATACGCAGGACAACAGCATCTTGTTTGTGAATGCGTCGATTACGGGAAATGTAACCGTTCGTGATGGCATCACGACAATTGGCGCAGGGGCGTTCAAGGGCAGAAAAGGCTTAACGAGCGTCACGCTGCCGGAAAGCTGCACTGTCATTGATTCTTATGCTTTTGAAAACTGCACAGCACTAACGGATATCAACTTCCCGGAAAAATTAGAGTTGATTGGACGAAATGCATTCTACAATTCCGGCATTACATCGCTGAAACTTTCGCAGCCGGGTCTTCACGTTGGGAGTTTTGCATTTACTGATTGCCATCAGCTGAAGTCTGTGGAAATCACATCGACGGACTTTGACTTGATGGAGTGGGCATTTGCAAGATGCGAAAATTTGGAGACAGTAATTCTGCCGCCGCAGGTTTTCCGCATGGAAGGCGGATGCTTCACGGAATGCACGTCCCTGACTACGGTCGTTTTGCCGAAGAACATCACGTTCGTGCATGGCTTTAAGGACTGTACGTCCCTGAAAACTATTGAAATTCCGGACAGTGTGACGAGCATCGGCTATGAAGCATTTGCAAACTGCAAGTTGCTGGAAAGTATTCATCTGCCGGATGGGGTAACGAACATTGGTGGACTTGCGTTTGCGCAATGCTATGCGCTGAAAGAAATCAATCTTCCGGATTCGCTGACCACGATCGGAGAAGAAGCATTCCGAGGAGTTCCGATTGCTGAAGTTGTCATCCCGGCAAATGTGACCGAAATCGCGGACTGGACATTCTATTATAATGGAGAACTCCGTTCGCTGACGCTCCCCGATGGCTTGAAGAAAATTGGCGCGAATGCTTTCTGTGGAGCGTCCAAGCTCCAATCGGTGGAACTGCCGGAAAGTTTGGAGGAAATAGGGGATGCCGCGTTCCGTGAGAGCGGGCTGACCTCGATTACCATTCCAGGTAATGTGAAGCGCCTTGGCGGCGCATTCATTTACTGCAAGAATTTGGAGAAGGTCTCCATTGCCCCCGGCGTTGAAACGATTGGTGCTGACGCGTTCTTGGAATGCTCGAAGCTGACGGAAGCAACGCTCGCCAGCACTGTTACGACCATCGAGAGCAGTGCGTTCTGCGGCTGCAAGGCGCTTCAAACCATTAACGGCGGTGCGCTCATTCAGTCCATTGGCGAACATGCCTTCACGAGCTGCGAAAACATTGAGGAAATCAATATTTCGCCGAATTTGACGGAAATTTCAGACTATGCATTTGATGGCTGCAAGAAACTGAAGCGCGTTTCGCCGTCGGCGGAGCAGAAGGGCGTTTCGCTGCCGCATGTGAAGTACATCGGCGAGCGGGCATTCAACGTCTGCAAAGTAATTCCGTCCTTCTCTCTGGGCGATTCGCTGGAAACGGTCGGGGATTATGCGTTTGCTTCCACGTCCGTTACGTCCATGTATTTCCCGGATACCGTGAAGCAAATCGGCATCAATCCGATGTGGATGAATTATGCCATTCTGTCCGTGCATTTGCCGAAATCACTGACGGAAATCCCGCAGGGGATGTTTGCGCAGGCCGCGCGGATACAGACGCTTACCATCCCGCAGGGTGTGCGCAGCATTGGCACACAGGCATTCCACGGCAATGTTGCTTTGGCAGCGCTGAAACTGCCGGATGGCTTGGAGCGCATCGGCGCAAATGCATTTGGAAACGCGATGCTGCTGCTGGAAATTCCGGCATCGGTTACGGAAATTGCGGATGATGCGTTCAGCGAAGCGGTTGTGGAATTCTACACGCCGTCGGGCAGCGCGGCGCATCAATACGCGCTGGCGCATCAGATTCCTGTGCATTTGGATGAGTCGATTCCGGCAGAATACCTCGGCACGGCTGACCAGCTGGCAGCCAAAATTGTCGCGCAGGTGATTACGGATGACATGACCGACTATCAGAAAGCAGAAGCGCTGGTAGACTGGATGCTCAGCGAAACAATGCTGTCAGACATGCTGCCGCACACATACAGCGGCAAAATGGTGCTTACTTTGCGTAAAGGTACGCGCTGGGGCTGGGCATTTGCATACAAAGCACTGCTGAACGCGGCAAATGTTACCAATGGTATCTACTTCAACGCGAAGGGCATTGTTGAGGGCGCGGGAATTGGGAATCAAACCTCAGTCTTTGTTTCGTATTTTGACGGCGATGCCGTGAATATGATTCAGATTGATGGGCAATGGTATTTCACGCATCCTGCCTTTGTGGAGCATTTCGGAAAGGCGAGATACTTCATGCTCAATCGAGAAACGTATCGCTTGTCGTTCGGGGATGATCCGAAAGTGAAAGACTGCGACAACTACGACCAGACCTTCCTCTATCAGGCGTACTCCAAGAATATTGAGGCGGAGGTTGTGGCGCAGGCATCTGCGTCCTTTACAGAGGGAAAGAAGCTGGTGTATGCGGAAGTTCAGCCGATTGAGGAGCTGATGGATGCGAGTTATGCGTATGTGCTGGATTTCGCGGGGCGGCACATGGATACGCTGGACTGGCAGAACGCACAGGGCGAATTTGAGCCGACTATCATTGGCACAAATAACGGCTATTGGCTCAGTGACGACCTGACGGGCGAGTATGCGCAAGTGACGGTGAATACGCAGACGCTCTATCCGTATGGCGCGGAAGTGCGGCTGGATGATCCGGAATACACGGCGATGCTGTGCGACTGGAATGTGGATGGCACGCTGACGCTGACGGAAGGCACCGAAGAAGCAAACGTGGCGCTGTTCACCATAGAAAGGGGAGAAGATATAGAAAAGAAACAGACCATTACTGGCAGAAAGGTCTATCATGCAACCTTCACCCCGAACCTGTGCCAGTACATTGACACGCTGGCACCGACGGAATTTGACTTGGTGCTGGAATGTCAACTGCCGCGCATCCTGGATGTTTCGGAGCTGGTGGACAACAAGCTGACGCTGACGCTTTCGGATTCGCACATTTTCCCGGAGAATGCGCAGCTGGATTTGATTTTCTGGCCGCAAGACGGCATATCGAGTGCTCCTATAACGCACTTCTATGTGGAGGATCGTGCAGAACTTTACCCGGACGGCAAGCGCGAAATTACGCTTGACCTCTCGGCGCTTCGCTGCGACCTGGGATATGCTCTCTACATTGCGCAGACAGCGGACAACTATGTGGAATCGGAACAAAGTTATGTTACGAGCCGCATCGACATACCGCATACGCCGTACATTGAGACGGTACGGCCTGCAACACCGACGGAAGACGGTCTGGTGAGTGCAACAGTCTGCCGGATTTGCGATACATGGCTGGGCAATGGGTATGCAATTGCGTCGGATCACATTCTGCAGCTGCCTGCGAATTTGAAGGCAATCGAGGAAGAAGCCTTTGCCGGCATGTGGCAGGTGCAGCAGGTGAATATTCCGGAGGGCGTTACTGCGATTGGAAAGCGCGCCTTTGCAGACTGTACGCTGCTGCGGCTGGTCATTATCCCGAACAGTGTGCAAACGCTGGCGGATGATGCCTTCAGCGGCTGCCATCCGGTGATTCTCTGCGACGCGGAAAATCAGCAGGTGATTGACTGGGCAAATGCACAGGGACTGATGGCCGTTTTCAAGGAAAGTAAATAATACTATTTCCAGATTCACCTGCGCCATCTGCTTGCGCCTTTTCCATTCTGGCGTCCGCTCATTCCACTTAGCGTAGCGCTGCTACGCTGCGTTTCATTCACGTTAGCCAGAATGAAAAATTCGCGGCGCATCTTGGCGCATTCTTATCTGGAAATAGTATAACACATCCCTTTGGCTGCTTCGGTGACACAGCTTCTCCGAAGCAGCCCCTTTTCTTTTCAAAAAAATCTCGAAACAGGATTGACAAAATGGGCTTGATACACTATAATAGAGACAAGGTTGAGCGTTAAACCTAACGAAAATACGCCACGAACTCGTGAAGGAGGTTTTCCCATGAGAGGGTCGATGAAATTGGTTTCCATGCTGCTGGTGCTGTGCCTGATGCTGGGTGCGCTGCCGCTGGCGATGGCGGAAGAGGTCGTTGATGCGGACTTGACCTGCACGATTACGCTGGGCAACTGGCCCGCGGATACGGCGGCGGAGGCGGAAAAGGCGCTCTTTGAGAGCTACCGCGAGACGATGAAGAAGCAGTACCCGAACGTGACGCTGGTGCCGGATTACTACTCCTACACCCTGAGCAGCTACGTTCCGATGGCGAAGGGCGGCACGGCGCCGAGCATCTTCCAGCCGCCGTTTACCGACCCGCAGCTGCTGATCAGCCAGCATCTTGTCGGCGACGTGACCGATGCGCTGGAGCGCGCGGGCGTGCTGAATGAGTTCAGCCCGTCGTACCTCGAAATGCTGTCCGACGAGAACGGCCGCATCTACGGTCTGCCGCGCGACGGCTATGTGCTGGGTATGCACATCAATGTCGCCCTGTTCCGCGAGGCGGGGCTGGTGGACGAGGAAGGTCTGCCGATTTACCCCAAGACCTTGCAGGAAGTGGCGGAATACGGTCAGATTATCCGCGAAAAGACGGGCAAGGCGGGGCTTGTGTTCCCGGCGAGCGAGACGTATGGCGGCTGGCTGTTCACCAATATCGCGTGGAATTTCGGCTGCGTGGGCGAAAACGCGCTGGAATATCAGGATGAAGACGGCCGCTGGGTGTGCAACTTCACATCCGACGAGTGCGTGGCGGCGATGGAGTACATCCGCGACCTGCGCTGGAAGTACAACATCCTCAATGCCGACGCGACCACGACCGACTGGGCGGGCGCGCATTCTCTGCTGGGCACGGGCGAAGCGGCGATGAACTTCGCGGCGGATGACTCGGTTGACCAGCCGACCTCCAACAAGGGTCTGCCGGTGGAGGACTTTGCGCTGATTCCGTTCCCGGCGGGCGACGCGGGACGCTATGCGCTGGCGGGCGGCACCTGCTACATGTTCGCGCCGAACATTACCGATGATCAGGCGACGGCGCTGATGGCATACCTGACCGTGCTGGGCAAGATGCCCTACCTGAATGACCAGATTATCGAGGGGATGCGCGCGGACTATGCTGCCAAGCGCGACCGCGGCGCCCCGGTTCTGCCCGCCATCAGCGCGTGGAACGATGCGGACTACAACGCGGCGAAGCAGGCGATTATTGACGAATACTGCAACGTCGATATGCGCTTGTATAACGATTTCTTCGATTCCATCACGCAGGGCACGATTACGCTGCGTTCCGAGGAGCCCGTCTTTGCGCAGCAGCTGTATCGCGAGCTGACCGCAGTCATTCAGCGCGTCATCACCCGCGAGGGCGCGGATGTGCGCAAAGCGCTGCAGAAGGCGCAGGATTCCTTCCAGGAGTATCTGGATGATGAAATCAATGATTATTAATTTCTGATTCTGCATGGCATTGCACTGTTTGTTGCAGAGGGTTTCGCCTCTGCGGA
>OHNP01000743.1_pt1 | contig 14721 bp, 14 predicted proteins | sample 1569531 | NCBI WGS metagenome assembly OHNP01 (sample SAMEA3879587, study PRJEB24766) | human gut metagenome | biome: human-associated habitat; feature: feces | place: USA | collected 1985/1987
TACAAGCATGCATACGGATAAACCGATAATTGCTGCTAATTTAGTTTTTTTCATAAAAAAATTCTCCTTTCTATTATTTATTTATAATAATAACATGTATAAGACCCACCATATGAATCAGAAAATTTCCATGGCCATTTAACAAGCGGTCCACCATTTGATAATTTTTCGCTTATCAGTATTTGATCGACAATTCCAGCCTGACCACATGTATACTTCAGTTGTTCTACATACACTGAATGACTTCCAAAATAAAGAACACTGCCTTTAACAATTGAACTCTTCTTTTTCATTGTTGAATCTTCCGTTAAATTTGTTGCATCATTCAACTGACATTGTCTTGCATAGTTGTGATATCCCGGTAACATTGTAAACCATGCATATGAATGACAATTATAGGCATCTGTTGCATTATCTAGCAGTTCAACACATATTCCAAGATATTTAGTATATGAACCTAACCACGTCAAGGATTGTTACCTTGTTTTTACTGTTGGCTTGTTTACATACGTCAATATAAGTGTTCTTTTTGCGGGCGTATAGATTTTCACATATGACTCTCCACTAGCACTGGTAAATGGTACTACCGTATAATTGCTATAAAAGTCTTCATATAATGTATTTTCACCTGCATTAAGTTTATCCATAAAAAAGTTTTCTATATAATCAGCATACTCCGTGTTACTCTTTTCCTTATTCTTATTGATTACACTCTCAATTACCACTTTTTTTTGGTCATCTGAGAATTTAGAACTCACATTCTCTTGTGACAAAATCCATTCAGAAATACTGATTGCATATTTTATGTTTGCGTCGTAATCAAGTTGTTCGCAACATTTTTCATTTTGTAATACATTTATTGCATCGTCAGTAAATTCTGTTATATCAGAATCTTCTGTTTCCAAACAAGTTATATCAAACATCATTTTGGATGGAATTCTAATTTTATTATAGAAATCTAGTACCACCTCTCCGCAATCATCTCTGTTTAATATCTCTCGAATTCCGTTAAAATGCTTCACAATTCTTTGCATTCCATCATCAACATTTCCATACATAGAAATCAAATAATTCAACTTATTGCTGATAACCAATTGCAAAAGTTCTTCTGTTGAAGCTTCTTTTAATACAGATTCAGGTATAGTACACAGCTCACATCTTTCAGAGAAAATCGGTGTCGACTGCCATAGATTTTCATCTAAAACTATTGGCATTTGAATCTTTCCATCCTTATCGTACCAATCAGTTATATCACTATAATATGCGGTATAACTTTTTTCTTCAGAATAATTATCATTCTTTTTAACCTCCTGTATATTATTTTTTAATTCGTTAGCCGCAACATATGATGCTTGAGTGCTTTGTAACATACACACTATAGTAATTATTAATACACAAAATATTCTTTTTTTCATTTTAACCTCTTTCTATCTTCCACATTAAACTACTATTGTCTTTTTCCTCCTTTCTCAGGTAAATTTCTCCACCTTACATGAAATCAAAAGCAGTTAATGCCAGGTTTTTCACCTGTGTGTCGTGGCTGCAAGCATTGCGTCCCCGCGTATTTGCATACAACCTTGTATATCTAATCCGGTTTCCCGGTTCAGATCTAAATTTAATTGTGTTTTCAGGAGTTTTCTCTACTCCGTCCATACGACCTTGGAATAGGCATCCATTGCTCTGTTATACACGGTCTCATCCACCTCAGAATATGAGAATGGTTTAATACCCATGTCGTATTGGAATTCACCGGTCAACTCAAACTGTCCGTTTTCTGCATTAAACTGAAGTTTTTTGTAAACTACCATATCGACGTAACCGTGATTGATTCCATTCTCAACATTAGGATCTTTACAAATGTAATCAATCCAGAATCCAACTCTTATATCATTGTCTTCCACATATACATACGGATAGATCCCTGTAAGCACATCCTCAAGAGCCTCCGATGTTCCGACAACATGTTCCGCACTCTCGCCTTCTTTTGGCGTTACTTTAAGTTTTACATTTGGCTCATTCTTATCATATTCAACATCCAGATTATCCTTGAAATATTTAAAATAGTCTGCCATATTAATCTCCGTTGTTTTTGCGGACTTTCCGTCTATAACATAACAAGAGTTTAATATCTGATTATCATATGATGAATAATCACCGTAATTATCCGACTTAATGATAATATCTTTTACCCCGTCCCCGGTCACATCGCGGTACAGTGCTCTGGCATTGCGCGAATTATTGTATATCCTGTTCTCATCCACATTATCGCCGAATGTACCTTCAAGTTTCAACGTCGTGATGAGCTCATCATTTTTATATATGTCAAGTGATTCTATCGGCGATTCGTCATCCCCGTTTGCACGCTTGCCGACAATGCACCAGTCATCCGCGGTAAGAACCGGATATGTTTTTCCGTCTATTTCTTTGCTTGTGACTTCATAATCTGGATAAAATACATCTCCAAATCCAGCGATAATTCCTGTATCCCATGAAACATCATTTTTCAACTCCGAATCGTCAATTCCCATATATGCTTTCCATTTCGGAGATATATCGTATTTTCTCACAGTGCTGTCAAATGCGCTGTACCCCGATTCAGAATATGCAGACCATGCAACGCCGAAAAGGCTCTTCGTAACATCATGTTTCTTGATATAATCACTTATTTCTACCGATTTTTTGACAACATTGGCTCTTTCATCTTCTGTGAGGTTATCATAAAAATCATCCGTTGCCATGGTAACTTCGTTAAAAAATATACTGCAGCTACGCACATATGATTTACTGTGCAAAATAGTATCACTGTCTGATTCCCTGAAATCATCACCGATATATTCCGATGGGTTAATTGACATATAGTAATCATAGAGTACGGATGCAAAATCATCCCTCGACAAGAACTCTCTGTAAGCTGTCGACTTTCCCAATGCACTAAGATAATTCGGCAGATAATACATTTCCTTGCCGGTATGTGCAATTATGGCTTTTTCTTCCGAAGCCGTCTCCAATAACTGTTTTGTAGTCATTTTATCCATTACTTCCTGAGGAATAGCGGCATCTATCACTTCATCCATTCCGACCCCCGTCGGAATACAAAACCAGTCCGCATCCATGGCCGTCTTGGCCGGATTGACAAAATTGCCGTCCGCATCCCAGTATTCCGATGCTTTGTGGGCACCCGCCTTAAATTCCGGTGTGTCTTTGATGTAGTCCGCATAGAAATACCATGCATCGATTTCATCCTTATTGTCAGAAGTTAGTACGTTCTTTTCTATCCATTCCCTGTTATAAGTTGTCATCGGCGTTCCCGCTGTCTGTGACGGCGTTGTCGACCCCGTTGCTATGCTTCCATGTCTGGCACATCCGCTTACAAGCATGCATACGGATAAACCGATAATTGCTGCTAATTTAGTTTTTTTCATAGCAAACCTCCTATTGCATTATTTTATGATTACATTGATACTTCGCACTCAGATAATTTAAAATATCCCCGGTATCAGATGTGACAATCCAAGTCCGGCGCCAAACGATACTGCATTAGCTACGAGTGCATATATAACCGGTTTAAAATTTCTCTCCTCGTCTGATACTTTTGGTATGAAAATATCGAATATAATGGCTTCTATCAGAAATACCAATACTTCCATTATAATGTACATCGTTGTATATTCCTGCGAACCGTTGTTGTAATTGATTATATTCAGCAGAACATTCAGGATTACCTGTGTTGCTGCATTAACTACAGCAAGAAGCATAAGTATCTTTTTATTGCGATAGCCAAACAGCAATGCTATTCCCATCTCAATTGCGATCGTAATAATCACTCTCGCGAAGAATGAAATGATCTCCCATTTATAATCGTAATTTTTCCTGACTTCGATGGTCGGTGTTCCGGCTTCGACCGTACCGTTTCTGACTGATGTCAGGTCAATCGTATAATAGCTGTCGAAAGCGTAAGTTTCACATGCCCCGCTCACCACAAAGCTGTCGCTTTCAGGGAAATACAAAAGTATCTTAAATTCAGACGGTGGAAAATACGTCCACTCAATGTTCTTATCTGCCGAACATTCCCATAAATTCTGCAGAAAATAATATCCGTCCGTGTCCTTGTACTCAATGAATTTGCGGCTTATCTCTGTTGTCTCCTCTTTGCCGTCCCATACATGTGCCGGTCCCGATGAATCATTCTTTGATAACAGGGTTCCGTAAAACTCCTCATCTCCTGCTCCTGTGAATGAAACCACAACCGACGGTTTCGGGCCTGTATCAGCCATTACAACTGCCGGTAACGCAGCGGTCAATACCGCAATCAATACAATTGTTACAATTAATCTTCCTTTTCTCATAAGAATGACCTCCTTCTCTTTACAATGTGGGGGTACCCCACCTTTGGTGACATTATTTATATTCGTATACCGTCCTATTAAATACCACGTTTACCGGATATCCATCGTTGTCATATTCAATATCAAACATAAGAATATCGGAATTGCCGTTCATGGATGTATACATATGGCCGTCAGCAACTATCATCTGTGTACACGGATTTTTATCTTTACTATAAAGATTCTCCGCATCTGTCATACATCTGTAGTCACATATGCAACGAATATCTCCGGTTGAAAGCACATAGGCATACAACTCGACTTTACCGGATTTATCACTCCAGAAATATAATGCCTTATCATCATGCGCACCACGATAACATGGCTCGTATCTTAAATAATAATCAGTAAGTATTACGCTTTTGCCATTCTCATGCGTCAGCATAATATATGATGGGGTATCCTGAACATCAGGTTTGGTTATGACATCTACAGATATCCCGGAAGTTTCAATCATATAATGACTCAGAATTTCATATCCATCCGGTACATTTTCACTATTGTATGTCTCATCTTCTTTATCATCATAATCTGAATCAATTTTTCCTTCTGTAGTTTGCAGGCCGTTTGTATCATCAAACATATACATTTTTCCATCAATACGGCAATAAAGTCTGCCGTTTTGATATGACACTAATTTAATACTTGTATAATCCGGCTTTTTATTTGCATTAATGATAACTGCTCCTATTATTGCCGCTATTATAACTATAGCCCCTGTTATGATCAGTCTTTTTTTCATAGAAACCTCCTTCTCCCATTATGTTAAGCATTCCTAGTAAAACATCTTAATCTGGTACGGTGTTCCGTCTATGTAATTGGTATATACATAGTCACAGCAAAAACCTGTTTCCCTGTCATAATAGGAATTCTCATATAACATTGAATTGATATCCCCTATATTGACATCAGTGTAATTTGTCGTCGTTACTTCCGTAGTAAATTCTTTGGATGTATAAGAATACTCCGCAACAGTGTTGCCCGTGCTGTCTTTTATCCCTATAATGTTTCCATTATCATCTTTGATATATGTATAATCCTCATCGTTATATCTGAGTCCTGTCAGATGATAGATGCCGTCAACATCATCATAAACATACTCCACCGAATAATTATTGTTTTTCTCCGACTTAAGGACGCTTCTTGCTCCGCTTGCAGGCTGCTCATATGTATAATCAACACGAATATCATTTCCTATGTATTTGGCAATGCGCTCTCCGTTATCATTATATACATATCTATACGTGACACCATTGGTTCTTATCTTGGTCGGCACTGTGATTGCACCCGTCTCCGTAGTCCAGTCAATAATATTTATCAGATTAACATCATAATATTTATAATTATTGACACTCTCATTTTCCTTCGTTACTGTTGTGTTGCTCTCAACGGATGCTGACGGCGTTTCGTCCGATGCCTCTTTGGGTTTTATGTCAGAACAGCCTGTCAACAACACCATACATAATACCAAAATCAAAATTATTCCTTTTTTCACAAATATCTCTCCTTTTTTACTCTTCCACATTAAACTACTATTGTCATTTTCCTCCTTTCTCAGGTAAGTTTCTCCACCTTACATGAAATCAAAAGCAGTTAATGCCAGGTTTTTCACCTGCGTGTCGTGGCTGCAAGCATTGCGTCCCCGCGTATTTGCATACAACCATGTATATCTAATCCGATTTCCCGGTTCAGATCTAAATTTAATTATGTTTTCAGATTCAGATAATTAAAAAATCCTTCATATCTATAACCCATATCTGTAAAGACATGGCAGCATACGCTCACCTGCCGCTTTCAATAAATAGTTCTCAATTGAATCCGCATACTCCGTTTTCTGTAATTGCGTGTTTTTCTCCTGCATTACTTTTACTATTTCCTGAAGCTGTTCATCACTCAATTGATTGACTATTTGGGCGCGTGTCAGAACCCACTCACAACTGTTAAGTGCATACCCGATCTTGGCATCATCATCAAGCTGTTTATTAAATTCTTCGACTTTAATTATGTCTTCTATTTCAGTTAATCCGGCTTCTGATGCCGTCTCCTCACGGAATGATTTTTTCTCCGGGATTTGGTAATTTTTATAAAATTTCAACACTTCTTCCGCGCAGTCTTCACGTTCAAGCAATTCTCTCAATCCGTTGAATCCGGCCTCCACTTCTTTCATGCCTTCTTCAACATCACCGTACATATTCATATAATAATTGCGCGGGCACTGTGTCATAAGAACAACCAGATCCGCCGTTGACACACTTTTAAGCAGTTCTTCCGGGAGTGCACATAATTTTATCCTGTCCAGATACCCCGGGCTGTTTAACCATAATTCTCTGTTCTGAGTTATTGGCATAACTATTTTGCCGTCGGAATCATACCAGTCATCTATGTTACTGTAGTACGGTTCGGCCTTCCTTACTTCAAGTGTTTCATTCTGAGGTGCTTCCGTCACGCGCTCTGTCGGTGCCGGTGTTTCAGTATCAATCTCTCCATGTCTGGCGCATCCTGAAAACACAACAGATACCGCCAGCATCGCCACAATTATTTTTTTCCATATCATACAATCCTTCTCCCATTATGTTAAGCATTCCTAGTAAAACATCTTAATCTGGTACGATGTTCCGTCTATTATAATCATCATTCTACAGTTACTTCATCTACTTCAAAAGTTTTCGTCCCGGAATTATATTTCAGCGTCACACAGACATCACACATTTTATCCGGCACTACTCCTTCCGGCAATTCATTATTTACATCCTTAAACACAACTGAACCACGATAACATATGATTCCATTCTTAACTTCCATTGTAGAAATATTACTAAGTTCAGCCGAAGGTCTGGTCAGACCGTTTGATGTATCGTAACTGCCCTTTATTTTATTATCATGTGCATCACCAACTACATAATAAAGTATTCCGGCATTGTCAATATACATTCTTATTCGGGGATATATCTGTGAAAAGGCTTCCTTTTTGATCTCATTATCTGATGCCACGGATAACTGTTCAAAATTTTCCAAATCTATAACGTAAACTCCGTTAGAATATACTCCAATTTCTGCTTCTTTGGTTATGAGAATAAGTTCATCATGTCCGTCGCCTGTGACATCTTCATACAGCACACTTTGGGTCAATCCTATATTACTGAAGAAACTCCTTCCTTCTGTATCTATCTGAATACTCTTTTCCCCATTAAATATCAGCAATATGTTATCGTCTTCGATAATTCTGATATCACCATTATCTATCCCCTTAAGAAGTCTCTTGTCGGTGGATGTTCTTAAAGCCACAGCCTTGAATCCGGGATACCTCTCTTCCTTATTATCAAGTTCCTGCTCATTCCATAACGATGAAGTATCAACCGGCACCTCTTTGGCTCCATCCAATAATTGGGAACAATCTACGGTTTCTGCCTGTGTGACTGTCTCAGGCTCGTCTTTTACCGTTACCTCCGGCAATGTAATCTCTATATATTGCTCCGTCTCTGATGGTGTCTCCTTCTCTGTCGTGCTCATTGTCTCTATTATTACATGCTTATTGTTTTCTCCAGCCGTATGACTGCAACCCATTACTGCTGCCGACGTCAGAATCATAATAAACAATATGGCAACGCTCTTTCTGTGCATAAACAATTTCCCTCCTGTTATAATTCACTACATTTTCTGTAATCCGTCTTGCCGTTAGAATTTACCGGTATTCTGTTCACGGCTCTGACATCTATCAGTCTCTTGTTTATCCCTGTCACTTCGCTGATGCTGTTCTTTATACCGGTTGTCTTCAGGTCGCTCGATTTATCAATTACAACAACTATTCTTCCTTCATTCTCCACACAGGCCGAACGTATCTTACAGTAGTGCTCCACGATTTTCTCCAGGTCGTCCAGATTGACCCTGTTTCCGCTGACCTTGGCAAACCGCTTCATTCTTCCGGTTATATAAAGGAAACCGTTTTCATCCATGCGCCCCAAATCTCCGGTATGAAGAATCCCATGATTGTTATCGCCGGATGCAAGATCTTTATAACCGTCCGCATATCCCATCGATACATTAGGGCCTCTGTATACTATTTCTCCGTCGTCAATTGTAATGCTTCCTCCGGGAATAACCCTTCCAACGCTTCCTATATGTTCCGGGTTCTCATTAAGGAAATGACATGTCATTCTGGCTGTGGCCTCAGTCTGTCCATACATTACAGCCCAGTTAAAACCCCGTCTGTACGCCAGTTCAAGCATGTATTTCTCCGTTCCGGTGCGCAACGGCCCTCCCGCCTGCGTGGCAAGCTTTATGTTAAGATCTTCCCTTTCCAGTATTTTCATCATTCTTAACATCTCATATGTATCCGGGACGCCGCAAACAGCATTTCCTCCACATCTGATAAAATATTCCCATAAATCTCTCTGCATGGCAGAGCCGCCTCCGATTATCAGGGAGCCCCTCGCATACAGATAAGTATTGACTATTGACAGACCGTATGTATAATTAAGCGGGAGCAGCAAACCCGCCCGGCCTGTATTGTCTATTCGCAATGCTTTCACTATTGATTCCGTGTTGTATTTTATATTATCATAGCTGATCCGGACGAATCTGCTGCTCCCGGTGCTTCCCGATGTCGGCAATAATAATGCCAGATTTTCATTAACCGGATATCTTACACGCTCAATACTTCCATATAATATGTAATCTGCTATTTTCCCTATCTCAGCATATCCATAAGGTTCTGCTGCCAAAGCTCTCTGCCATATATAATGCGGCCTGTATAATCTCATTACATTTCCAGCACCGGATTCGTCACACATAATAACCGGTATCCGCGCTTTAAGTGCCGCTGTGTATCCAATAACTGTCTCATAAGAAATGTTACATTTAATCATTAGCAGAGGTCTGCCGTTTTCGATGTCTATCATTGAAATGAACTCTTGCTGTACCCTGTTAAGTTCATCATAATCTGTCTTTCCGTATTGCCTGCTGTATATTGCGATTTCCTTATTAACTCCCCTGTCTGTAAGGCTTTGTCCTCCGTGTACCACTCGTCGCCCTCCTTATTATTTACGTTCACTCATAAAAAAGATTTATCATATGTACGCTTCATATGTATGTAGAATTATATGTTACCTATATTATAATCCCCGCTTCTGTTCCATGTCAAACAAAAAATTGTTACAAATTTGTTACATAAATTCAAATTCTAAATTGTTACGAAATTGTTACGAAATGTGAATTCTGCACGAAAAAACCCCGTATCATCAAACTATGATACGGGGTCATGTTAATTATATTCTATTTTTAATCAAAATCAGTCTGCAATGCTCTCCAGATATGATGCATATAAGTTAACAACTATGTCAACAAGTGATGCTGCATCTGTAGGAACATCAACCTTGACGCTGCTGTCTTCTTTGATAGTGGACTTAATTGTTGCAGAAGATGCTTCTCCGTCTTCTGTTACATCCATCTCCATCTCTGCGATATAAGCGCCATCTTCTTTATATACATTGACATCAGCTTTACCGTCAACGTCCTCGTCGGCAATCTTGGTATCTTCAAGTTTTTTGACTGTGTCGTCGATTGAACTCTCAATGTCTTCTTTGCTTACTTCGATATCGGATACATCGATTGTTGACATAAGCTGATCTTTAAGTGTCTGCTTATCCTCATCTGAGACATCTTTTCCGGAAGCGGATGCAAGCTTGTCGACAAGCTCGTCAACCGTATTTTCTATAATATCCTTAACGTCTACCTTATCATAAGCATCTGTCATGATCTTAACGAAAGTATCCTTGTTCTCCTTAAGCATCTTGGCTGTTGCATCAACAACTGCCTGAATATCATCCTTGGATGAAAGTGAAATTGTGAATTTATTTCCGGCCTTCTTAATAATAGAATCAAATGCCTTGTCAAAAATGTCATACACTTCATCACAAGATGATGTTGCGAAAAGTCCCTTTGCTTCAAAACTTACCCAGCCAAGGTCTCCCAGAGCTTCTACAACGGAAGCGGCTTTTTCACCTGCGGTATTAATAAATGGCTTTATCTGCTCAAGTATTAAACCTGCATTAATATAAAGAACATCATCTGTAAAAACGATTACGTCATCAAGTGAAAACGTTACGCCGCCGTAAGTAACCGTAGCTCCTACGGAAGTTGCTTTGCCATCAGATTTACCGTTCAGCGTCACTGATGCCTTAACACCGTTCGTATTGATTTCTGCACTGACTTCAACTGTCTTCTTCTCAAGTGCCTGTGCCTCTTTCACAAGGCCAAACATTGTGTCTGCACTCTTGTTGCCCGCTGACTTGCTTCCTGAACTCTTGGAGCATCCTGCAACAGCCATAACAGCCATAGCTGCGATGAGAACGAGTGCCGCAATTCTCTTCATAATTGTTTTCATATTTACCCTCCTGTTTCGGTAATTAAACCACATGGTTCCGTAAATATTCTATATTCGTGCTTCTTCATTGTCAATAAAAATAATTTTAAAAAGATATTGAATTAATACTTAAGATGTACTAGAATGATAAAAATGCCAAAAGGCAGTACATAATTGGAGGTCACTATGAAGCATTTGCTTAGTCCACTAGATTTATCCGTAGATGAGCTTGACGAACTTCTTAACCTTGCATCGGATATAGCAGCCAATCCTGCCAAATATTCCGAATGTTGTCACGGAAAGAAGCTTGCTACACTTTTCTACGAACCAAGCACAAGAACAAGACTCAGTTTTGAAACCGCAATGTTGAATCTCGGCGGTTCTGTTATCGGTTTTTCTTCAGCCGATTCAAGTTCAGCATCCAAAGGAGAAAGTGTTTCCGACACCATCCGTGTTATTTCCTGTTTCGCAGATATCTGTGCTATGCGTCATCCCAAAGAAGGCGCCCCTCTCGTTGCATCAATGCACTCATCAATTCCCGTAATCAATGCCGGTGACGGCGGACATCAGCATCCGACCCAGACTCTTGCGGATCTTATGACCATCAAAGAGCTTAAAGGCGGTTTTGATAACCTTACAATCGGTTTTTGCGGTGATTTGAAATTCGGCAGGACAGTGCATTCACTCATAGAGTCACTTGTAAGATATAACAACGTCAAATTTGTTCTCATCTCCCCTAAGGAACTTCAGGTTCCAAGTTACATCCGCAACGATGTACTCATGGCATCCGGCAATGAATTTGAAGAAGTTGAACGCCTTGAAGATGCTATTCCGAAGCTTGACATACTCTATATGACAAGAGTCCAGAAAGAGCGTTTCTTCAACGAAGAGGAATATATGCGAATGAAAGACTACTACATCCTCGATAAAGCCAAGATGGAACTTGCCAAAGACGATATGATCGTTCTTCACCCGCTTCCGCGAGTTAACGAAATCTCGGTTGAAGTGGATGATGATCCGCGTGCATGTTATTTTAAGCAGGTCAAATACGGCATGTATATGCGTATGGCTCTTATTCTTAAACTTCTGGAGGTAAAACTGCCATGTTAAATGTAGGTAAACTCGAAAACGGTTTTGTAATCGACCACATCAAGGCCGGTCGAAGCATGGACATATATAAATATCTCGGTCTTGAGAAACTTGACTGCTGCGTTGCCATTATCAAGAACGCCCGCAGCAACAAAATGGGCAAAAAAGACATCATTAAAATAGACGGCGGTCTCGACCTTGTAGACCTTGACATCCTCGGTTTCGTTGATGACAATATCACAATCAACATCATCAAAGACGGTGTGATTGCCGAGAAGAAGTCTTTAAGTCTTCCCAAAACCGTAACCAACGTTATCAAATGCAAGAATCCACGCTGTATCTCACAGGTGGAACAGGAACTTGACAACGTATTCATCCTCACTGATGAGAAAAACCACGTATACAGATGTAAATACTGTGAAGAGAAAGCCTGAATCGCAAAACCGCCGGCACACATCAATGCGCCGACGGTTTAATTATTATCCTATTGAACCTGGGATTCTATTCTTCGTCATCTCCGAAGTCATATGAATAGCATTTATTATATTTCTTGATCGTGTTTCTGCTTGTGGATATTTTACCGGCAAAAAATCCGATTATAATTCCTACAAGTGTACATACCGCAGCTGCAATAAGAAGTTCCTTATTTGAGCGTGTTGTCTCCTCGTCAAGCATCTTCATAACATCCTCTGTTCTGTCTTTAAGTGTCATAATACATATTCCTCCATATATTATAATTGTGCCTCATTCAAGGCTCTGTTAATCATGGAAATCAGTTCTTCCCTGGCTGCCGGCTTAACCAGATAACCATATGGCCTGTATTCCATGCATTCCTGTATCCTATCCTTCTCGGTAACTCCCGTAAGAAAAATTACCGGAGTATCCGCCGTCTGCTCTCTCTGTCTTATAAGCTCAAGTGTATGAACTCCGTCTAGTCCTGGCATGAGATAATCAAGGAGAATAACATCAGGTGTCTGTGATTCAAGAAAATCAAGTGCCTCTCTTCCGCCTCTCACCGGATATACATCATACAATCCTTCAAGATACATCTTAAGCAGCCTTAACATTCTCACATCATCATCTACAATCATTACCTTATCCATTAAACCATTCCTCCTACCTATAAAATATACCATATATTCTATTGAAAAGTAAATAACTAATATGATATAATCGCATAAGTGCTGTAACAACAGCAATTTCGCAATGAATTGTGAGGAATTAACTTTGGCTGATTTAAAAGATGAAATAAGAAAAAGACGTACTTTTGCCATCATCTCCCACCCGGATGCCGGTAAAACAACACTTACCGAGAAGTTTCTTCTCTACGGCGGTGCAATCAATCTCGCCGGTTCCGTAAAGGGTAAGAAGACCGCAAAGCACGCCGTTTCCGACTGGATGGAAATAGAGAAGGAAAGAGGTATTTCCGTAACTTCCTCTGTTCTCCAGTTCAATTATGACGGATATTGCATCAATATCCTTGACACTCCGGGTCACGAAGATTTCTCGGAGGACACTTACCGTACTCTCATGGCTGCCGACTCCGCCGTAATGGTTATCGACGGTTCCAAGGGTGTCGAGAAACAGACAATCAAACTTTTCAAAGTATGTGTCATGCGCCACATACCTATTTTTACATTTATCAATAAAATGGACCGTGATGCCAACGATCCGTTCGAGCTTTGTGATGAAATCGAGCGCATTCTCGGCATAAGCACCTGTCCGATCAACTGGCCTATCGGCTCCGGCAAGGAATTTAAAGGCGTTTACGACCGTAACACCCACACAATTTCCACTTTCACAGCCGCAATGAACGGTCAGAAGGAAGTTGCCGAGCGCGACCTCGACATCTCCTCCCCTGAGGTCGAATCCGAAATCGGCTCCCACTTCAGGGACAAACTTCTTGAAGACATTGAGCTCTTAGACGGTGCCAGCGCAGAATTTGACATTGATTTAGTCAATGCCGGCAAACTTTCCCCTGTATTTTTCGGCTCGGCCCTTACCAATTTCGGTGTTGAGACTTTTCTTAAGCATTTCCTTAAGATGACTACCTCACCACTCCCGCGTAAGTCCACCGAGGGTCTCATCGACCCATTCACCGAGGATTTCTCGGCTTTCGTTTTCAAAATACAGGCCAACATGAACAAGGCTCACCGCGACAGAATCGCTTTCATGCGCATATGCTCCGGCAAGTTTACAGCCGGCATGGAAGTCAACCACGTCCAGGGCGGCCGCAAAGTCAAGCTTTCCCAACCTCAGCAGCTCATGGCTTCCGAGCGTAAAATAATAGAGGAAGCATATGCCGGCGATATCATCGGTGTCTTCGACCCGGGTATTTTCTCAATCGGCGACACGCTTGAACTTTCCAACAAAAAATTCGCTTACGAGGGCATCCCGACTTTCGCTCCTGAGCACTTCGCCAGAGTCCGTCAGATTGACACCATGAAACGTAAGCAGTTCATCAAGGGCATCAACCAGATTGCCCAGGAAGGCGCAATCCAGATTTTCCAGGAGTACAATACCGGCATGGAAGAAATCATCGTCGGCGTTGTCGGCGTTCTCCAGTTTGACGTCTTAAAGTTCAGGCTTGAATCCGAATACAATGTTGATATCCGCCTCGAGCCTCTTCCGTACGAATATATCCGTTGGATCGAAAATCCAACAGAAATCAACCTCGACCGCTTAGTCGGCACATCCGACATGAAGAAAATCAAGGACCTCAAAGACCGTCCTCTCCTCCTCTTCGTCAACGAATGGAGTGTCGGCATGGTCCTCGACCGCAACAAAGACCTGCGTCTCTCGGAATTTGCACAGAACTAAACACACCCCGGCATAAGCCCTCTGGCGGCACGCTCTCGCTTGGCTGCACGCATTTACACCCCGGCA
>OHNP01000760.1_pt1 | contig 14435 bp, 8 predicted proteins | sample 1569531 | NCBI WGS metagenome assembly OHNP01 (sample SAMEA3879587, study PRJEB24766) | human gut metagenome | biome: human-associated habitat; feature: feces | place: USA | collected 1985/1987
CGCACCTTTGGGCCTTGACAGTATGACTTTAGAGTGTTATAATTCAAAAGCTGTAAAGAAAAACACTTTACAGCAGTCAGAGGAACAGACAACACAAAGGGGGCACGGCCGTGGCAGCCAAAGCAGGTAAGGACCTTGGGTTTTCCATCCTGCTGGATTATTACGGCATGGTCCTGACGGAAAAACAGCGCAATATTCTGACAGAATATTATAACGATGACCTTTCGCTGGCCGAAATTGCCGAAAATTATGGCATAACCCGCCAGGGAGTACGGGATGCCATCAAGCATGGCGAAGCGACCCTGATGGAGATGGAGGAAAAGTTGGGCACTGCCCGCCGGACCGAAGCCATTCGGGCAGATCTTGCCCGGCTGGAAGAGCTTGTCAGCGAGGTGCGCGTGTGCAATACTGGGTTGTTTGAACCGGATACCCGCGTTCAGCGGGCTACCGAGGAGATGCTGACCATTATTCACCGCCTTGATACGCAGGAGGAACTGCCCGATGGCATTTGAATCTTTAAGCGAGCGTCTGAACGGCGTTTTCAAAAAACTGCGCGGCAAAGGCAAGCTGAGTGAAGCGGATATCAAGGCTGCGATGCGGGAAGTCCGCATGGCGCTGCTTGAAGCGGACGTCAACTACGCCGTCGCCAAGGACTTCATCAAGAAGGTCACGGCGCGCTGCGTCGGCACGGAAATCACCGGCACGCTGAGCGCCTCCCAGCAGGTCATCAAAATCGTCAACGAGGAAATGACCCAGCTGATGGGCGGCGAAAACGCACGCCTGACATGGTCGTCTGGGCCGCTGACGGTCTACATGCTCTGCGGCCTGCAGGGCGCGGGCAAAACCACGATGGCAGCCAAGCTCGCCAACTATCTGGCAAAGCAGGGCAAGAAGCCGATGCTCGCCGCGTGCGACATCTACCGCCCCGCCGCCATCAAGCAGCTGGAGGTCGTCGGCGGTCAGCTCGGCATCCCGGTGTTCCAGATGGGGCAGGAAAACCCCGTGAAGATCGCCAAGGCGGCCATCCGCCATGCGCAGCAGCACGGCAACGACATGGTCTTCCTCGACACGGCCGGCCGCCTGCATGTGGACGAGGCCCTGATGAACGAGCTGAAGTCCATCAAGGCTGAGGTCCAGCCGAATGAAATTCTGCTCGTCGTGGACGCCATGACCGGTCAGGACGCCGTGAACGCCGCCCAGTCCTTCAACGAATGGCTGGACATCGACGGCGTGATGCTCACGAAGCTCGACGGCGATGCCCGCGGCGGCGCTGCGCTGTCCGTCAAGGCCGTCACCGGCAAGCCCATCAAGTTCATCGGCACCGGCGAAAAGCTCGACATGATCGAGCCGTTCCACCCGGAGCGCATGGCTTCGCGGATCCTCGGCATGGGCGACGTGCTCACACTGATCGAAAAGGCCGAGCAGGCCCTCGACCAGAAGAAGGCCGCCGAGCTCGAGCAGAAGATGCGCGCCAACAAGTTCACGCTCGCCGATTTCTACGATCAGCTCCTGCAAATTCGGAAGATGGGTCCCATGCAGGACCTGCTCGGCATGATTCCCGGCATGGGCAGCATGAAGAATGTGCAGGTCGACGAATCGGCCCTCGGCCGCGTCGAAGCCATCATTCTCTCCATGACGCCCTATGAGCGCGAGAACCCCGCGTGCCTGAACTCCTCGCGCAAGCGCCGCATCGCGCTTGGCTGCGGCCAGAAGGTCGAGGACGTTAACCGTCTGCTCAAGCAGTTTGACCAGATGCAGCAGCTTATGAAGCAGATGAACGGCAAGGGCAAAAAGCGCAAGCTGCCCGGCAAAATGGGAGGCTTCCCCGGCTTCCCCGGTATGTGATCATTGGACCGCAACCAGGTCTGACGATATATTTTGAATTCTATTTGGAGGTGAAACCCCATGGTTAAAATCAGACTGAGAAGAATGGGTGCGAAGAAGGCTCCTTACTACCGCATCATCGTTGCTGATTCCCGCAGCCCGCGCGACGGCCGCTGCATCGAAGAGATCGGCACCTATGATCCCCTGACCGAGCCGGCCACCATCACTGTCGACGCCGAAAAGGCCCAGCAGTGGATCAAGAACGGCGCTCAGCCGACCGACACCGTGAAGGCGCTTTTGAAAAAGGCTAACGTCCTTTGATCGAGAGGGACTGCACGATGAAGGAACTCTTGCTCTATGTGGCAAAGCAGCTTGTTGACGATCCCGAGGCCGTGACGGTCACGGAGCGTGAGGACGGCGAGAGCACCGTTCTGGAGCTTCGCGTTGCGCCGGAGGATATGGGCAAGGTCATCGGCCGCCAGGGACGCATCGCAAAAGAGATCCGGACCATCATCAAGGCCGTCTCCCAGCGTGACGGCAAGCGCGTCACCGTTGACATTGTGGACTGATGCAAATTCGCTCGCTGCATCCCTGCAGCGGGCATTTTGCATTTTTCCCCCTTTTGCCCCGCCGGCCCGCGTGCATACCGTTATCGTGCATGCGAACTTGTCATGGAGGAACCGCTGTTATGAAATCTGATCCGCCCCGCGTCCGGGCGCTGCGCAGGCAGTTGACCGCGACGTTCTATCGAAAAAATAAAGCCACATTCTTTGTCACAGCAGGAGCAATGCTCCTGCTCGGCGGCGCGCTGCTGGCCGTTGCCTGGATCCTGCAGCAGATCATCGACATTGCCTCCGGCGACAGCGTTGCCCCGCTCGTTCGCATGTGCTGGCTGTGTCTCGGTGTTCTGGTGAGCGTGACGACGATCTATGTGGTGCAATGCTATACCTACCCCGCCTTTCTGCGGCGCGCCATGAAGCAGTATAAAGAATACGCCTTCACGGAGCTGACGAAGAAAAGCATCAGCACGTTCTCGGATGAGAATACGAGCCGCTATATCTCCGCCCTGACGAATGATGCCGTCTCCATCGAGACAAATTACCTTGCGAAGATCTTTACACTTCTGACGAAGAGCGTCTCCTTTGTGGGCGGCCTGGTCATGATGCTGCTCTACAGTCCCCTGCTCACCGGCTTTGCCCTACTGCTGTCGCTCGTGCCGCTGGCTGTTTCCGTCCTGTGCGGCAACAGGCTGGCGCGGATGGAGACGGAGGTCTCGCGGCAGAACGAGTCGTTCGTCGCCATGACGAAGGACCTCCTGTCCGGCTTCTCCGTTGTCAAGAGCTTCAAGGCAGAGGCCGAGGTCGTTGCCCGCTTCTGCCGCCGTAACGAGGAACTGGAGGAGACGAAGGGCCGCCGCCGCCGCATGGAGGAGGTCATCACCATGCTCGGTACCGGCGCCGGGATCGTGGCTCAGCTCGGCGTATTCCTGTTCGGCGCGTATCTTGCCGTGACGAAGCAGGGCGTTACGCCCGGCGTTGTCATCGTATTCCTGCCGCTCATGAGCTTCGTGGTCGATCCCATCGGCTCCGTGCCGCCCATCCTGGCCAACCGCCGTGCCGCCGTTGCCCTCATCGACAAGCTGGCCGACGCCGTGGGAAAAAACGTCCGCGAGAGCGGCGAACAGATGGACCCGGTCCTGCGCGACGGCATCACCATCGACCATCTGACCTACGGCTATCACGAGAGTGCGCCCGTCCTGAACGACGTTTCCGTCCGCTTTGAGGCCGGAAAAAGCTATGCCATCGTCGGCACATCCGGCAGCGGCAAGTCCACGCTCGTAAACCTGCTTATGGGCAGCAGCAACGACTATCAGGGCAGCATCCGCTTCGATCAGCGTGAGCTGCGCAGCATTGCAACGGAATCACTCTACGGCCTTGTTTCCGTCGTGCAGCAGAACGTGTTTATCTTCGACGATACCATCCGCAACAACATCACGATGTTCCGCCACTTTGACGAGATGCTTGTGCAGCAGGCCACGGAGAAGGCCGGTCTGACTCCCCTTTTGGCCGAGCGCGGCGAGGACTATATCTGCGGTGAGGGCGGCTCCGGCCTCTCCGGCGGCGAGCGGCAGCGCATCTCCATCGCGCGCTGCCTGCTGCGGCAGACGCCCGTCCTGCTCATCGACGAGGCCACGGCAGCGCTGGACGCCGCCACGGCCTATTCTGTCAGTGCCGCCATTCTGGCCATCGAGGGCCTGACGCGTATTGTTGTTACGCACCGGCTCGAGGAGCCGCTGCTGCGGAAATATGATGAAATTCTCGTTCTGAAAAACGGCGAGATCTGCGAACGCGGCAGCTTTGATGCCCTGATGGCACGCCGCGAGCAGTTCTATTCCCTGTTCAACGTGGCAAACGGCTGACCCTGACCGAAAACACGGAGCCCCCGCTCTGAAAGCGGAGGCTCCGATTTTTTGCGCCAATTTTGTTCAGAAGCCAAGCTCCTCGCCGACGAGGATGACATGGATGCGCCCGGCGGGGCGGCAATTTCGCGTGATGAGGATCTGATTGCAGATGCATTCCTCACCGTGGCAGTCGGCACAGCAGCCGGTCTGCGCGCACGGCGTTTTGCCGAGGAAGCGCTGCTCATTCTTCGGTGCGGCGATCGTTCGGGCACGGTGCACGGCCTCGTCGAGCGTATCGACGACCTTGTTCATCCCGGCGATCACGATGATCTCGCGCGGACCGAACACGATGGCAGCAACGCGGTTTCCCTTGCCGTCGATATTCACCAGTTCTCCCGTAAGGCTGACGGCATTCGCGCCCGTCAGGAAGAAATCGGCAGAGAGGCAGTCGTGGGCCGCCTGCTCCCGCTCGGCATCCGTCTGCATGCTCTCGCGGTCGATGACGCGCCACGGGCCGTCCCGCAGGGCCTGTTGCAGGCCGATCTGGTCAGCAGAGCGCGCGCCGCCCCAGCCAACCAGAGAGCCCTGGGGGATCAGCCGCAGCGCAGCAGCAAGCGCAGAGGTCCGGTTCGGGCAGTAGTATGCATCAAAATGCCGGGCGCGAAGATTCTTCAGCAGGAGCTGCGCGCGCTTTTCATAAAACAGCGAAACAGGTTCCATCGGTATCCCTCCGTTTTTCTTTCATTTTATCGCGCCGGAGGCGAAAATGCAAGGGAGCAAATTGGGGCAACCGGGCAGCAGCATATCAAATAGCCTCGCAGAGTTCGCCGCCCGCAGGCGGCGAATAAAATGGGATCATTTTCTCCGGCGGCGTGTACGTCGGAGAAAATACAGCTCAGTCCGTAAGTGTGCGAATCGCCCGTCAAAGGCGGGCGATTCGTGCGCGCAATGGACTGCAATCTTTTATCAGAAAAGCCTTTCGGCTTTTCTGATAGTCTTGCCGCCCTGTCCCGAGGGACAGGGCGGCAACGCTTGATTTTCGCTTATTTGTCAGCGGGAACGATGGTCAGACCGTTGAGGTCCAGACCGCCGCCAACGGTGTCGATCAGCGTGATCGCGCCGGTCTCATCGAAGGAGTAGAGGCGATGCACCGAGTCGGTCACATAGAACAGGCCGGTCGTCGGATCGTAGTCCATTTCGTTGAGGCGGTTTTCGACCATGAGGTCGACCTCCGCAAGCTTCGTGAATGTGGTGAGATCCACATCCGCGCGGATGAGCTCGGTATTGCCATAGCCTCTGGCGAGGACATAGACATTGCCGTCCTTGCAGGCAACGGTACGCGGAGACGGGATGTTCGTCATGCCAGACATATCGCGGTAGGCCGTCCAGTAGTTCAGCTGCGTGGGATCCATACGGGACGGATTGAACTGGAACAGGTAGAAGCCCGCGACAACATACAGCACCTTATTTACCGGGTCATACGCGAGATCGTTGGCATCGGTGAAGGTGTAGACCTGGCCCTTCAGCGTGGTCTGCTTCGACGTGAGGTCGTAGTAGTAGATGTAGGGCAGGCCGCCTTCGTTGACGACATAGTACAGGCCGCCTTCGTAGTCATAGGCAAGACCCGTGATGTTCGTGCCGCCGCTGAAGGTCGCGACCTCAGTCGCCGTGGAGTCCGGCAGCTCGGGGTTGAAGCTGTAGAGGGCGTCGCGCTTGGCGGAGACCGTGTAAGCCGTGGAGACAGGCTTGCCGGTCATGTCGACCACAGTCAGCGTGCAGGTGGCAGTAACGCCGGTCTCTACGCTCGTGGCGGTGATGACGACATTGCCTGCGGCAACGGACGTGACCAGACCGTTTGCATCGACCTTCGCGACGTTCTCATCGGAGGAGCTCCAGGTGATGGCCTGGTTCGCCGCGTTGGACGGGCGGACCTTGCCGGTAAGCTGGAAGGACTCGCCAAGGGCCAGACGGCCGACGGTCTTATTCAGCAGGATGCCGTTGACCTTGCCGACAGGCGTCTGCTCCGCCGTGGGGATGGAGCACAGGAGGCCGAGATAGGCATCGCCCTGCTTCGTCGTGCGGCCGGGAGCGGTCTGGACAGAGATCTTACCGAGGTTCACGAGCTCAGGCGTGCCCTCGCCCAGCATGAACATGTACATGCCGCTGCTCATGGCCAGCTGCTTCGTGTGATACGTTGCATGCAGGTACAGACGATCCGTGCCAAAGTCATAGGTCATCTGTGCGTTGTAGGACATGCTGCCGTAGTAGGTGCTGCCGGTGCCAACCTGAGCGCCCGGGATATCCATGACGAAGGTGCAGGCAGCTGTCTTCGGATCGACGGTGTAGAGCTTCGCCTCCACGCCGATGGCAGTGCTTCCGGCTGCGTAGAGGACACCTCTCTTGTCGATTGCAAGAGCCGTGACCTTCTCGGAGGTCGCCGCGATCTCGGTGACGGCGCCGTTATCGAGGTTGATCGTCACAAGCTTGCCGCTGAGCGTCAGGCCGTACATGGTGCCGGTCGTGTAGTCCATGGCCATGCCGGTGACCTGATCGGTCTCTACGTCGAGGTTGACACTGCCGAGGTTCGTGTAGGACGAAATATCCGAAGCATTGAAGCGGTAGAAGTCGCCCTTGGAGTTGTAGGCGTAGACACAGCCGTCGTAGTAAGCGCCGGTGCGCAGGGAGTAAGCACCGATGGCAGAGGTCGTCACCGGGCAGGTGCTCAGGTTGTTGTCCGGAACCTGCAGCCAGAAGTCATAGTAGCCGCTGCCGCCGTTCTGGTCGTCGTTCAGGAACGAGAGGAACGTGCCTGCGGAGGCGTAGACCGTGACGTCGATGCTGTCCGTGAACGGGCCGCCCTCGACCTCGGGGTTCTTGTTCGTGATGGAGACCGTGACAGTCGCCGTGCCGACGCCGTGGAACGTGGCAACACCAAAGCGGTCAACGGTGACCACATCGGGGTTGCTGCTGGTCCAGGTGCGAGTACGGACAGTCGGGCGGACCGGGGTCGTGACGGTATCGAGCTGCAGCGTGCCGCCGACAAGGCCGGTGACACTGTCGCCGTTCGTAATCTCGATGCCCTCAACGGGGATGTGCTTCGTCTCCGGCTCATTCTCCGGAATGGTGAACATTGCGGTGGACTCAACGCCGGACTTCGTGGAGACGTTGCCGATCTTCACGATCGTCGCTTCCAGCTTAGCGGGATCCCATTCCTGCGGGTCGATGCGGACGAGGCACAGCGGAGAAGAACCGGCATTCATGCAGGGGTTCCAGTAGATGTTTCCAGTGTTGTAGTCATACATCATAGAAGCATAGTACCAGGTATCCTGACCAAGGGAGCCGAGCTTCGTCGTGCTCAGGGTGTCGGCATCGACCATGTAGAGGTTGCCGGACATATCCGAGACGATGATGTAGCCCTCTGCAGTGACAGTCATGGCGGGGGTGATCGCCGGGCCGCCGATCTCGCCGGAGTAGGTGCCGAGCAGGTCGATCGCGCCGGTGTCGAGGTCGACAATGGCGAGGCCGCCGTTCGTAAGATCGACCGCATACATACGACCGGTGTTGTAATCGAAGCCCATGTTGCCGAGCTCGACGCCTGCGGTGAAGCCGATGAACTCGATATCGCCGAACGTGGTCTTATCCGGGGTCTCTCCCTTGTTGACCTTGAAGCGGTAGAGGGACGTGCCGACGCCGAACGTGCTGTCATCCATAGCGCGGGCTTCCTTCACGACTGCGTAGACATAGCCGTTGTAGTAGGCAGCACCCTGCCACATGGCATCGCTCGTGCTCTCCTCGCCGTCGATGCCGACAACCGTGAGCTTCTGCTTTGCGATCTGTGTGAGCTGCGTGGGCGTTTTGTCGGAGAACGTAACCCAGGTAAAGCCATTGGCGGCGTTCTTGAAGTCCGCCACAACATAGGTGTAGATGGCATCTGCGGAGCCAACGACGCGGACCGTAGCGGTCGCGGTGTAATCGACCCACTGCGGGACGGTGGAGCTGGTTTCTTCATCCCAGTGCCAGGGATCCCAGACCTTGCCAGTCGCGGTGATCTTGGTCTCGCCCGCGCCGACGGCAGTGACGAAGCCCTGCTGTGTGACGGTGGCGACGGTCTCGTCCGCGGAGGCCCAGGTCAGTTCGCTTGCCTTAGCGTTCCACGGATTCCACTCGACCTCAAAGCGCTTGCGCTGGCCCTGCGTCATGGTAAGCTGATACGGGGAGAGCTGGAAGCGCTCTTGCGGATCCACGCCGATGGTGAACAGATCGGACGTCTTGTCGGTCGGAACGAACAGGGACGTCTGGCCGCCGGGGCCGTAGGTGCCGACCTCTGTGCACTTGCCGGTGGCAAGGTCGACCTTGTAGGTCATGCAGACATTGATGTAGGTGTTGCCTGCAGCCGTCTGGCTGTGTGCATACCAGTACATCGTGTCGGTGTTGTGATCATAGCCCATGGACTGGATGACATTGCAGCCGGAGTAGTTGGCGTAGTTTACGAAATCGGTCGTGCCGATGTAGGTGCACACGCCGTCGCGCTCGAGGCTGTAGAGCTTACCGGCGGTAGAAATGCCGTAAAGCTGGCCTTCCGTCGTGCAGCCGAGGGTCAGGATCTCACCGTCGGAGCCGGTGATGTCGGCGATCTTCTCAAGGGAGATGTAGCCGTTGGAGTAGAAGCTGATCTGGAAGAGAGCGTTGCTTCCGTCATCCTTGCCGTCGCCGTCGCGGTCGCCTTCATAGTTCCAGCCGACAGCGTAGAGGTGGTTGCTGACCGTATCCGAATCGCTCTTGCCCTTGTCAGAATAGTCGAGTGCCATGTCGTACAGGACCTTGAAGCCGCGGTCGCCGACCTTGCCGGACTGCGTGACGAGGGTCTGAGAACCCCAGTAGGTGTTGTACGGGGTAACAAGCACGACCGCGCCGTCCGTTGCGCGCTGGGCCACGAGGTAGCCGTTGACGTACTCTGCAGAATAATAGCGGTTCGAGCTGTCGAACGTCTCGTTGCGGTAGTCGCTCATGTCTGCCTTGTTGGCGCTGAACCAGCCGCCTTCAACGGCAGCGCGGTCAAACGTCTCGCAGCCATACAGGCGGTCAGAGCTCAGCTTCTGCATGGCAGGCTTCTGGTCGGCCATTGCGCCGAGGTCGAGGGAGACATCGATTTCCGTCTCATTGCAGGCGTAGTCCGCCACAACGATGGTGAAGTCGGGGCCGAAGCCGCTGATGTCGTAGTCCTGGGTAAAGGTCTTGCCCGGCTCATTCTTGACTTCGTACTTGCCCATAATGATGCCGTCGTTGTTGACGAAGATCAGGGCCGCGATGTGCTGGTTGTCGTTGAGCTTCAGCGGAAGAAGGACCTTGCCGTTCTCGATCTTGAGATCCTGCTGGAGGGTCGCCTCATTCTCCACAACGGGAGCCTTGTCGTCCAGCGTGACATCAAAGGAGAAGGAATCGTCCATCACGTCGTCGCCGTCATCGAGCCATGCACTGGCAGTGTAGGTGACGGTCGTGCCGTCGGGCAGCTTGTTGTCGTTCTTGTCAAGGCCGTTCCAGACCTCGCCTTCCTCTGCCAGAACATACAGCGGGATGATCTGGCCGTAGCCGGAGTTATAGTAGGACTTTGCCATATACTCGCCGGTCAGGTCGAAGTAGACCTCGTTCGTGACCTTATCCTTAACCTGGAAGTTGATCTTCTTCAGGTTGCGGAGCAGGCCGACGTCAATCTCGGCAAGCGGGTTGGCATAGGAGAAGGCATTGTACTCGTCGCCGGAAGCGCCGGTACGGATGTACGGGTTCGTGCCGATGGCGGCATTGTTCGTGAAAATGCTGAGCGGATACAGGCTGGCTTCGTCTTCGTCAGCAGAGTCGAACGCAGGAGCCTGAGACCAGTCGCCGTAGAAGCCGAGGAACGGCATCTCGAGGTCGGTCGTGTCATCCGTGGCGGACTTCACATAAAGGAAGCCTTCGACATACATGCCGTTCTCGAAGGATGCATCGAGATAGGCCTTGTCTTCCGCGGTCAGCGTGATGGTGGCAGTCAGGGTGACGGACTCGCCAGCCGGAACGGTGACGCTCTCGAGCGCTTCCGTGCCGGAAATGACGGCATTCTCCGTCAGATCGGTGCCGACCTCAAGCTCTGCGCAGTAGGCCGTGATGACATCGACATCGTCCTTGTTGACGGTGCCGTCGCCATTGACGTCCAGATAGGCATAGTGCACATTGTCCTCAGTGATGGGAGCATCATCGGTGACGTGCAGCAGCAGGACGCGGGCGTCGGCCGTCGTGATCTCGCCGTCGTCATTGAAGTCATACTTCATAATGTTCGACTCGGTCGCACCGGCCACGGTCAGGGAAGCGCCCAGCGCATAGGGAGCGTGGCCGATGAACGTGCCGTTGGTGTAGGTCACGACAGTTTCGGTGAGAATGGAGGCATTGAACGTATAGGTCAGATCCTTCTCGCCGGACATGTTGTTGATAGTGAACGGGAACGTGTAGACGCCGTTTTTGGCGTCGTCGTCGCCCAGCTCCGCCTTGGCGCGGTTCTCATAAGCCTGCGCGTTGGACAGATAGGCAAGGGAGCTTGTTGCCTTGACAAGGTTGGCAAGACCGGCGCCCTGGCCTCTCGGGGAGACCTCGAGGCCGTTGGAATCGAGGATGGGATCCGCCGTGCTCATCAGGAGGTTCGCAGCAACCTGACGGAGCTCTGCTTCCTGATACTGCGGATAGTTCTGGCGCAGATACTGCATGAGAACAGCCATCGCACCGGCGATCTGCGGGGTCGCCATGGACGTACCGCTCATAAGGCCGTAGTTGGAGCCTGCGATGCTCGGATCACGGGTGGAGTAGATGTTGCCGCCGACACCGGCGATCTCCGGCTTCAGCTTCAGGTCCGGGGTGACGCCCCAGGAGGAGAAGTCGCTGAGGGTGCGGTCGCGCTTGACCTGCACGAGGTCGCCGTTGCAGCATGTCAGGGTCTTGACGCCCTCGGCGAACTGCGCCTTCATGTACTCGCCGTCTGCCTTGGAAACAAAGACTGCGGGGATGTTATCGCCGCCGTCATTGATCTGCATGTTGAGCATGCCGGAGGCATTGTTGTAGACCACGATGCCGATCGCACCTGCAGCCTGTGCAGCGGCCTGCTTGTCGGGGAAGGAGCTGGAGCCGCGGGAAACCAGGGCAATCTTACCGCTGACATCCACATTCTCATAGTCGCTCGCCTCGCCGTAGCCGCCGATCGGAACGAATTCCACAGACTGGCCCTTGAAGTTGCTCAGGAACTTCGTGGCGTTCGTCGTTGCGGTGTCGTTGTAGCCGATGGTGCGGCCGTTCACGGTGAAGTACAGGGATTCTGCGCCGTCGTTGTCGATGGAGGCAATGGACAGAGCGGCAGAAAGCGTACTCGGGGTACCGACGACGCCGTCATCGGGGTTGCCGGAACGGGAGAGATTCCATCCGGTGCGGTTCTGATATGCAGCGTTCGTTTCGTTGCCCGCAGCGATCAGGACCTCGATATCGGTGCTCTCGAACAGCTCAAGCGTTTTGCTCATGTCGCCGGTCGTGAAGCCGCCAGCCGCGCCGAGGGAGAGGTTGCAGGCATCGACATCCAGACGGACGCAATCTTCAAGGCCGGCCATGATGGTGTCCCAGCCGGCGCCGCCGCCCGCGGAGAAGACCTGCATGACGATGATCTGGGCATCCGGCGCAACACCGATGACACTGCTGCCTTCGATCTTGTTGGCAGCCGTGATACCGGCGACATGCGTGCCGTGGTCATGCTGTGCCGTTGCGTGCGAAACATCGAAATCACGCGTGTAGTAGTTGAAGATGAACGGAAGCTTACTATTATAATAGGAGCGATTGCGCAGGCTCGTCATCTGGCCCGCATTCAGCGTGTTCCAGATGGCATCGACGCCTTCCTTCGTCAGAGAGCTCTCGGTGAGCTTATCCTCGGACAGAGCGCCGAAGTTCGGATGATCGACCACGATGCCGGTGTCCAGAATGGCGACCTTCATGCCCTTGCCGGTGAAGCCCGTTGCATTGAGCTGATCGGCGCCGATCATGGTGGTGGCGTTGCTGGTCATGGGCTGCAGCTCACCGTCAGACGTCAGGGCGGACTCCTCCTCGGGCAGGGAGAACGTCGGGGCGACGTAGACATGATCCACACCGGGAAGCGCCTCGAGGGCTTCCTTATTGCCGTACTCCGTCTTTACGGCCACGCCGGTCGTAGCGATGGTGTAGGTGTAACCCAGCTCGAACTGTGCGTCATTGCGGAACTTCTGGGTGAGGTTTGCCTTGAGCGCATTGAGCTCGAGACGGAGCGCGGCCTCATAGGCGACAGCCTTCGGCGCGCGGGTGGCGATGTCGTCCTTCGTGAAGCCTGCCACGAGCAGCGGGCTCTTCTGCATGACGACGATGAACGTAACAACCTCGTCCGCCTTGGGCTCGCTCTCGGCAAGCTGTGCGGAGAAGCGGTCTTCGCCGTTCTGCACGAGCTTCGGCTCACCAGCCTCAACGGGCTGCTGCGCGTCGGGCTCGACAGTCGGGTCTTCAGCGATATTGCTGCTCGGGAGCTGCACCGGGCCGTCCGTGGAGATCTCCGGGACGTTGCCGTCTGCAAAGCCGCTCTCCGTGGCAAAGGCCATGGGAACGCCCGTCAGAACAAGTGCCAGCGCAAGGAGCAGAGACAGGATCCTTTTCTTCATTGCGGCTCCTCCCTTTCTCAGTGCTGCACCAGCGTGGCATACCGCACGATGACGGTGGCCACCTGACCGCGGGTGGAATTACCGGTGGGATCGAGCTTATTCTCGCCCACGCCGTTGATAAGGCCAACGCTGACGGCCCACGTCATTGCGGGGACCGCATAGGCGCTGACGCTGGAAGCGTCCACAAAGGCGCTCAGGCTGCCCGTTGTGCTGGTGTCGACACCGGCAAGCTTGGCATAGCGCGCAAAGAACGTGACCATCTGCTCGCGGGTGACGTTCTGCTCCGGAGCAAACTCCGTTGCGCTCACGCCGTTGGTGACGTTGTTCTGATAAGCCCAGATGACAGCGTTCGTGTACCAGCTGTTCTTCTCGACATCGCGGAACGGTGCAGTGCCCTTGACGGCGGGCTCACCTGCGATGCGATAGAGCACGGTGACGAGCATGGCACGGCTCATCTCGGTATTGGGCTGGAACTTCGCGCCGCCCATGCCGATCATGTAACCGCGGCTGACGACGAAGTCGATGCCCTCGTGATAATACTCGTTCCGATCGACGTCCGTAAAGCGGGAAGCCGGGCACTCGACGAGCAGCGTAGCGGTGGACTGCAGCTTTGCATCCTTCGCGCCGCTGATGTAGCCGCCCTGCAGGACGACCTGCGTTCTGCCCTCCTGCAGTGCCTCGAACTTGAGGGTCAGGACGGTGCCGGCCTTGGCAGCCTTCGCACCGGCAAATGCCGCAACGACAGCGTCCTTCTTGCCGGAGTTGACCTTCAGGCTGAGCTCCGTGCCTGCGGGCCAGGCCTCGCCTGCCTCTGCGCCAACGAACTTCAGGCTCTTGCTGTCGTAGGCAAAGGTCAGCTTTCCGTCTGCCACGACACCGTCTGCCTCTGTGTTCACGGCGACGCAGACCTCATCGCCGCGGATCACATGCTGGGATGTGACCTGAAGCGTGAGGAGAGAGCTCTCGATCGCAGCGACGCTGGTCAGACCCAGGCCGAGCACCAGGGCGACTGCCAGCAGCAGCGAAAAGAGCCGGCGAACGTTACTTCTCATAATCTCTGTTCCTCCTTCTTTTTGATGCACCCGAGCCGGGTACGCGGGCCCGCCGTTCCTGCCGAGTCGGCAGTATTGCAGCGGCAAGCTGCAATTTTTGCAGCTCATACCCAATGTTACCATAAACACAGGAAAATCGCAAGCATTTATTTTCAATATTTGTCTCATAAATAGTCGTATAGTCCTGACGGCGTAAAAATTTGGTAAAAAATACCCGTCCGGCACCGGTCAGGTACCGAACGGGCCATATCTTACTTCTGTTCGCTGACGTATTCCAGTACCCAGCGGAACAGGCGTACGAGCGCATCGGGCCGCGTGATGTAATTCACGCGCTCACCGTCGCCGCGCGTCTCCAGATAGCCGAGCTTGTAAAGCCCGTAGACGTTCCGGGAGACCGTGCCGGAGTTCAGGTTCATCGAGGCCGCAAGCTGCGCCGCCGAAAACGGCTCTGCGGCACAGCGCCGCAGG
>OHNP01000761.1_pt1 | contig 14428 bp, 9 predicted proteins | sample 1569531 | NCBI WGS metagenome assembly OHNP01 (sample SAMEA3879587, study PRJEB24766) | human gut metagenome | biome: human-associated habitat; feature: feces | place: USA | collected 1985/1987
ATTAACCGGGTCGGCGCAGCCATCGCCCGCGAAGCGGCGGACGCCTTCACCGCCCGCAATCCGCAGAAGCCCCGCTTCGTGGGCGGCTCGATGGGCCCGACGAGCCATACGCTGTCGATGTCGGCGGACGTGGACAACCCCGGCGCCCGGGCTTTCACTTTCGAACAGCTCTCGCAGGCGTACTACGATCAGGCTCGGGGCCTGATGGACGGCGGCGCCGACCTGCTGATGCTCGAAACCGTCTTCGATGCGCTGAACGCCAAGGCAGCGATCTTCGCCATCGAAACCCTCTTCGCAGAACGCGGCATGCGACTGCCGGTCATCGTCTCCGGCACACTCACCTCGTCGGGCCGCACCCTGGCGGGACAAACCATCGAAGCCTTCTACACCTCCGTCGCACACGCCGAACCGCTGGCCGTGAGCCTCAACTGCTCGTTCGGCGCCAAGGCCCTGCTGCCCTACCTGGAGCGGCTGGCCGCTGTTTCGGAATTCCGCGTGGCGGTCTATCCCAATGCGGGTCTGCCGAACGTCATGGGCGGCTACGACGAGACGCCCGCGATGTTCGCCGCCGACGTAGAGGAATACATGCGGCGCGGCCTGGTCAATCTGGTGGGCGGCTGCTGCGGCACCACGCCCCTGCACATCTTCGAACTGGCGAAGATCGTGAACAACTACACGCCCCGCCCCCTGCCGCAGCGGCGGCACGTGACCTGCCTGAGCGGGCTGGAACAGCTTCGGATCGTTCCCGAAGCCAACTTCGTCAATGTCGGCGAGCGCACCAACGTCGCCGGCTCGGCCAAGTTCGCGCGGCTGATCCGCGAAAAAAATTACGAGGAAGCTCTCTCGGTGGCCCGCGCCCAAGTCGAAGCGGGCGCCAATATCGTCGATGTCTGCATGGACGACGGCCTGATCGACGGTCCCGAAGCCATGCGCGACTTCCTCAACCTGATGGGTTCGGAACCGGAAATCTCCGCAGTACCCGTCATGATCGACTCTTCGAAATGGGAGGTGCTCGAAACGGGGCTCCGGGTGGTGCAGGGCAAGAGCGTCGTCAATTCCATCTCCCTGAAGGAGGGCGAGCAAGAATTTCTGCACCGCGCCCGCCTCATCCGCCGTTACGGAGCCGCCGCCGTGGTGATGCTCTTCGACGAGCAGGGACAGGCAGACACCTATGCCCGCAAGATCGAGGTGGCGCAGCGGGCCTACAAGCTTCTCACCGACGACGGATTCCCCGCCGAAGACATCATCTTCGACCCCAACATCCTCGCGGTGGCCACCGGTATCGAAGCCCACGACGCCTACGCCCGGGACTTCATCGAAGCCGTCCGCTGGATCAAGCGAAACCTGCCCCACGCCAAGATTTCGGGCGGCGTGTCGAATCTATCGTTCGCCTTCCGGGGCAACAACGCCGTGCGCGAGGCCATGCATTCGGTGTTTCTCTACCACGCCATCCAAGCGGGTATGGACATGGCGATCGTCAATCCCCAGATGCTGCAAATCTACAGCGACATCGAACCGGGACTACTCGAACGGGTCGAGGATGTTATCCTCTGCCGCCGCGCAGACGCCGCCGAACGCCTCACGGAATACGCCTCGCAATTCACCAAAACCGCCGCGACGCAGACGCAGCATACCGACGCCTGGCGCTCGGAGCCGCTCGGCAAGCGCATCGAATACGCCATGCTCAAGGGCGTGGCCGACTACATCGAGCAGGACGCGCTCGAAGGCTACCGCACGCTGGGCTCGCCCCTGGCAGTGATCGACCGGCTGCTGATGCCGGCCATGGAAGTCGTAGGCAATCTGTTCGGGCAGGGCAAAATGTTCCTGCCGCAAGTGGTCAAGACCGCCCGCGTGATGAAAAAAGCCGTCGCCGTACTGACTCCCTACATCGAGCAAGGTTCCGAAGCGAACGCCAAGAGTGCCGGCAAGGTGCTGGTGGCTACCGTGAAAGGCGACGTACACGACATCGGCAAGAACATCGTGGCGGTAGTCATGGCCTGCAACGGCTACACGATCCGCGACCTGGGCGTGATGGTCGAGTGTCCCCGCATCATCGACGAAGCCGTCGCCTGGGGCGCCGACGCGATCTGCCTGAGCGGACTGATTACCCCTTCGCTCGAGGAGATGATCCACGTCTGCGAAGAGCTGGAACGCCGGGGGTTGCAAATTCCCGTACTGATCGGCGGTGCGACCACTTCGGACGTACACACCGCCGTAAAAATAGCTCCGACCTACTCGGGCCCGGTGATCCATGCCGACAACGCCAGCCGCAACAACAAAATCCTCGGCGAACTGCTCGGTCCCGGCCGGGAAGAGTATCTGGCTCGCGTGCGCGAGGAGCAACAGACCCTGCGCGACCAGTACCGCCGCCGCGAGGAGATCCGCACGATCCTACCCTTCGGTCAGGTGCGCAAGCTGCGCGTGCCGAAACCCGCGTCCGAAATCGCTGTTCCGGCCCATACGGGACGGCTGGTGTTTCCGGACATAAGTATCGCCGATGTGGAGCCGCTGATCGACTGGAACTTCTTCTTCCCGGCGTGGGGGCTCAAGGGCCGCGTACCGGAGATCTTCGAAAACCCCGAACACGGCGCCGAAGCCCGCAAGCTCTACGACGACGCGCAAAAGATGCTGGCCCGCATCCGCGAAGAAAAACTCCTCACCCTCCAGGGCGTAGCGGGCATCTTCGCAGCCGTCAGCCGGGGCGACGACATCGTGGTCACCGGCCCGAAAGACAAGAAATACATCCTGCCGATGCTGCGCAGCCAGGCCCCGGTCCGGGAAGCCCAGGCCCGCTGTCTGGCCGATTTCATCGCCGACGAAAAGGCAGGCAGAACCGACTATATCGGGGCCTTCGCCCTCACGGGCGGCATAGGGCTCAAGGAGCTGACCGAAAAGTTCCGCGCGGAGGGCGACGACTACAACGCCATCCTCTCGAAGCTGCTGGCCGACCGCCTGACCGAAGCCCTCTGCGAATGGGTGCATATCTTCATCCGCCGCCAGATGTGGGGTTACGAAACCGGTCCGGCGCTCACACCCGAACAGATCATCCGCAGCAAATACCGGGGTCGGCGCATGGCCTTCGGCTACCCGGCCTGTCCCGACCACTCGCTCAAACGCGAGGTCTTCGACCTGCTGGCCGCCGACAAGACGACCGCCATGCGTCTGAACGACAACTATATGATTACACCTGAGGAGGCGCTCTGCGGCCTGTTCTTCGCCGACGCCGAATATTTCTCCGTCGGACGAATCGACCGAGAGCAACTGGCCGACTACGCCGCACGCCGCAACATGGACATAGAAACGATCGAAAAACTGATACCCAATAACATCTGATGAATATTACGGATCTCATACAGGGCGCCGTCGCTTCGCGCACGACCCGTTTCGCCTTCGAGCTGCTCCCGCCCCTGAAGGGGGACGGCACGCGCAGCGTCTTCGGAGCCATCGACCCGCTGATGGATTTCAACCCGGCCTACATCAACGTCACCTTCCACCGCGAAGCCCTCAAAGAGGACATCCGCCCCGACGGAAGCCGCGAGTGGCACATCATGCGCCGCCGTCCGGGCACGGTCGGCATCTCGGCCGCGATCCGGCGCAAGTACGACGTGGAGGTGGTTCCCCACCTGATCTGCGGGGGCTGGTCGAAATACGACATCGAGGATTCGCTGATCGACATGGATTTCCTGGGGCTGCACAACGTGCTGGCATTGCGGGGCGACAAGCGGCAGAACGAACCCCGCTTCGTCCCCTACGCCCAGGGACACGCCCACGCCGCCGACCTGGTGCGCCAGATCCAGGCCATGAACCGGGGAGAATTTATCGACGGCGAAGTCGAGGAGTGCCACCACTCCAAGTTCTCGGTAGGTGTGGCGGGCTATCCCGAAAAGCATTTCGAGGCGGCGAATCCCCAGAGCGACCTCCAATACCTGAAGGAAAAGGTCGATGCCGGCGCCGACTACATCGTGACGCAGATGTTCTTCGACAACAGCAAGTACTTCGATTTCGTGGAGCGCTGCCGCAAAGCGGGCATCACGGTACCGATCATCCCGGGCATCAAGCCGATCTCGACGCCCAAGCACCTGGAGATCCTGCCCCGCACCTTCAGCGTCAGCCTGCCCGAAGAGCTGGTGAAGGCCGTCCGGGCCTGCGGCGAGGACACACAGGCGGCCCGCGAGGTCGGGATAGAATGGGCGATCCACCAGGCCAAGGAGCTCAAGGCGGCCGGAGTGCCGATCATCCATTTCTACACGATGGGACGCACGGACAACATCCGCAAGATCGCCCGCAACGTATTCTAATTCCGAATAGGGCAAAGTAATTGCTATTAAACACTTAACCATGACACCCGTAGAGTTTCGCCGCCACCTGCACCGCCACCCGGAGCTCTCGTTCCGCGAAACGGAGAGCGCCCGCTTCATCGCCGAGGCGCTCCGCGAGGCAGGCATCCCCTGCCGTCCGATCGCCGGAACCGGCGTACTGGCCAAAATCGAAGGACGCGGCGACCTGCGGCGAGCCGTCGTGCTGCGAGCCGACATCGACGCCCTGCCCATCCGCGAACAGAGCGGCGCGGCGTGGAGTTCCGAGAACGACGGAGTGATGCACGCCTGCGGGCACGACATCCACGCAGCGGTGCTCTACGGCACCCTGCTCCGGCTCTCCGCCGAGCGGAATTTCGAGGGTACTCTTTTCGGAATCTTCCAACCCGGAGAGGAATCGAATCCCGGCGGAGCCTCCAAAGTGCTGGCCGAAAACCCCTTCGAAGGCTATACGGTGCTGGCCGTCGTCGGCGAGCACGTCGAACCCGCTTTGGACGCGGGCACGCTGGGCTTCCGCGCGGGCAAGTACATGGCCTCCAACGACGAACTGCGCCTCACGCTCGAAGGCGCGGGCGGCCACGCGGCCATGCGTGCCGAACACCGCGACACGGTGAGCGCCGCCGCACAACTGATCCTGCACCTCACGGCCCTGAACACGCCCGAACGGGTCGTTTCGATCGGCAAGGTCGAAGCTGCGGGCGCTACGAACGTCATCCCGGACCGGGTCTATATGGAGGGAACGATGCGTACCTTCGACGAACGGGAACGGGCCGAAGTGAAACGCAGGATCGAAGAACTCGCCGCCGCGAACGACGCCTCGTACGGCATACGAACCCGGGTACACTTCACCCCCGGCTACCCGTGCGTGGTCAATGACCCGGAGTTGATCCGGCAGGCCGTCGCACTGGCCGAAACCGAAGGAATTCCCTTTCAAATGCTGCCCCTGCGCATGACTTCCGAAGATTTCGGCTTCTACGGCACCCGCTACCCGGCGATCTTCTACCGCCTGGGCGTCGGTCCCGGAGCCGGAAAACTGCATACATCCACCTTCAATCCCGACGAGGCGGCCATTCCGACCGGCATCCGGTTCATGGAACTCCTCGCCCGTAACTATTTCAACCGATGAATAAACTGAAAAATACGAAGAAGTCGGCCGCATTCGACCGCTCTTCGCTGATCATTAACCTGTTCCGGGAATTCCCGAACAACAAGTTCTCCCTCAAGCATCTGGCTTCGGCCTCGGGCGGCGCCACCAAGGAGGGCCGTCTTCGTACCCGTGAAATCATCACGGAACTGCTCGCCCAGGGCACTATCGAGGAGTGCGGGCAGGAAAAGTACCGTCTCAGCGGCAAGGAGCGTCCCCGCCAGGAGGGCATCGTACAGATGATCTCGACAGGAGCGATGTATATCCGCTCCGAGGAGTTCGAAAACGACGTATATGTCAGCCAGCGCAATTCGCTGAATGCTCTGGACGGCGACCGCGTGGAGTTCGTCATCACCCGCCGCTCCCACGCCGGGTCCCTCGAAGGCGAGATCACCCGCATCGTGGAGCGCAGCCGCAAGCAATACGTGGGCACGGCCGACGTGAGCGACCACGCCATCTTCGTCAAGATGGATCCCCGGCGCATGCCGATGGACGTCTATCTCTCCAAGCGGGACAACCCTAACGTACAGCACGGCGACAAAGTCGTGATCCGCATCACGGACTGGGCGCTGGGTTCCAAAAGCCCCGCCGGAGAGCTGGTCGAGGTATTGGGCCGCGCCGGAGAGAACAATACCGAGATGCACGCCATCCTGGCCGAATACGGCCTGCCCTACCATTTCGAGCAAAAGGTCGAAGATGCGGCCCAGGCCATTCCTTCGACGATCACCAAAGCCGATTACGCCGCCCGGCGCGACTTCCGCAAGATAACGACCTTCACCATCGACCCGGCGGATGCCAAGGACTTCGACGACGCCCTCTCGATCCGCAAGATCGAAGACGGCGTATGGGAGGTGGGCGTACATATCGCCGACGTGACCCACTACGTTCAACCCCGCTCGGTGATCGACACCGAAGCCGAGGAGCGCGGCACGTCGGTCTATCTGGTCGATCGCACGATCCCGATGCTGCCCGAAAAATTGAGCAACGAGCTTTGCTCGCTGCGCCCCGACGAAGAGAGCCTCTGCTTCTCGGCGGTCTTCACGCTCAACGAGGAGGCCGAGGTGCTGGACAAATGGTTCGGCCGCACGGTCATCCACTCCGACCGCCGCTTCACCTACGAGGAGGCGCAGCAGATCATCGAAACCGGCAAGGGCGACTTCGCCGAAGAGGTGCTGACGCTCAACCGTCTGGCACAGCGGATGCGCAAAACACGCTTCAAGCACGGAGCCGTGAGCTTCCAGCGCGAAGAGGCCAAGTTCAAACTCGACGCCGAAGGCAAACCCCTGAGCGTCTATTTCAAGGAGCAAAAGGAGGCCAACCAGCTCATCGAAGAGTTCATGCTGCTGGCCAACAAACAGGTCGCCGAATTCTGCGGACATCACAAAGTGAACGGCCGTGCCGTGCGGCGCACGATGGTTTACCGCGTACACGACGTTCCGAACGAGGAGAAGCTCGAAAAATTCCGGACCTTCGTTCTGCGCTTCGGCTACGTATTCAAGGCCGACAAGGGACGCGCCGTGGCCAAGGAGATGAACAAGCTGCTGGGACAGGCCAAAGGACGCATCGAGGAGAACGTCATTTCGAACCTCGCCGTACGTGCGATGTCCAAGGCTTTCTACTCGACCGATAACATCGGTCATTACGGCCTCGCTTTCCCCTACTACACGCATTTCACCTCGCCGATCCGCCGCTACCCGGACATGATGGTCCACCGGCTGCTGGCCCGCTACCTCGAAGGAGGCAAATCGGCCGACCGCGACACCTTCGAGAAACTCTGCGTACACGCCTCGGAGCGGGAAGTGATCGCTGCCGAAGCCGAACGCGCCTCGATCAAGTACAAAATGGTGGAGTTCATGCAGGATAAAATCGGCCAGTTCTTCGACGGCCATATCTCGGGCATGAGCGACTGGGGCATGTACGTCGAGCTGGACGAAACTCACATCGAAGGCATGGTTTCGCTGCGGGAAATGGAGGACGACCTCTACCAGTTCGACGAGAACCGCTACGAGGTCTATGGACGCCGCAAAGGACGGGTCTTCACCTTGGGCGATGCCGTGCGCATCCGCGTCAAGCGGGCCGATCTGCAACGCCGTCAGCTCGATTTCGAACTGGTGCACGATGCGGCGGCCGACTCCCGCGAGAACGACGTAAAGGGGCACGCAGCGATTCCGGTACGCCGCCAAAGCACGTCCCGACCGGGTAAGGGCGGCAAAACGTCCCGCAAAGGGGGCAAAAAAGGATCGAAGCGATGATCCGGGAACAGACGCAGCGAACCGCCGGAACCGGCCCCAACCGTGCGGAAGAGATATACGAAAAATGTCTGAAGCGTGATCCCCTCACGGCGGAGGAGGCGTATTGGCTTTACGAACAGGCCCCCCTGCAGGAGCTGGCTCTCACGGCTGACCGCGTGCGCCGTGCCGTAGTGCCCGACCTGGAGGTCGTGACCTGGCAGATCGACCGCAACGTGAACATCACCAACGTCTGCATTTCGGGCTGCCACTTCTGCAATTTCCACTGCAAACCCCACCAGACGGAGCGGGCTTTCATCACTACGCTGGATGAATACAAGGAGAAAATCGAGCGGATGCTCGCCCTCGGCGGCGACCAGTTGCTGCTGCAGGGCGGTCTACACCCGAAGCTGGGGATCGATTTCTACGAGGAGCTCTTCTCGACACTCAAGAGCCTCTATCCGCAGGTACGCCTGCACGCCCTCGGAGCGCCCGAAGTGGCGCACATCGCCCGCATCAGCGGCCTCACCACGCTCGACACCCTGAAACGGCTGATCGCCGCCGGATTGGACTCCCTGCCGGGTGCCGGGGCCGAGATCCTCGATCCCGGCGTGCGGAAAGCCATCTCGCCCGCCAAACCTTCGGTCGAGGAGTGGATCCAGGTGATGCACGAAGCCCACTGCCTCAACCTGCCGACCTCGGCGACGATGATGTACGGCCATGTAGAAACATCCCGTCAGCGTGTGGACCACCTGCTGCGCATCCACGACCTGCAGGCCCGCTGTCCCGAAGGACATTACGGCTTTCTGGCCTTCATCCCTTGGATTTTTCGCTCGTCGGGCACCGAATTGGAGCGGCAGGGAGTTGCAACCCGCTTTTCACCATTGGAATACATTCGCATAATCGCCGTCAGCCGACTGGTTCTGAACAACATCCGCAACATCCAGGCTTCGTGGCTCACCGTCGGCAAGGCCACCGCTCAGGTAGCGCTGCACAGCGGCGCCAACGACATGGGTTCGATCATGATCGAGGAGAACGTCGTTTCTTCGGCCGGGGCGCACAACCAGTTCGATGCCGCAGGCATCCAACAAGCGATCCGCGAGGCGGGCTTCACGCCTCGTCTGCGGGACCAGCTTTACCGAATGCGGTAACGATCCCCATGCGGCAAGCCATATCAACTGAAGAGGGGTATTTCCCTGCACGAAAAAAAGCCGGAAAATTCCGGCTTTTTTATTCGGAACGAATTTTGAACTCTACCCGACGATTATAACCAACTCCCTATGACGGCATATTTACGGCCTGCTCTTCGACAGACAAGATTCTTCTCTCGATCCGGACTTACACGACATCTCGGACTTCTATACCGGACCGTACAGCCGACTATTGTGCTGTTCCTGCTTGTACTCGCCCTAACGGGCTGCCTTTCCGAAGAGATCCCGACGGAAAAGGAAACCACGCTCGTCCGCGTCGGAGAGGAGGCCCCTCACTTCACGGTCGGAATGCTCGACGACACAGCGATCACCCTGTCCGACCTGCAAGGCAACGTGGTGTTGCTTACCTTCTTCTCCACGTGGTGCCCGACCTGCCGGAAACAAATGCAGCAGATGCAAACCCAAATCGTCGATCGCTTTGCTGACCGGAAATTTCGCTTCCTTCCAATCAATCGAGGCGAAACGCAGCAGACCGTTCAAGAATTCTGCCGCGAGCTGGGAATCGCATTCTCCGTAGGTCTGGATCCCGACATGTCAATCTACTCGCTCTACGCCACCCGATACGTTCCCCGCAACTTTATCATCAGTCCCGATGGCAAAATCCTGCTCTCCGAAACCGACTACGACGCAACAATACAACGCCTGCTGATCGAGCAAATCGAACAAGCGCTCCAAACAACAGAATAAAGCAGCATACCCAACAAAGCCGACCGCACAAAACAGCCGTCTATGACTGACACGACCGGATTCCAAAGACACCCCGGAATTCCAACGGTTTCCACCCCGTAACCGTCCGATCTGCCGGGACACAGCAACATTGCCGAACCCCGCAATTTACTCCGCCTCGAATCGAACCGTCCCCTCTCATGCCTTCTCCAAAACCCCTCCACACACACCCTCTTCCTCACAAAACACAAACAGGCGGAGCTTGCAGAAGCTCCGCCTGTTCTTTCGAAATCCGGGATTTCGATTACTTCATCAGACCGGTTACCAGGAAGGTGATCGCCACGGTCAAAATACCGTACAACTCCGGGAAAGCGGCGAGGATCAGGGTTTTGGTACCCACGTCATGACCGTTACCTACGGCAGCGATACCGTTGGCGCAAAGCTGGCCCTGACGATACGACGAGAAAAAGTTCACCAGGCCGACCAAGATACCCAAACCGAAGATAGCGGCCGCCTGCAGCATCGTAACCGAATCGGTCAGGTAATTCATGATAAGGAAGAGCGAGGCAAAGCCATAAAGACCCTGCGAAGCGGGCAGACCCGACAGGATGATGTAGTTACCGAAGGCATTCGGGTTCTTCTTCATCGCACCGACTGCGGCGTTGCCCGCGATGGTAGTGCCGTAGCAACTGCCTACGGCCGCCAGAGTAAACATGATGGCCATACCGAGATAGCCCAACGTAATAGGTTCCATAAATCGAATTTTGTTTTAGTTGTTAATATTGATTATCATTTAGTTTATTCGTTTTTCAACGGGGTGAAGACGCGCGTTGCGGCCTCGAACCCGGCGTTCTTGTAGAACTCCACGAACGTCAGACGCAGCGGATGCACCACCGACGAGAGAACGCACATGAAGAGGTTGATGCCGTGTCCCAGCAGCAGGATCAGCAACATCACGAGCTGCTTCACGACCGGAATATCGGGACTCATACCAACGGCCAACTGGTTGAAGACCATCGCCAGAATACCACCCGAAAGGCCGATGGCGAACAGACGGATGTACGACAGCAGATCGCCCACCAGCCCCGACACATTATTATAGGTATTCCAGATACCGAGTCCGAAGTTCACGAAGATATTCTTGCCCGGCGAATTGAAGAAGAACATCAGCACCAGGCCGACGCCCAGGATCACCAGATAAGCGACCGAATGGAACGTGAAGCCCACGCTTTCGGGCAACAGGAACGCAGCGGCACTATCGACCAGCACGATGATCCAGCCGATCAGCCCCAGCGCATAGCGCAGGCCGAAGCTGTGGGCCGTGACATAAGCGTTGATCATCATGGCGAAAAGCACCTGCACGGCACCCAGTCCGATCGAAAGCGGGAAGAGGATGTCCGGTGTCAGCAGGTGATCGCGCAGGCTGCCCAGCCACTCCCATTCGGAAAGCTGCAATCCGAAAAACGAGCCCGACATCAGGCCGAAGACCATGCCCGAAAATCCGCACAGCATCGTCAGCATACCGATCTCCTTCATGGCTGAACTCCCCTTCTTGCGACCCAGCATCACTGCGGCCAAACCGCCCAGCATGATGACCAGTCCGTAACCGCCCTCGGCCATACAGAAGCCGAAGAAGATCATATAGAAAGGCGCGAAGAAGCGTGTCAAATCGATCGTGCCGTATTTGGGCAGCGCATACATCGCGCCGATCACCTCGAACAGATGGGCGAAGGGACGGTTGCGCAGCTTCACCGGGGTATTGTCCTCGGGGGTCGGCGTACTCTTCAGGAAAATCAGATTGGGGTATTCGGCCAGCAGAGCATCTACCTTCGCGGAATCGGACTCCTCGGCCCACCCCTCCAGAATAACCAGCGTACCGTCGGCTTCAGGCTGCGCAGTATTCTTCACGCGAATCTCTTCCAACTTCCGCTTGAGCTCGATCCCATGCCGGCGGATCGCCTCCACCGAAAGAGCCGCACGGGAAAATTCCCGATCCAGCTCCGCGAGCTTCCTGCGAGCCTCGGCGATCTGGGCTTCGGCCTGACGACAGTCCATCGTCGGCGCCTTGACCTCCTGCGCATCGAGCACCACCTCCTCGCCCGGCCGGGTCACGACCACGAAGTAATCGAAGGTTTCACCCTCGTGCACCAGAGCGATCGTATAACGCTCCGACCACGCCTCGATATCCTTCTCGTAAGCCGCACGGCTGGTGAAGAAATAGCGCAACACCACGCCCTTGTCCGCTAACTTGCGAAGCGTATCGACCGAAAAATCGCCCCAGGGACGCAGCTCGTCGGCGGTTTTCTGCAAGCGTGCGATCTCCGAACGGAGCGCCGCTGCCTGCTGCGTAGCGGCCATGTAGCGGTCGAAAGCCTCGCCGCCGTCGGCGATGGGCTGCTCGTCCTTGACAAAGCGCTCGTCCTCCAAGAATCGTTTCAGGGTCTCGACTGCCTTGTGATGGTTGTCGATCGTAAGCAGCAGCTGACGGTCTTCGTCCGAAGGCTCCCATCCCGTAGTGGTAATATCGACCAGCCCCAGGCCGCGCAGCTTCTCGATGAAGTCGCTGCTCTGACCCGCATAGAGTACCAGGTCGTATTTCGACATTCTCGCTATCATAACATCGCGCCCTCCCCGGCTTGCTGTTGTTTGGTTTTCACGATCTTCTGGGCCGACTTGGAGAGGTTCTCCTCATCCTCCATGAAGCGTTTGATCTTGCGTATGGCATCCTCGTACCCGGGTATCTGCACCTTTTCGTAGAGGTTTACCTTCTGAGTAGTCTTGCGGCGTGCGAAATCCAGCAACTCCATCTTGCGGTTGAACACCTCGAACTCGATACCCAGGCGCGCGAGGCGCTTGAGAATATCGACTCCGTCGGCGAACCACACGGGAGCCGAGAAGAGGTCGTAATCCTTCTCCTCGAAACGGATGTCCTGCAACACCGGCGTACGCACGCCCGCGATCTTCTGCTCCGCAAGATCGACGTCGGCGATGCGCAGCAGGTCCGCATCGAACTCACCCCACAGGGAAACCATGTAGTCGTACTGCGCCGTAAGCGCGTCCAACTGCCGTCGGAAATCCTGTGCGGTGTCCTTCGCCTTCTTCACTTCGGAACGCAGGGCCGACTCCTTACTCTTGATCGTAGGGAGCGCCTTCTGCCGCATTTTCAGCTGTTTTCCGAGTTCGCCCAGCGAGGTCTTGTTATATTGGAATTTTATAGCCATTCTGTTTGAGTTGAATTGCTCTACTCGGTTTTAGGCCAGTATTTCTCCACCAGTTCGCTCTTGATAGCCACCTCTTCCTTCGAGAAGTATTTGGCGAAGAGCTCCCACGCCGTGTCGAGCATCTGCGTAATTTCGATATTGACGTCGATCGCCAGCAGTTTCTCCGAATAGTCGTAAGCGAACTTGAGCGCACGCTCGTCGTAGTCCGAAAGGTCGAAGCCGTTCTCCAGTTTGGTCTTGGCATTGGCCGCATCGGCGTAGAGACGCACGGCGGCGTTCATCACCTGCGGATGATCCTCGCGGGTCTTCTTGCCGATCACCAACTGTTTCAGACGCGACAGCGAACGGAACGGATCGACGATAACCTTACCCGTGTCCGAATCGTTGCGCAGGAACAACTGACCCTCGGTGATGTAACCCGTATTGTCGGGGATGGCGTGCGTGATGTCGCCGCCCGAAAGGGTCGTCACCGCGATAATGGTGATCGAGCCGCCGTTGGGCAACTGCACGGCCTTCTCGTAGATCTTCGCCAGGTCGGAGTAGAGCGAACCGGGCATCGAGTCCTTCGAAGGAATCTGATCCATACGGTTCGATACGATGGCCAGCGCATCGGCGTAAAGGGTCATGTCCGTCAGCAGCACCAGCACCTTTTCACCCTTATCGACGGCGAAATATTCGGCGGCGGTCAAGGCCATGTCCGGCACGAGCAGACGCTCCACCGGGGGATTCTCCGTGGTATTGACGAACGAAACGATGCGATCGAGCGCACCGGCGTTTTCGAACACCTGCTTGAAGTAGAGGAAGTCGTCGTTCGACAGACCCATGCCGCCCAGGATGATCTTGTCGGCCTTGGCGCGCAGCGCCACGTTGGCCATCACGGCGTTGTAGGGCTGGTCGGGATCGGCGAAGAACGGGATCTTCTGACCGGTTACCAAGGTATTATTCAAGTCGATACCGGCGATACCCGTAGCGATTAATTCAGAGGGTTGTTTACGACGTACCGGGTTCACGGACGGACCACCGATCTCGACCTCACGTCCCTCGGGGATCGGACCGCCATCGATAGGCTCGCCATAAGCGTTGAAGAAACGTCCGGCTAACTGGTCACCTACTTTCAAGGAAGGGGCCTTCCCCATGAATACCACCTCGGCATTCGTACGGATACCTTCCGTTCCGGAGAATACCTGCAACGTCACCTCGTCGCCGATAATCTTTACCACCTGAGCCAGCTTTCCGTCTACAGAGGCCAACTCATCATACCCAACTCCCGTTGCTTTCAGCGAACAGGTAGCTTTTGTGATCTGGGTAATCTTCGTATATATTTTTTGAAATGCTTTTGTTGCCATAACTCTTTTAATTTTCGATTCTCTCCTTCAAAAGTTCATCCAGTTCCGTATTAAACTTCTTGAATTGGTCACTCTCATATTCCGAATAATTCATCTGCTTAAAGATGTTGATCATCTTCTTGAAGTAGTCCATAACCTCAAGGAAGTTATCAAACTTAAACTCTGAACGGCAAACATTTACGACTCTATCCAGCATGAATTCCTGACGTTGCAACGGAGTAACCGCATCGATGGCATCGAAAGCATCCTGTTGCAAGATCACGAAGTCGATCAACTCGGACTTCCAGAATGTAACG
>OHNP01000762.1_pt1 | contig 14410 bp, 15 predicted proteins | sample 1569531 | NCBI WGS metagenome assembly OHNP01 (sample SAMEA3879587, study PRJEB24766) | human gut metagenome | biome: human-associated habitat; feature: feces | place: USA | collected 1985/1987
CAGCTTTATCATCAGGGTTCATGATTGTAAGCATTGCAGCTCTGTCAAGTGTTCCGTCCGGATTAAACTTAACGCCGCCCTTTGTATCAGGAACCTGCTTAATACATACTACGATTTTCACGGTTATTCACTCCTTCTATGGTTATTTAAGTAAAGTACCTGAGATTACCATTCTCTGAACTTCTGAAGTACCTTCATAAATCTCTGTAATCTTAGCATCTCTCATCATACGCTCAACATCATATTCTCTGATGTAACCGTATCCACCATGTAACTGTACAGCCTTTGTAGTAACTTCCATTGCTACTTCTGCTGCAAAAAGTTTAGCCTGAGCTGCTTCGAATGAATATGTCTTCTGAGTAGCCTTAGCCTGAGCTGCCTTATATACAAGCATCTTAGCTGCTTCAACCTTTGTAGCCATATCAGCAAGTACAAACTGTGTATTCTGCTGAGCTGCGATTGAACGGCCAAACTGCTTTCTTTCTTTAACATAGTTAATTGTTGTTTCAAGAGCGCCCTCTGCAATACCAAGTGCCTGTGCAGCGATACCGATACGTCCGCCGTCAAGAGTATGCATTGCGATTGGGAAACCTCTTCCTTCAGGTCCGAGAAGATTTTCCTTAGGGATTCTGCAATCCTGGAAAATAAGTTCATATGTTGCTGAACCACGGATACCCATCTTCTTTTCCTTGGTACCGAATGTGAAACCAGGAGTACCTTTCTCAACGATAAATGCTGAGAAATTCTTTTTCTTGCGGCCCTTCTTGTCCTCTGTAACACTTGTTACGGCAATGATGATATAGATATCAGCTTCTTTACCGTTAGTGATGAAACACTTAGAACCGTTGAGCACCCACTCGTCTCCGTCAAGAACAGCCTTTGTCTGGCATCCCTGTGCGTCAGTACCTGCGCCCGGCTCAGTAAGACCGAAAGCACCAAGCTTGGTTCCGTTAGCAAGAGGTACAAGGTATTTCTGCTTCTGTTCCTCAGTACCGTATGTCATAATCGGATCAGCGCAAAGTGATGTATGAGCTGATACGATAACGCCTGTAGTACCGCAGACTTTTGAAAGCTCTTCCACGCACATAACATATGTGAGAGGATCGCATCCCTGTCCGCCGTACTGCTTTGGTACAGGAATTCCCATAAAACCTAACTTCTGCATCTTTGTTACGGTATCTCTAGGGAATTTCTCTGTTTCATCAACTTCCTGTGCGAGAGGTTTTACTTCGTTTTCAGCAAAATCTTTGAAAAGAGTTCTCGCCATCTCATGTTTTTTATCTAATGAAAAATCCATGATTATAATTCCTCCATAAATTTATTTTGAGTAATCGTAGAAACCGATTCCGGTCTTTCTTCCTAACTTGCCGGCACGAACCATCTTCTTAAGAAGTGGATGCGGACGATACTTAGGATCTCCTGTCTCATCATATAATACGTTCATGATTGCAAGACAGATATCAAGTCCTACAAGGTCGCCGAGTGCAAGAGGTCCCATCGGATGATTTGCACCAAGCTTCATTGCTGAATCAACACCTTCAACAGATGCAACACCGTCAGCAACGATTCCTACTGCTTCGTTAATCATAGGAATAAGGATTCTGTTTACTACGAAACCTGCAGCTTCGTTAACTTCAACAGGAGTCTTTCCGATTTCTTCAGCGATAGCAATGATTTTATCTTTCATCTCATCAGGTGTGTTCTCACCCTTGATAACCTCAACAAGCTTCATAACAGGAGCTGGGTTGAAGAAATGCATTCCGATTACCGGTCTGTCAAGACCTGCACCGATTTCTGTGATTGAAAGTGAAGATGTGTTTGTAGCAAACATAGCATCCTTCTTGCAGATTTCCTGAAGTTCCTTAAATGTCTGCTTCTTGACCTCCATGTTCTCAAGAGCTGCTTCAACGATAAGGTCGCAATCTGTACAGATATCCTTTGTACCTGTTGTGATCTTGGCAAGGATTGCATCAGCTGTTTCCTTTGTCATTTTCTCTTTTGCAACAAGTCTGTCAAGACCCTTAGCAATCTTATTTTTGCCGTTTGCAGCAAACTCGTTGTTGATGTCACAAAGACATACTTCATAGCCTTCTGTCTGAGCGAAAGCCTGTGCAATTCCGGAACCCATTGTTCCGGCACCGATAATACCTACCTTCATGAGATATTCCTCCTAAATAATATTGTATAAGTTATGTGAAGTATATAAATACTCACGGATAAAACATGTTTAACAGTTCTTGAAAGGAACTACTTTGAGCTTCTTTTCTTTGTCTTTCTCAAGGAAATTGCCCATTCCTGCCTTCTGGTCTTCTGTCTCGAAGCAGTCGCCGAAAAGTTTCTCTTCGATAACGATAGCCTGATCCATATCTACCTGAAGTCCGTCATTGATGGCTTTCTTGCAGTTACGAACCGCAATAGGAGCGTTAGCTGCGATGATTGAAGCAAGCTTCTTGGCAGCCGGGATAAGTTCCTCAATAGGATATACATTATTAACAAGACCGATTCTGTAAGCTTCCTCAGCCTTGATATTACGTGCGCTGTAAATCATTTCTTTGGCTTTGCCAACGCCTACGACTCTTGCAAGTCTCTGTGTTCCGCCAAAACCAGGTGTGATTCCGAGTCCTGCCTCAGGCTGTCCGAAAACTGCGTTTTCTGAGCAGATTCTGATGTCACAGCTCATTGAAATCTCACATCCTCCGCCGAGTGCAAATCCGTTAACTGCTGCAATAACAGGAATCGGGAATGTCTCTATCTTGCGGAAAACATCATTACCCTTCTTACCGAAAGCTTCGCCTTCTGCCTTGGTAAGTGTGCTCATCTCTCCGATATCGGCTCCGGCTACGAATGACTTCTCGCCTGCACCTGTAAGGATGAGACATCTTATTGTATTAAGATCTACTGCTGAAAATGTTGCATCAAGCTCTTCAAGAACCTGGCTGTTAAGTGCGTTAAGTGCCTTTGGACGGTTGATAGTGATAATTCCTACCGCACCTTCTGCTTCGTATGTAACGAATTCCATTGTGATTATCTCCTTAAATATAAATTGTTATGACAGGCGAAATCAAATTCCGCCTGTCAATATTACATTGTGATTAGTCACGCTCAACGATTGTTGAACATCCCATTCCACCACCGATGCAAAGTGTAGCAAGACCTCTCTTAGCGTCTCTCTTCTGCATCTCATGGAGAAGTGTAACAAGGATACGGCATCCTGATGCTCCAACCGGATGTCCGAGTGCGATTGCACCACCGTTTACATTAACTTTATCCATATTGAAGTTAAGTTCTTTAGCTACAGCTACTGACTGTGCCGCAAAAGCTTCGTTAGCTTCAATTAAATCCATATCATCAATTGTTAAACCGGTCTTAGCAAGTACCTTCTTTGTTGATGCAACAGGTCCGATACCCATGATTGATGGATCTACTCCGCCGAGTGCTCCGGCTACCCATGTTGCCATTGGTTTAACACCGAGTTCTTTAGCTTTTTCTTCTGACATAACAACGATTGCTGCTGCACCGTCATTGATTCCTGATGCATTACCAGCTGTAACGAATCCGCCAGGATTGATAGCACGGAGCTTTGCAAGACCTTCCATGGTAGTTCCAGGACGAGGTCCTTCATCTGTATCAACGATAACAGTGTTCTTTTTCTGCTTAACTTCTACAGGAACGATTTCGTCTTTGAATTTACCTTCAGCCATAGCCTTCTCAGCTTTGTTCTGGCTGTTTACAGCGAACTCATCAAGCTCTTCTCTTGTAAGACCCCACTGCTCGCAGATGTTATCTGCTGTCTTAATCATATGATAATCATTGAATGCATCCCAAAGAGCATCTTTGATCATTGTATCAACTAATACACCGTTATTCATTCTGTAACCGAATCTTGCGTTAGGAAGTGCGAACGGAGCTCTTGACATGCTCTCCATACCACCGGCAACCACGATATCAGCATCTCCTGCTTCAATCATCTGTGCTGCCATATTAACGCAGTTAAGACCTGAACCGCATACAACGTTAACTGTTACTGCAGTTGTCTCAATAGGTAAACCTGCCTTAATTGTTGCCTGACGTGCAACGTTCTGTCCGAGACCTGCCTGGATAACACATCCCATGTATACATGATCAACCTGATCAGCAGGAACGCCTGCTCTGTTAAGAGCCTCCTTGATAACGATTGATCCGAGGTCAACAGCAGGAACTGAACTTAATGCTCCTCCCATTGTTCCGATTGCAGTACGGCAAGCGCCTGCTAAAACGATTTTCTTAGCCATTTAAAAAATCCTCCTTGTAAAAGTTACTTATTATATTTTTCTTTAAATTTGCTAACAACTATTGGTGGTACGAATTTCTCCACGCCGGCATCGTACATGGCGATTTCCTTGGCTATCGTGGAGCTTAAAAATGAATATTCAAGACCGGTTGCTAAAAACATGGTCTCGATGTCGGGCGCAATGCTTCGGTTAACCTGTGCAATCTGCATCTCACTCTCATAATCCGATATAACTCTGAGACCACGGATCATAACCTTGGCATTATTGGCTCTGGCAAAATCAATTGTCATGCCTTCAAATGTCTTAACGCGGACATTAGGAATGTCCTTAACCGACTCAGTAAGCATCTCAAGACGCTCTTCCATTGTAAACATCGGCTTCTTACTGTTATTAACCAGTATTCCGACTATAAGTTCATCAAAAATATTGGCGCTTCTGCGTATAATATCAAGATGTCCTAACGTTACGGGATCGAAACTTCCCGGATATATTGCTATCATCTGCTCTCCTATCGTCATAAAATACCGCAAATAAGCTTTATTTAAAGGTAATGTAAAAAGTATGTTAAATTTTTAACAATCTTTTAAATTAAAATTTCATTCATATTACCTACCAACACATAATATCATTAAGCGCATGGAATGTCAATTTTTAAAAGAAAGAAATTTCTGCTAAAAAAATAAATTTACATACTTCTGGCACACGGACGAGATATGGCCTGCATCCGTTTATCCTTGAATGCAGGCCATAAATTACTAATATTTATCTGTTGGAAAATTTGCACCACTCAGGTGAAACACCGTTATCAAGCATGGAATCAAATACGCTGTACGGTGAGACTGAACGATACGTCCAGGTCGTTGAGTATTCTTCCTTACAATTATCCTCAAGATACCGCGCTATCTCCTCATGCTTATCAAGCACTGCCTGATGCTGTTCATCGTTCAGTGCTTCATATACCTCATCCGTCACGATTGTTACTTCGTTAAACCATATGGCACATATACGGCTGTCCGTGTCGCTTCCGCTTTCGTGAAAAGCATTTCCGATATATGCGGCCGGGTCAATGGATAAGTAATATCCGCATAAAACTTCCGGATAATCGTCCCGCTTAAGAAACTCCTGATAAGTACGCGAGCCTCCGAGCGCATCCATATACTCTATATAGTACAGATTGTTGCTGCGCATAGCCATCGATGCAATAATCTTCTCGTTATTGGCAATCTCAAGCAATTCTTCAGTTGAGAGCTTATCCATGACACTCTGCGGCATTATCGCATCCGCCCTTATATATGTGCCGTAATCAATACCCCTTTTCCAGTCCTTATCATTCATATCCTTGCCGGGATATTTAAAATTTCCGTTGCTGTCATAATACTCATCCTCGGTATGCAGATACTCCTTAAATTCGTCGGAATTATCAAGAATATAAGCCGCACTGTCAAATAATTCCTTCAGTTCGTAGTCATGATTCTTAACATAGTCCGGATCTGCTTTCTTAAGCCATTCCATTGTGTACGGCTTTACGCCATCTTCGTACAGACGGTATGAAGAGGCATCGGATATGCTTTTGCCGGCTGTCTTTGATGCACATGCACATTGTGAAAGTGCAATTAAAAATGTTGCAAAAATGATGATTTTTTTCTTCATAGGCATCCCCCTTGATTAATTATTTATAATAATAAAACGTTGTTGGTGTTCTTGCTGCGCCAGATATCTTATTTGAAAAAGAAAGTGGCCATTTAACTAATGAACCCTCTATAGATATCTTCTCTTTAATCAAATAGTCATTATGCACTCCAAGTTTTCCGTATGTGTAATTAATTTCTTCTACATAAATTGCATGCCCAGCAAATTCCACAACACTATTTGCTCTAGGGGTAGTTGTTTTATGTATTCTTGGATCATCAATTAATGGATTAGTGTTAAATAAAAGACATTTTCGCGCATATGAACTTGTGTATTGCGGTATCAATGTAAACCATGCATATGCAAAACAATTAAACTTTGTTGTCCTTTCTTGTAATAAAAAAACACACAAACCAATATAATCTTTATATTCGCCTAAATCCTGTAACGATTGTTCACGACTTGCTGTTTTGGGATTGTTTTCAATAGTTATTACCAATGCATTACCGGATGGGGTTTTTATCACTCGTTTTTCTGTACTTCTATTTGACAATGTGGCATATAGACTATTATTTTGCACATCATACAATGTGGCAATATTATTTTTATTTGATTCTACACATTTAAAAAAATAATCATCTGTAAGATTATTATATTCTGATGCCTGTTTATCTGTTAATTTCTGTGCCATGATGCTAATTGCATTTTCACAATCACGGTAGTTCATATTTTCAACTACATTGTTTTGTGATAATATCCATTCAAATGCAGCAATGGCATATCTTACATTTGCATCATGTCTAAGTTGAGAAAAGTAAACATCATTTTTTAATAATTCAGCAGCCTGATTATTAAATTCTTCTATCGAACACTCTTCATTTATTAGGGATGAATCGAATGCCTTCTCAGATGGAATAATATAATTTTCATATAAATCCAACACTACCTCACCGCAATCATCTCTTTCCAAAAGTGATTGTAATACATTAAAATCCTTTTTTAATGTATTCATACCGTCTTCAACACCGTTCCACAATACAAGCTGACGTCCCAACGGACATTCTAATACTAATAAGGCTAATTCCTTTGTTGAAAGTTTATCTAAAAGTCCAGTTGGCGCTATGCACAACTTTACTCTTTCGATATATTCTGGGCTTTTATCCCATTTATCATTATCTGAATTTATTGGCATACATACATTTCCTTCATTATACCAAAGTGATTCGTCATTATAGTATGGCGTTAGTGCCTCTTCTTCGCTAACGGCATTTGTTGCCGCGTATACTCCATTACATAATGCCGAACTTGCAATTTCCAACGATGCAAAAACAAAAACAATAAAAAATAAAATTTGTCTCTTCATAAGTTACTCCTTTCATGCTCTTAAAGTTAATAGGTACTTGCAAAATATTAAATGTGGCATATGCACTATTTTTGTAGATAAAACAGAATTCTCCTCATCAGAACTATGATATTTTCAGAAAAGCATAATGAATAGTATTACTGACATAAATTTAGTGCAACTATCAATGTTTCATAATCTGCAACCACCTAAATTCAGGTTAATTCTATTAAATCATACATTTTTGTTATTATCAAGAAAAAAATTGTTACAAATTTGTTACAAATTGTTACAAATTTGTTACAAAAACACTATGCCTATTACATTTTAACAAGCATTATTTGAATATAATAGTTGAAACACATGCACTTCTCTGCTATAATATGCTAAAGCAAATCACAGGAGGTGCCATCATGGCAAAAGCAAATACCAGATACGTCAGGGATTTACAGTTGAATATGCCCGATGACGTAATTACCTACGTTATAACAGACTGGCTTAAGAGAAATGGATACACACAGACGAATTACAACAACGAACCCAATGTTTTCGTTGCCGGAGACGGATTTGTCACGGCCAAGGATTATGTCAAGATTTTCTATCAGAACGGTGCATTCCACATTGAATCATGGTTCAAGACAGGCAAAAGGGAAATCGGTCCGGATCAGCCCGGTGCATACGGCTGGGCCGTTAAATCAGCCATTAAAAGCAAAATAGATCAGTTTATAAATTATCTTCTGCAGCAGCAATACATACAGCAGCCTCAGAATAATGCGGGCGCAGCTTTTCAGGGAGCGCAGGGAATGCCGCAGAACAATGCACAGGGTGTCCCACAGGGCAACGTTGTCAATGTTACAGGATATCATGACGAAAAAGCCTCAACCGCTCCGCTTGTGATCGGAATAATCCTTTGTGCAATATCGACGGTTAATTTGCTGCTTTTACTCACAACCGGATATTTCATAACACTCGGATGGATATTTATTGTTCTTGCGGTATTCGGAATAGTCTCCGCAAACAAAGCCATCAAGCTCACGGACGGTTCGTCCAAAGCCAAAGCAGGCCTCGTGCTCAACATAATAGGCTGCGTTGCATTGGCAGTTTTCTTTATACTCGGAATTGTGACAACGGTTCTCAGATAATTGTTGACATCAGAAAAGCTCCGGAAATTCTCCGGAGCTTTTATATGTGCTTATTTAACTGAAAATAGCTCTGTCATTATCGAATTCTTCGTGTTTCTTATTTGAATACTTCTTCATAAGATCTTCAACCGTCATGCCGATTCTCTCTTCTTTACCGATATCGAAAATAATATTGCCGGCATCAAGCATTATTGTACGGTCTCCGGTCTCAAGAGCCGACTTGACATTGTGAGTAATCATAAGCGTCGTAAGATTCTCGCGTTCAACGATGCGCTTGGTTATTTCCATAACCTTTTCGGCCGTTGCAGGATCGAGCGCAGCCGTATGCTCATCAAGCAGAAGCAGTCTCGGCGGAACAAGTGTAGCCATAAGCAGTGTTACCACCTGACGCTGACCGCCTGAAAGAAGGCCTACTTTAGTATTCATCCTGTCCTCAAGTCCCATGTCAAAATCCGCAAGAGCTTCCCTGAACATGACGCGTTCGCTTTTCGTGATTGCCGGTGCAAGACCGCCGCGCTTACTCCTCGAATATGCAAGTGCAAGATTCTCTTCTATTGTAAGATGAGGTGCCGTTCCTTTCATCGGGTCCTGAAAAATACGTCCGATGCGGCGTGCTCTTTTATGTTCGGATTTGTATGAGATATCTTCACCATCAAGTATTATATGGCCTTTATCCAGCCAGAAATTACCGCATATTGCATTAAACAGCGTTGATTTGCCCGCTCCGTTGGAGCCTATGATCGTGACGAATTCTCCGTCTTCAAGTTTAAGGTTAAGACCGTTAAGTGCCTTGAATTCATTGGGAGTACCGGCAGCAAATACCTTGACTGCATTCTTAACTTCAAGCATCTTTGTGCCCTCCTCTCTTAATTTTAGCTTTTCTTACAGATTCCTTGATTACAGGTATCGCAAGTGCTGCAATAACTATTACTGCCGCAACAAGTTTGAACATGTAAGAAGGGAAAATGTTATAACGTGTTGTAACAGCAATTATTGCCCTGTATATTATTGAACCGACAATCGCAGATATGAATCCAATCGTCACGCTCCGTCTTCCGAAGATAGCTTCACCTATGATAACAGAAGCAAGACCGACAACAAGCATACCCACGCTTGAATTGACATCCGCAAAACTCTGATACTGTGCGGTAAGGCCGCCCGAAAGTGCAATGCAGGCATTGCCAAGTCCAAGTGCCGCTATCTTGGTTATATTTACATTGACAGATGATGCACTAAGCATATCCTGATTATCGCCGGTTGCCCTTATGCAGAGGCCGAAATGCGATTTGAAAAACAATGACAAAAGCACGACAACCGCAATTGCAATAACTGCTATGATTATTATTTTGACTATTTCCTTGTCAACTCCCGGCATAAGATTCCTGAAATCCGTAAAAATAGTCCTTGTATTGAGCAGTGTCAGGTTCGGGCTGTTATGCATTACTCCGAGATTGATTGAATACAAACCGCTCATTGTGATAATACCGGCAAGAATAGGATGTATCTTGAGCTTAGTCTGCAAAAGACCCGTAAAGCATCCTGCAGCAATACCTGCCACGATGGAAAGCAAAAGTCCGAGATACGGATGTCCCGCTTTGGCCATTACGGCAGAAACCGCAACACCAAACGCAAAACTTCCTTCTGTTGTCAGATCCGGTATGTCAAGTATCCTGAAACTTATGTAAATTCCAAGAACCATTATTCCGTACAGTAGTCCTAACTGCAGGGAACTGTATAAAATAGTCATTATAAATCCTCCAAAACTATTCAGCGTCGTTTACAATGATTGCGCTGTTTTTGATATCATCCGGAACAGTTACTCCGAGTGCATCAAGAGTATTCTGATTAATCACAGTCTCTTCTGCCGGAACAACAACCGAAGGGATATCCTTAACGGCTGTACCGTCCTTAAGATATTTAAGACCCATCTGTGCGGTAAGTTTACCAATCTTTGTATCACTTATGGCAACCGTAGCGAAAGCTCCCGAAAGAACCATTGCCTTGGAACTTCCGTATACAGGAATCTTCTTATCTCTTGCCACTTCCGTAACTGTTGTCATGGCTGACTGGATAACGCTGTCGTTAGGGATAAAAATACCGTCAACTTTGCCGGCAAGTGTTTCAGCAGCCTGCTTTACTTCTGAAGAGTTGGTAACAGTAACTTCTTCGTAAGGTATCTTATTCTGATCACAGTATTCCTTGGCTGACTTAACTGTATTAACCGAATTATCCTCGCTTGTGCAGTAGATGAATCCCCAAGTCTTGATACCAGGTGTAAGTTTATCGGCAAATCCGAATATATCTCCTACCGGGATTGCATTGGATGTACCTGTTGCATTTTTGTCAGGCTTATCCATATCACTTATAACGCCTGCGGCAAGAGGTGCTGATACGGCGCAGAAAAATGTCGGTGTATCACATTCCTGATTAACCATTGCCTGTGTTGCAGGGGTTGCAACTGTAAATACTGCTTTGTATGAACCGTCTGCCATATTCTGTGCGATTGTCTGGAGCGTTGTAGCATCTCCCTGTGCGCACTGAACATCAAGATTATCATATCCGTTAGCCTTAAGTTCATCGACGATACCGTTCTTCATATCCTCGAATGCAGTGTTCTCAACAAGATAAAGAACACCTATTTTGTCAGATGAGGATGAGCCCTTATCTGATTTCTGACAGCCTGTAATTCCAAAAGCTGCTGTTAATGTCATGACCGCAATCATGAGCATAGCCAATTTCTTCTTCATATTAATCTCCTTAAAAAATAAATTTATTGATTCATTTCCTCAAGCTTGTTAAATGCTTCCGTAAGCATATCTTCTGTGATAACATACGGGTTGTGCTCAATGTCTTTCATCGCCAAAGCTGCTTTAACAAGTGCCGGAATTTCATCCTTACCAAGTTCTATATCCGAAAGTTTTACAGGAAGTCCTATTTGCTTATTAAATGCATAGAGTTTATCAAAGTCCGCTTTATTGCCGTCCACAAGAAGCAGTATTAGTACGCCGTATCCGACTACTTCTCCGTGCAGATGCCGTTTCTCTATATGAGGATAGGATGTGAGCGCATAAAAAATCGCATGCGCAAGTCCTGTGTTATAATCAATTATATGATCGGTTGTCAGAAGAATGGATGCAACCGCGGTTGTTACTATAATTGATAAAACGACCTGTTCAAATTCCGGTGAAAATACACCGTGCTTCATATCTGTTAAAGCCTTCGCTCCGTATTTGAGCATGGGTTCATAACACATTCTGGAATTGGCGGTTCCGAGTGCAATATAATGCGGGACTTCCTCGTTTCTGGATGAAACGGTGCTTTCAAAATACTTCGCATAAGTATCTCCGATTCCGGCCCACATATACCTGGACGGTGAATGTGCTATTATATCAATATCTATAAATGCGTGAACCGGCGGTTTACAGAAAAAATGCGGTTTCAGGAAACTTCCGTCATCTTTATACATAATTGAAACACTTGTACATGCCGAACAGTTGGATGCAATCGTCGGGAAAGTAAAAATTGGTTTGCCGATAACATCGGCAAGAGTCTTGCCGGTATCCGTAGCCTTGCCGCCGCCGACTGCCCATATCATATCGGCAGATTTAACAGCATCCGAGGCTGCAAGCATATCCACATGATCATAAGTGGCATCTCCTCCGTACCAGAGCGCATCCGTAATTTCTATATCCTTATCTTCTATTGCTTCCTTTATTTTGGGAAGAGCTTTCTCCATAGCGGTGTGACCGCCGACAACCACAGCTCTTTTACCATAAGGCCTGCATATATCATATATTTTATCATAAACATCTGCTCCGATTGAATAACTCGGAAGATAGATATCGTAACTCATTATATGCCTCCTGACTGTAAACTGACATCAGTTTACCTATGAATTATAATACTAGTAAACTGATATGTAAATCATAAAATTGCCATTTCGTAATATTTGTGATACAATTAACGCATTATCGCATAAAAGTGCTAAATTAAGCCCAGGAGGATTGTTCTATGATAAAACACTTTGTTATTTTTACTTTTGAAGAAAATTATTTCACCGATGATAATTACAATGAATACGTGGAAGCATTCCGCATAATTGAAAATGCTTTTGACGGCATTAAATCTGTAAGCATCCACCGTAACTGTGTTGACCGCCCTGCCAATATGGATCTGATGATCGAGATGGTGCTTTCCGACGAGTCGGTTCTTGGCGAATATCTTAATCATCCGGAGCATGTGCGTATGGGGCAGAAATATAACCCTCATGTAACAAACAGAGTTTCTTTTGATTATAAATTATAATTGAAAAAAGGTACCGGCCATAAACCGGTACCTTTAATCATAGTCATAATCGTTGTTAATTATTTAACAATCTCTTTAACCTTAGCTGCCTTACCTACTCTGTCTCTTAAGTAGAATAATTTAGCTCTTCTTGCTTTACCGCGTCTGACAACCTGAATATCCTCAACGAACGGAGAATGTAAAGGCCATGTCTTCTCAACGCCAACGCCGTTTGAAAGCTTTCTTACGGTAAATGTCTCACGGTTGCTTCCGCCCTGTCTCTTAATAACAGTTCCTTCGAAAATCTGGATTCTCTCGCGGTTGCCTTCCTTAATCTTAGCTGATACTTTAACAGTATCTCCGACTCTGAACTCAGGAACAGTCTGCTTCATCTGTTCTGCTTCAATGTTCTTAATGATGTCGTTCATTATAATTCCTCCTGATATATGACGTTCTTAAATACTCACTCGTAACAGCGGACCGCCACTATTTATGTGCGTTATCTGCATAACACAACTGTTGTATTTTAGCACATGTGTATGCAAAATGCAAGCGCAAAAATCAATTATTTTCCCTGGAGCGGGCATATTTTTCGAGATATGCGCGGTCTTTGTCCGTAAGATTGGCATTTTCAAGCAGATCCGGCCTGAAATCATATGTCCTTTCCAGCGATTTTTCCCTGCGCCATTTATCTATATTGGCATGGTGTCCTGACATAAGTACATCCGGTACGCGTTCTCCGTCAAAGACTTCCGGTCTGGTATATTGCGGATATTCGAGAAGATTATCATAAAAAGTTTCTATTTCCGATGAATCATCATTTCCCAGAACACCTGAAACCTTGCGTGATATGGCATCTATCATAACCATTGCCGGAAGCTCTCCGCCGGTAAGCACATAATCGCCTATTGATACATTATCTGTCACTATGCGGTTAAGCACACGCTCATCTATGCCTTCATAATGACCACAAAGGAAAATCAGATTCTCCTCTTTGGCAAAATCTTCCGCCATAGCCTGATTAAAGACTTTGCCCTGCGGGGTCAGATATATCACGCGGACTTTTCCGTCGATTGCCGATGCCACGGAATTGTATGCTTTGTATACAGGTTCCGGCTGCATTACCATTCCGGCGCCGCCGCCATAAGTGTAATCATCTACTTTTCCATGCTTGTCCTGTGTGTAATCCCGGATATTCACCGCATCGATGGAGATCAGGTTCTTCTCCGCCGCTCTTCCTAAAATACTGGTCGCCAGTCCATGTTGCACCATCTCAGGAAACAGGGTCAAAATGTGAAACTTCATCATAAGTCAAGCAATCCTTCCAATACATGTACCTGCATCATGCCGTTCTCCACGTCCACGTTCAGTATACACTGTTTGATAGCGGGCAAAAGCAGACTTCTGCCGTCCGCCATCTCCACTTCGTAAACATCATTGGCACCGGTCTCGATGACATCCTTTACCGTACCTAATTCTGTGCCATCCTCATCCTGCACCTTAAGTCCGATCAGGTCTGCAATGAAATACTCGTCTCTTTGCAGACGCACCGCATTTTTACGGGTCACATACAGGCTTTTCTGACGGTATTTTTCTATATCGTTAATGTTGTCCAGTCCTTTGAATTTCAGGATCACAAACTGTTTAAAGAACTTGACGCCTTCGATTTCCAGATTTAATTTTTCCCTGCCGGTATCCAGAACGACTTCCTTTAATCTGCGGAATCTTCTGGGATCATCCGT
>OHNP01000770.1_pt1 | contig 14270 bp, 12 predicted proteins | sample 1569531 | NCBI WGS metagenome assembly OHNP01 (sample SAMEA3879587, study PRJEB24766) | human gut metagenome | biome: human-associated habitat; feature: feces | place: USA | collected 1985/1987
AACATAGCTGGCGAAAGAAGAGCGGGGCCGTTGGGAGTATGGAGGGGGGAGAGCCGGGGGGATCGGCGGACCTGCGCAGGAAGAAACGATGGAAGCAGCGGTGCTGGGGCAGGAAATATGTGGAAAGAATAACTGGATGCGGCGAGGGAGTGGTATACATGCAAGGGTGAATATGAGAGGATGATATGCGGCGAAAATGTATATCACCGGCAGACAGACAGGAGAATATACAAAGGAGTGCATACAAAAAGTGCGTCGCTGCGTGACCATTCGCAGCGACGCACTTTTTGACCCGGACGGCATGAAGAAGGAAAAGAAAGAATCTGCCGTCCTCGACCCACTCGACGGCTGGGGGACACGGTCCGCCGCAACCACATGGCAGACAGGATCATCCAGCCGGAGGACTTCCGATCCGGTGCTGTATGATCGTCCTCTTCACGGTACACGCAGAGATATGTACCGAAAGCCCTCTGAGATGGTCTTAGTATACCACAGGAAACGGCAGACGTAAAACGCATGATTTTCATAAAAAGCATGAATAATTTTCATATACGGATAAAAATGACGTCTGCCCATGAAGGACAGGCGGCAGAGGAGGGAAAGGTTCAGCCGTGCGGGGACAAATCAGCAGGGGATAGGGGGCGGCACACTGCGGGCGGTAGGAGCCTGATGCCGTGCCGCAGGGTGGGTCAGCGAACCCTTGCACGCACAGCCAGTGCAGCAACGAGATCCAGAACGAACGATCCAGCCAACATCCAGTCCAAAAACATAACCGGGTCTTCCCTCAGATTATTTTTAGAGCCGAGGTTCCCTGGAAGCGGTTGGCCAACCTGCTTTTTACCACCGATGAACGAGGGCAAGCGCGGTTTTGACGGGCAGAAATTCGCCCATACTGCGTCAAGCCACTTGACCATACGGCAAGTATGCCCTGCAGGCCTTTCCTTGTCTGAGCGAATTTCTGCTCCGACAAAACTGCAAAGCACCTGCCAGCGATGGGTTTTTGAGTGTTTTTTGAGATGCAGGCGGGTCAGCGCCCACCACGGTGAAAAGCAGCGGAAAGACGCATTGTCAGGCGTGTTTGCCCTTGTCCATCGATGGTAAATTCGTGTCAAATTCGGAAGGGAGTGCAAGCTATGAAGTATCTGTTTCGAGGCGGCACCGTTGTCTCCGGCAGAGGGACACGCCGTGCCGATATTCTGGTGGAGGGTGAAAAGATCCTGGAGGTGGGCCGCAATATCACCCGCAAGGCCGACCAGATCATCGACGTCACCGGGATGCTGCTGATGCCCGGCTTCATCGACGCCCACATCCATCTGGAATCCTCGCTCGTCTCGCCCCGCGAGTTTGTCCGCGCCGTTTTGCCGCACGGGACCACGACGGTCATCACCGATCCGCATGAGATCACGAACGTCATGGGCACCGACGGCATTGATTATATGCTGCAGGCCACGGAGGGCCTGCCCATCGACGTGCGCTTCATGCTGCCGAGCTGCGTGCCCGCCACGCCGCTGGACGAGTCCGGCGCGAACCTCGATTACCGCGCCATCGACTCGTTCTATGACCACGCCCGCGTGCAGGGCCTTGCCGAGATGATGAACTATGTCGGCGTCGTCGGCGGCGACAAGGAGGTCATCGCCAAGATCGTTGCGGCGCAGGCGCACCACAAGAAGATCGACGGCCATGCGCCCGGCCTGTCCGGCAAGGATCTGGCTGCCTATATCGCGGCGGGCGTCTATTCCGACCACGAGTGCTCCGATATGGACGATGCCATGGCGAAGCTGCGCAACGGCCAGTTCATCATGATCCGCGATGGCACAGCCGCCCACAACCTCGAGGCACTCGTCGATCTGCTCAGACAGCCGTATTACGACCGCTGCATGTTCTGCACAGACGACAAGCACCCGAGCGACCTGCTGGAAAAGGGCCATATCGACTATCTCATCCGCAAGGCCATCCACTACGGCATCGATCCCATCGTCGCCGTGAAGACGGCCTGCCACAACCCCGCCCGCTACTTCGCCCTGAACAACCGCGGCGCCATTGCGCCGGGCTATCTGGCCGATTTTGCCATTATCGACAATTTCGACGATTTCAATGTGGAGATGGTGTTCCGCAAGGGCATGCTGACGTGCAGCAACGGCGCGGTGCATGACTTCGAGGCCCCGCGCATCGAGGATTACCTCGTCGAGCGCGCGCACGACACGTTCCATGTTGCCCACCTGACGGCGGAGGACTTCCACGACGCCCGTCCGCGCGGCGTCATCGGGCTGGTCCCCGGCGAGATCGTCTCGACGGACGCGGGCTATGCCAGCGCCATCGACCCGGAGAACGACATTCTGAAGATCGCCGTCGTGGAGCGCCACAAGAACACGCACCACATCGGCATCGGCTATCTCAAGGGCTACGGCCTGAAGCGCGGCGCGGTCGCCACGTCCATCTCGCACGACTCACACAACATTATCGTCGTCGGCGCGAATGAGGAGGACATGGCCTTTGCGGCCAACCGCATCGTCGAGAACCGCGGCGGCATCACCGTTGTGGAGAACGGGACTGTGCTCGGCGAGCTCGTCCTGCAGATCGCGGGCCTCATGAGCGAGGACAGCCTTGTCGAGGTCAACGACCAGCTGGAGGCCGCGAAGGAGCGCGCCTTTGAGCTGGGCGTGTCCCGCGGCATTGACCCGTTCATGACGCTGTCGTTCATGTCGCTGCCGGTCATCCCGGCCCTGCGCCTGACGACCCGTGGTGTCATCGACGTCATCAAACAGCAATACATCTAAGGGACCTCTGAATCAATCGTCTGCGGTGGATGCCGGTTTAATCACAGCTTCCCTAATTCAAGGCAGCCCCGCACATGCGCTTGCTGCATGGTGCGGTGCTGCCCTTGGCACAGGAATATTTGGAGGACGCAGACGCGTCCTCCGATTTTTTTGCGCAGAGTGAACAAGCTCATCATGCAGACGGGCCCTGCAAGGACTGCGCGGCAGCCAGATCGTTGTCAGCGTGGAGGATACGGCACTGATGCCGCGCAACAGCATCGGCCTGAAGGCGGACGGCACGGTCGTCACCTTCGTCGCAGACGGCGACACGCAGTTTGGCGAGCCGACCGTTGCATTCGCGGCAGGCCGCATGGAGAGCGTTTTGCATTCGCTGGTTTGAATCTTCGCCGATATGGATATGCTTCCCACAGGATATTTCAGAAGGGAAGGATCAAAATGCGAAAAAGCAGAGTGCAGCGCATCTGGGAGAATGCCGTGGTGTTCTACCTCGGCGGGATGTTCTACTGCACGGTGGAGCTGCTGTGGCGGCAGTGGACGCACGGAAGCATGTTCCTGCTGGGCGGACTGTGCTTCTGGACGGTCAGCAGCCTCGGGCGGCGCGTGCGTATGCCGCTGCTGGCGCAGATGGCGCTGGGCGCGTGCATCGTGACGTTTTTTGAATTCTGGACGGGCGTGCTCGTCAACCGCGTGATGCACCTTGGCGTGTGGGACTATTCCGCCGCGCCGTTCAATCTGCTCGGGCAGATCTGCCTGCCGTTCACGCTCCTGTGGTTCCCGCTGTGCGGCATCGGTATCCTGCTCGACCGCGGCATGCGCCGCGCCCTGTTCGGCACTCAGGCCCCGCAGCTGCGGTGGGTGTAGGATGCCTCAAAACCGTCAGAAGACCCCTGCTTTCGTTTGATGAAAAGCAGGGGCCTTTTGTCTGTCAGATCAACTCTTCCGGATTTATGTTAACCAAAATGCGCTTTGCCAATTCGACTGGACACCCTGCGTGCACTGCACTCTTGTAGTCGATAACGCTATTACCCATTTATCCAGCAATAAAGGTCGAATGCCCGTTCAGAGTAGCCCCTTTCGAGCTTTATGCCTTCGACATAGTCCATTCGTTGTTCCTTTGCCCACCCAAGTTCCAATCCGTCGTCGCTGCGCCAGACTGGTTCTCCGTAGCGTTCGGTGAGAAGTGCGATAATCGCATCCTTGAACTCTTGCGCAGCTTTCAGTTCTGCAGTCGTAGGCTGGTAGACCTCGTCAGGATCGTTTGGCTCATAGTCCTTGTTATAGTAATAAGTAAGAATCAATGCACTATCCATTGGATCGGTGTTGTCAATTTCCAAATCCAGGTCTACATTACGGCCCATGTAGCTGTAGTCGTAATAACGCAGTTCTATACAGCTTTCATCTTCGGCATCACGGTAATCCGGGATACCGAGCTTTTCTTCAATCTTTGCGGAATCATCATCAAACAATGAAATGTCACAAATCGGGTCTGTCAAAGAGTCACTTTTTTCCGTTTTGTTGGACACGGCTTCCTCCGTCATAGGGGTATCATCGGGCAGCAAAATGCTTTCAGAAGGGGCAGTATCCTTGTGTGATGTGCAGGAGCAAAATAATGTGATAAAAATCGCGGATAGAAGAAATGCAGCTAAGATTCTTTTCATTTTTACACCCTCTCAAATTTAAAATATCAAATTGGGATATTTTGATTATACCACTATGGGATAATTGCGTCAAGGGGTGTGGACATGAGATTGAAAGAATTGCGAAAAAGGCGTGGACTCTCACAACTGCGGCTGGCGATGGAGTTGGGAATGAACCAGAATTCTATCAGTCGCTACGAGAGCGGCGAGCGAGAGGCAGACTACCAGACACTGATTCAGCTGGCGGACTATTTCAATGTATCAATCGATTATCTCCTTGAACGAACGGATAATCCGAAGATAAATCGCTGACAGAACAGCCGCAGAGGAATGACGAAAGTCAAAACTCTGCGGCTGGTTGCATTCTGATGGTATTTTCTTAAAGCAACTCTCTGGTTTTTCCTGCCAGATAGAGCGGGATATTTGTGATCTCTCCGTCCTTGCGGTAGCCGCGTTGGGAGAAGCGCAGCGCATGCGCCGGGTGATGCTCGGCAATGTACCGCTTGAACGAGGGCGCAGATTTGTCCTCGCCGCCCTTGGCCTCGACGGGGATGATCTCCGTTCCGTTCTGCAGGACGAAATCGATCTCGGAGGCCCGGTCGGCGTAGTAGCGCGGCTCGACGGCAAACTGCCCGCGGAGCTGCTGCAGGACATAGTTCTCGGTCAGCGGCCCTTTGAACTGGTAGTCGGTCTTCAGCAGGATCGCGCTGTTGCCGATGCCCGCCATATGCTTGAGAAGCCCGGTGTCGAAGACGAAGAGCTTGAACTGGTCCAGCTTGTCAAATGCAGACAGCGGGTGCTCTATCTTGGAAACATTATAGACCCGGTTCAGCATCCCGGCAGAAACGAGCCATTCGATCGCCTCTTCAAAATCCCGTGCCCGGCCGCCCTCGCGGACAGCGCCGTAGACGAACTTCTCGTTCGGCTTGGCAAGCTGCGCGACGATGCTGCGGAACACCATCAGGATGCGTCCGCTGTTGACCTTGCCGTTGTGCTTGGAAAAGTCATTCTCATAGACCTCGATCAGCTCGCGCTGGAGCTGGGCGATCCGCACAGGGTCCCTGTGCCGAACCCACGATGCCACGCATTCCGGCATGCCGCCGATGATGAGATAGTTGTGATAGGCCTCCAGCAGCCGGTTGTGGAAAATCTCCTCGATCGGCTGCTCCTTCTGAATGCTGTCATAGTAGGCATAGAGCGCCGGATCGACTGCTTCGAGGAATTCCCCAAAGTTCAGCGGCGCGATGTCGAGCAGGTTCACCATGCCGACCGGGTAGGATTTCGGTGTGGCCAGAAGTGTGCCGAGCAGGCTCCCGGCTGCGACGACGTGATATTCGTTCGCCTTTTCCTTAAAATACTTCAGCGTGTTCAGGGCCTCCGGGCATTCCTGAATCTCGTCGAAGATCAGGAGCGTTTCTCCCGGCAGAATTTTCTCGCCGCTGATCATGGACAGCAGCTCAATGATGCGCTGCGGATTTTTGTCCGTCTCAAAGATGGACTTCAGCTGCGCTTCCTCATCGAAGTTGAAATAGACGGAGCTTTTATAGCAGCGCCTTCCGAATTCCTTCATCAGCCATGTCTTGCCGACCTGTCTTGCCCCGCGCAGGACAAGGGGCTTCCGTTCCTCGTCGTTTTTCCAGTTGATCATGGCCTGAATTGCATCGCGTTTCATACCGTTCACCGTCCTTTTCTTGAGCATACTATAGTATTGCACATTTTTGCGGGAAATTCAACCTGATTTTCACACATTTTTTCTGCATATTCCATATGAATGCCACACATTTTTCTGCATATTCCGGCGCATAATAACACGGTGCGGCCTTTTTTGGGGGCCTGCACCGTGTTTTTCCGGGCTTCAGAGCGTTTTTTCCTCCGGCTCGTTCTGCGCGGGGTTGCACAGCAGCTGCAGACTGCTTGCAGCCATGGTCAGCAGCAGGGCGACCTGGATGCCGGCGTCGTTCGCGCGGCCGCACAGGCAGTCCACGATGGAGATGGCCGAGAAATAGACCGCGCACAGCGACCAGAACAGCGTGATGCGGCGCTTGCCTTTGCCGAAGCTGAAGCCTGCGAGCTGAAAGGCTGCCAGCATGCAGCTGATGGCGGCGAACAGGTGATAGACAAAGTCGTTGAGCGACGGATCGGTGCTCCACTTCTGGAAATTCACGATGAGGCGCACGACCAGATAGATGCTCACGATCATATACAGCAGCGGAGAGGGCTTCTCGTGCCGCAGGCACTTGCGTGCAAAGGCAACAAGCGTGACCGCGCACGCGGCGCCGAGCAGAGGGATGAGCAGGTTTATCGTCTTCTGCAGCTGCGTAAGGGCGAGGGCCTCATCCTCCGTCTTCGGCAGGGATGCATAGTAGAGCATGACGCCGCCGATCACGAAGCACACGGCCGAGGCGATGTGCAGGATATTCGGCAGCTTCCCACCGGAAAAGATCTCCTCCCAGCGCGTCTGGCGGCGCAGCGGGCGGATCAGAACGGCCAGCGCGGCCAGCACGGCCACGCTCAGCACGGCGATGACGAGATAGAGGTAACGCCCCGGCAGGACGGCGCCGTTGCTTTTGATATCGTTGCTGAGCTGCACCCAGCGCAGGATCGCTGCGAGCACGGCCGCGCCGCCGGTGATGCCGAGCAGTGCGGCTGCACGGGTGGACCCGAGTCTCTTCATGGTAATGGCCTCCCATTCAAACATTAGCCATTAAATTATAGCACAGCCGGGACAAAAATCCTATCCTTTTTGCTGGGATTTGGAAAAATCATGGCCATTCGCTTGACGGGGCACCCTGTGATAGGATATCATGAAAAGAAAACGACAAGGAGGGCATAGCCATGGAGCAGAAGGAACTGCTGACCGTGATCGTGGCGGATGACGAGACGGAGCTCCGCGAGGCGGTGTGCAGCATGATCCCGTGGAAGGAGATCGGCTTCCGTCTCGTCGGGAGCGCCGGGAACGGTCTTGATGCCCTGCAGCTCGTCGAGCAGCTGCAGCCGGATCTGCTGCTGACGGACATCCGCATGCCCTATATCAGCGGCGTGAGTCTGGCCCAGCAGGTGCGCGAGCTGCGGCCGCTGACGCAGATCGCCTTCCTGAGCGGCTATGACGACTTTGCCTATGCCCAGAAAGCCATTGAGTATAATGTCATCAGCTATCTGCTCAAGCCCATCAGCATGCGGGAGCTGACGGAGGCACTGGCGGAGATCCGCGGGAAGATTCGCCGGAAATTCGCCCGCCTGCTGCCGCAGAAGCCGGAAAAGAGCGGCTGGCGCGAGCTTTTGCTGCCGCTGCTGCTCGACGGCTTTGCCGAGGAGGCGCAGCAGGACGATCCCGCGCTGCTGGCCTCTCTGGTCGGCGCGGGCATTCTGGCTGCCGGGCAGGAGCGGTATTCTCTGACGGTCCTTGCCATCCGGCTGGAGCAGGACGGCCAGAACCGCACGACGCCGGATATGGCCTATACCGTGGACATGCTGCTTGGCAAGCTCTGCCGCAGCCGGAGCGTGTATTCCGGCGGACGTCTGCTGACGCTGCTGATCGCGGAGGAGGAACTGCGCGGACTGGAGCTTGCCATCGACGAGCTGCGCCAGTCCTTCGCCCGTGTGCTGGAGCTGCGGGCGATCGTGGGCATCAGCCACCCGTTTACGAGCTTTTGCCGCTGCCACGCGGCCAGCCGCGAGGCGGTGGACGCCCAGCGCTTTGCGGGTGAGAGCGGCATCTATCACATTTCGCAGATCGCAGCGGAGAGCGGAACGGCGCAGACGGACCTCGGCGCCCTGCTGGCGCCGCTGGACAATCTGCTGCGCTCCGGCAGCCGTGAGGAGCTGGAAAAGCAGCTCGTGCAGAGCTTCGGCGCATCGAGCGGCACAGCGGAGAGCGACAGCGTGACGCTGCAGGTGCTGGCACTGGCCCAGCGCGTGCTCCACACGGCGGTCTCGCCGGGGGAGGCGGCTGCGCTGCTGCGCCGGTGCCGTATCCCGGAGCCGCTGTTTTCCATTTCACCCCCGCAGGAGCTGCAGCGGCGCGTCACGGCGCTGTGCCTTGCGGCGCGCGACCTGCTGGCCGAGCGGCGGCGCGACGGCGTGAGCCTGCTGTGCGCGCAGGCCATGGAGACCATTGAAAAGCAGTATATGGAGGAGGACCTCTCCCTCAGCGGCGTGAGCGAGCAGCTTCACGTCAGCCCGAACTACCTCAGCGCCAATATGAAGAAGTACGCAGGCGACACGTTCATGAACCTGCTTATCAAAAAGCGCATGGAGGTCGCCCACGCCCTGCTGACGACGAGCAGCCTGAAAATTTACGAGGTCGCGCGGCAGTGCGGCTATTCCGACCAGCATTATTTCAGCTTCTGCTTTAAAAAATATTACGGCGTTTCGCCCGCACAGCTGCGCCGGGCCGAGAGTGAGCGGGGAGGCGATGGAGCATGACGCGGAAAAGACGCGGCCTGAGCATGACATCCATTTTGGTGCTGGCGCTCGTCGGTACCATCACGGCCATCGTGCTGGGAGCCATGGCCGTGTTCCTGCAGACATATCAGCGCTCGCTCATCCGGAGCGTGCAGACCTCTGCGCGCCAGTCCGTCGCCCAGGTAGGCAAGACGGTCGAGGACTATCTGGACGATGTCAACAGCCTCATGGAGCTGCTCGAGCGAAAGCTCGAGGATCCGCGGCAGGACCGGGACGACTTCTTTGCCGCCTTCCTGCAGATCCGGCCGGACGTTGTGGCCGTTACGACCTATGACGCGGCGGGCGGGCTTGTGGACTGCCGGTCGCGCGGGGCAAAGCGCACGGAGATTTATCAGAATCTTTCGTTTGATCCCAATAAAATGGACGACTATGCCGACGGCTATGTCTCCACGCCTCATGTGGCCTCGATCTTTCAGGGCTATTATCCGTGGGTCGTCACGCTCGTTGCGCCGCTTGATGCGCCGGGCCGCGAGGAATGGATCGCGCTGGACATCAGCTTCAGCAGCATTTCCGCCTACCTGAATGACGTCGGCATCGGCCAGCACGGCTACTGCTTCCTGATGGACCAGAGCGGCAACATCATCTATCACCCGCAGCAGCAGCTCATCTATTCCGACCTCAAGCGGGAGAACACATCGCTCATCGCGGGCCTGCCGGACGGCAGCAACGAGAGCGGCAGCATGATCTATACGCTCACCTCGCTGGAAAACAGCCATTGGCGCGTTGTCGGCGTGAGCTTCGTCGAGGAGCTCATCACCGAGAGCGTGCAGGAGGTCAGCCGCATTCTGGCCGCCTCCGGCATCGGTATCCTGCTGGCCGCCGTTATCATCAGCTTCGTGCTGTTCCGCACGCTTTCCCGCCCCATGCACGGCCTGACGGCAGCCATGCGTCAGTTCGAGCAGGCTGCGGACAATTTCACCTATGTTCCGGTCGGCGGTGCGCGCGAGGTGCGCGCCCTGTCAGATTCGTTCGGGCAGATGGTCGTGCAGATCCAGCGCCTCATGGAGCAGGTGCGTGCCGAGGAGGTCAACCTGCGCAAGACGGAGCTGCGCGCCCTGCAGGCGCAGATCAACCCGCACTTTCTCTATAATACGCTCGACTCCATTGCGTGGATGTGCGAGCAGGGGAGAAATGCCGAGGCCGTCGAGATGGTCAATGCGCTGGCGCGGCTGTTCCGCATCAGCATCAGCCGCGGCCACGAGCTTATCCCCATCCGCAGCGAGCTGCAGCATGCCGAGAGCTATCTGCAGATCCAGTCCCACCGCTATAAGAATCAGTTTTCCTATTCCTTCGACGTGCAGGAGGAGTGCCTGGACTACCTGTGCAACAAGATTACGCTGCAGCCCATTATCGAAAACGCGATCTACCATGGCATCAACGGCCTTGTGGATGAGGGGGAGATCCGCATCTCGTGCCGCGCGGACGGGGACGATATCCTGTTCACCGTCGAGGATAACGGCACCGGCATGGAGCCGGAGCAGGTGCAGGCTATCCTGCGCAAGGAGCGAAGCGACCACACCGGCATCGGGATCAAGAACGTCAACGATCGTCTGAAGATCTATTTCGGACCGGCCTATGGCATTACCATCGACAGCGTGCCCGACGAGGGAACGCGCGTATATATCCGCATGCCGAAGGTGCGGGAGGAGGCAGAGTATGAAAAACGCTAAACGGCTGGCCGCACTTTTCCTGACGGCCGCCGTGCTTCTGACGGCGGGCTGCAGCCGCAAGACTGTCACGTCACAGAGCTCCGTATGGTTCATCGCCAAATCCACGAACACGGAATTCTGGAAATCTGCCTTTGCCGGAGCGAACGCCGCAAAATCGGAATATAACGTCGATCTGACGATCTGCGGGCCGGAAACGGAGGAGGACTACGAGGAGCAGAACCGTCTTATCGACGAAGCCGTCGCTGCCGGTGCAGATGCCATCGTCTATTCCGCCATCAGCTACACGAAAAACGCCGAGGCAATCACCCGCGCGGCCAAGCAGGGCCTGAAGATCGCCGTCATCGACAGCGACGTGGACTCCGACGGCGTCGGTGTGCGCATCGGCACGGACAATGTCGAGGCCGGGCGCATGGCCGGGCGCGCCGCCCTGCAGACGGACTGGGACAGCCTGACGGTCGGCATCGTGAACTTTGATCTCGGCAGCCGCAACGGGCAGGAGCGCGAGAGCGGCTTTCGCGAGGTGCTGGCGGGCGACCCGCGTGTGAAGGACATCTATACGATCAACGTCAACGCCGACGCCACGACGGCACAGGTCCGCACGGTGCAGCTCCTTGTGGAGCACCCGGAGATCAATGTGATCGTCGGCTTCAACGAGCCGATCGCCGTCGGCGCGGCCATGGCCGTGCACTCCCTTGGCCTCGCGGGCCGCGTGCGCATGGTCGGCTTTGATACGAACGTCAAGTGCATCGACCTGCTGCAGAGCGGGGCCGTTTCGGCCCTCATCGTGCAGAATCCCTATGCCATGGGCTACCTCGGGGTCGAGGCTGTGTGCAATCTGCTCGACGGGCAGACCTACCGCACGGCGGAGCTGCTCGACACGGCGACGCGCACCGTGACGAAGGAGACGATGTTCACCATCGAGAATCAGAAGGCACTGTTCTCGTTCGGTTGACATATGCGCATTTTGCACAAATTCGACAAGCTGTTTTTGACATCCAAAACAAAGAATGTGAAGTTTTCACCCTTCCTGCGTAAGAAATCTCATTGTTTTTTTGTACAAATTCTGTTAAAATTTAATTACGCGGAACGGAGATTCCGCAGAAATTTATGGAGGATGAATGACAATGAAAAAACTTCTTGCGCTTCTTCTTGTCCTTGTCATGGTCGTTGCTCTGGTCGCCTGCGGCGGCAACGGCAACGAGACCGAGGCACCGACGAACAATTCTCAGCCCGCTTCCGACGCCACTGAGGATACCGGCAACAGCGACACCCCTGTGGGCACCGATCTGAAGGTCGCCGTGTTCTACTACACCTATTCCGACACCTACATCTCCAGCGTCCGCACCGCTCTCGATGCACAGCTGGACGCGCTGGGCGTTACCTATCAGGACTTCGACTCCAACGGCAACCAGACCACGCAGAACGAGGCCATCCAGACCGCAATCGCTGACGGCTATAACCTGCTGATCGTCAACATGGTCACCTCCGGTTCTTCCGACACCGCGAAGGGCATCATGGAGCTGGCCGGCGATGTGCCCGTTATCTTCTTCAACCGCGCAGTCGATGAGGACGGCGTCGAGGCTTCCGCTTCCGTCCTGAACGCTTATGAGAACATCGCATTCGTCGGCACCGACGCCCCCGAGGCAGGCCATCTGCAGGGCAAGATGGTCGGCGAGTACGTCCTCGAGCACTATGACGAGCTCGACCTGAACGGCGACGGCAAGATCTCCTACGCCATGTTCAAGGGCGACGAGGCAAACGTCGAGGCCATCTACCGCACCCAGTACGGCGTTGAGGATGCCAATGCTGTCCTGACTGCCGCCGGCAAGCCCGAGCTTGTCTACTTCGATGCCAACAACACCTCCGGCTATCAGGTCGACCTGAACGGCCAGTGGTCCGCTGCTGCAGCTCTCGATTACATGAACACGAACCTCTCGCAGTACAACGAGGGCAACAACAACATGATCGAGCTCATCATCTGCAACAACGACAACATGGCTGAGGGCTGCATCTCCGCTCTGGAGTCCGCGGGCTACAACAACGGCACCGGCAAGACCATCCCGGTCTTCGGCGTTGACGCCACCGATTCCGCCAAGGAGCTCATTGCCAACGGCAAGATGACCGGCACCGTCAAGCAGGATGCCGAGGGCATGGCTGCCGCCATCGCTCAGATCGCCAAGGCTGTCGGCGAAGGCACCGCTCTGAAGGACGCCGTCGCTGCTACGGCTGAGAGCAACACCGAGATGTACAGCGTCGCCGAGGGCGTTGCCACGAAGCTGTATGTCGCTTATGCTCCCTACACCGCGTAAGCATCGGACATAAAAACTCTGACTGATCGAAATCGAAAAGGGGAGGCTGCCGCAGGGCGGCAGCCTCCTTTTCAGATTTTCAAACAGGCCAAGGAAGTAAGGAGGACATGAAATGAATATGGATCAGGATATCTTGCTGCAGATGACGGATATCACGAAGACCTTCCCGGGCGTCAAGGCGCTCGATCATGTTTCTCTGACGCTGAAACGGGGAACCGTCCATGCTCTGATGGGAGAAAATGGCGCAGGCAAATCCACGCTGATGAAGTGCCTGTTCGGCATTTATAACAAGGACAGCGGAACCATCCTCCTGGAAGGCAAAGAAGTCAACTTCAAAAACAGCAGAGAGGCGCTGGACAATGGCGTGGCCATGGTCCATCAGGAGCTGAATCAGGCTCTGAAGCGCTCTGTTATGGATAATATCTGGCTGGGGCGTTACCCGAAGCATCTCGGACTGGTGGTCGACGAGACCAAAATGTACCGGGAGACCATGAAAATATTCGACGAGCTGGGCATCAATGTCGATCCGCACCGGATCATGAGCACGATGCCCGTTTCGCAGCGTCAGATGGTCGAGATCGCGAAGGCGGTCTCCTATCGTTCGAAGGTCATCGTATTTGACGAGCCGACCTCCTCTCTTACGGAGGACGAGGTCGAGCATTTGTTCCGAATTATCAACATGCTCCGCGACCGGGGCGTGGGCATCATTTATATTTCGCATAAAATGGCGGAGATCAAGCGCATCTCCGACGAGATCACCATCATGCGCGACGGTCAGTGGATCGCGACCCGCCCGGCTGCCGAGCTGGAGGTCAACGATATCATCCGCCTGATGGTCGGCCGCGAGCTGAACAATCAGTTCCCGCCGAAAACGAACAAGCCGGGCGAGCCTTTCCTGAAGGTCGAGCACCTGACGGGCCAGTATAACGGCCTGCGCGATGTGAATTTCACGGCGCGCCGCGGCGAGATTCTCGGCCTGGCCGGCCTGGACGGCAGCGGCCGCACGGAGACGCTCGAGTGCATCTTCGGCGTGATGACCCGCAAGGACGGCGTCATCACCCTCGACGGCAAGCCCTGCCGCAACCGCAATGCGCGCGAGTCCATCAAAAACGGCTTTGCCCTGCTGACGGAGGAGCGCCGCTCGACCGGTATTTTCTCCATCCTGAATATCCGGGAGAATACGGTCATTTCCAGCCTGAAAAAGCACCGCCGCGGCATCTGGCTGAGCAACCGCTCCATGAAGAAGGATACGCAGTGGTCCATTGATGCCATGCACACCAAGACGCCGTCTCAGGAGACGAAGATCCGCAGCCTCTCCGGCGGCAACCAGCAGAAGGTCATTCTCGGCCGCTGGCTGCTCACCGACCCGGACGTGCTGCTGCTCGACGAGCCGACGCGCGGCATCGACGTCGG
>OHNP01000783.1_pt1 | contig 13793 bp, 8 predicted proteins | sample 1569531 | NCBI WGS metagenome assembly OHNP01 (sample SAMEA3879587, study PRJEB24766) | human gut metagenome | biome: human-associated habitat; feature: feces | place: USA | collected 1985/1987
CTCTCAATTCTGCCGTCAATGTTGTAGAGGGCAGCTTCAAGACGGTTCAGGTTATGGGCAAAACTCTCGATCAGCTTGGTTGTATGCGAAGCGGCACCTTGCAAGCAAGCCGACATACCGCCGCCCATCATGTTGCTGTTCACTGTCACGCTCAGGTCAAAGCCCTGGAACGAGCCGACCTTCACGGGAGTATCGGCATACTTTATAGCAAGCACGGCATCTTCCAAAGCCTTAGCTGCTTCTTTTCTATCAGTATATTCTGTCTCACCAATGGTGATTTTGAATACGGGCAGTTTTCGCTCAGGATCAATCGGGAGCTTGCGGAGTGCTTCACGGTCAGTATGGAGATCAGCAAGAATCGCTGTGAGTTTCTGTTCCTGTTCAGGGAAACGAGCGATCTTGTCCTCCATTTCAAATACCGTGTTGCGGTGTTCCGCAGCAAGTACCCTCAGTTCCTTTACTTCATTTTCAAGCATCAGCTTTTCCTTGATACGCTCATCGCCTGTGCAGAGAGCCTTGATTTCGGAATAAGTGAGTGCCTGCTGGTCTACATCTTCGCACTTTCTCGCAGGAGTTTTGCTCGTCATGATCTGAGAGATAAATTTCTGCTTGTTCTCCAAAGTCTGATAGGAATAAGCATCAAATGTGCCTTTGGTAACATAGCGGAAGATCTGCACCTGCTTGTTTTCATTGCCTTGACGGATAATTCTTCCGGCTCGCTGTTCAAGGTCAGCCGGTCTCCACGGAATATCGAGGTCATGGACTGCGATCAGCTTCTTCTGAACATTCGTACCCGTGCCCATTTTGGCGGTTGAACCGAGCAAGACACGGATCTCTCCGCTGCGGACTTTATCAAAGAGGTCAGCTTTCTGCTGTTCGGTTTTCGCATCGTGGATATATGCGATCTCCTCCGCAGGGATACCCCTTGCGATCAGTTTGTCACGAATATCGTCATACACGCAGAAGTCGCATTCTTCTTCAAGAGATTCGACCTCAGCAATAGACTTCTTATCCTTAGCATCATCGGCATCTTCGCCCTCGACCGCTGCTTCTGCTGCCTTGTGTGGAACACCCAAATCACAGAAGATGATCTGCGTAAGCCTGTCCTCAGCCGTTTCAGCGTGGATACGGGCTACGTTCTCAACGCACCTGTTCAGCTTCGTATCAGGGTTATCCTCAAAGGACGGATCAATCAGTCTCGGATCAAGACCGAGCTTTCTTCCGTCCGACGTAATTTTGAGCATATTGTCGATCGTAGGATCAACATTTCCTGCATTGATAGCGTCAGCTCTGTCGGCAAGCTCCTGAACAAGTTCCCGCTGAAAGGGAGTAGCTTCGACCTGGACCACCTGATAATCACAATCAGGTACATCGAGTTTCAGCGTATCCGCAGTACGAATATCAGCGACCTGCTTGAACATACTCATCAATTCGGGCAGACCTGTATAGTTAGCGATACGGGTGCGCTCCTTGAAGCCATTGCCCGCAGGTTTCAGCTCATAGTCTGTTTTCTGCTCACCGAACACCGCAACCCAATTATCGAAGTGCTGCAAGCCGTGGTCTTTCAGGAAATCGTATTCCAAGTAACGCATCATGGTGTGCAGCTCTGTGATAGAATTGCTCAGAGGTGTTCCTGTTGCAAAGATAACGCCCTTGCCGCCTGTCTTTTCGTCGAGGTATCTGCATTTGAGGAAAAGATCGAGAGCTTTCTGCGAAGCCGAATTGGAAATTCCGGCTACATTCTGCAATTTTGTGGCGACGAACAGGTTTTTGAACTCATGAGCCTCATCGACGAACAGACGGTCGATTCCGAGCTGTTCAAAGGTCAGCGTATCGTCCTGATTTGCTTTTTCGAGCCTATCGAGCTGCTTCTGCAAACTCTTACGGGTACGCTCCATAGCCTTGATCTGGAACTTAGAGCCTTCGCTCTTTTTAAGTTCCTCGATACCACGCAGAATATCGTCGATCTGGCTCTGAATGGTCATGACCTGTCTCTCCTTTGAAACAGGAATCTTGCCGAGCTGAGAATGGCCGATGATAACTGCATCATAGTTGCCCGTAGCGATCTTAGCGAATAACTGCTGTCGGTTTTCTTTCTTGAAGTCCTTTTTGGTCGCAACAAGAATGTTAGCGCCCGGATAGAGCTTCTGGAAATCGTCACCGATCTGCTCTGTCAGATGATTCGGCACAGCAAACAGCGATTTTGTGCAAAGACCGAGCCTTTTTGATTCCATCGCAGTTGCGATCATTTCAAAGGTTTTTCCTGCACCAACGCAGTGTGCAAACAGCGTATTGCCGCCAAACATTGCATGAGCGATAGCATTTTTCTGATGATCGTGCAAATGAATGTCCGCAGTCATCATCGGGAAAGAAAGTGCGCTGCCGTCGAATTCACGGGGACGGATACTGTTGAACAGCTCATTGTAACGCTCCACAATAGCTTCACGGCGAACAGGATCTTTGAAGATCCACGCCTTGAAAGCCTTGCGAATATCGTCAGCTTTGCGCTGTACAACACGGGTAGCATCAATATCCACCACTCGCTTTTCCTTAGTATCGCCCAAGCCGTCCGGCACTTCGATCGTCTTGTAGACCTTCGGCTCTTGCAGATTCAGCAAATGCTCAAAGATGTCATAAGCGTTCATCTTGTGTGTGCCGTACTTTTGAGTCGCAAGCACCGACCTGTCGGAAGATTTGTTGCTTACATGGAAGGAATTTGCGTGGACAGAGTATTCCACACCGACAATAGCCGACTTGTTCCAACGTGCAGACGGACTATCACTCCGCTGATATGCCGGAGTCTGCAACAGTTCATACATGAACTGCTCATAGTATTTCGGATCAAGCCAAGCGGCACCGAGCTTAATGTCAATATCTCCGGCTTTCAGCGGTTCAGGCATTGCCTGTTTCAGCGCCGATACATTGATATTAAAGTCAGGATCATACTCAGCGATCTCCTCAGCTTCACGGAGCTTCTTGCGAATATCGCCCGAAAGGTACTCCGAAGCCGTCTGATATTCATTCTCCGTATGGGGAATCTTGAAAATCTCACCCGTCAGGTCGTGCTTCAGCTCGTCCTCAGTCATACCCGTCAGTCCACTCATGTACTCAAAGTCAACCCGTGCTTTTTCTGCAATGGAGAGCGTGAGTGATTCAAGTGCCGTGTCAACGTGTTCCACAGCCTTCGGCGGCACGATAGTCCGCTTTGTGAAAATATCGGACTTTTCAAGGAGCTTAGTCTTATCATAGCTCTTTTCCAGTCCTGCGACAAGATTATACGAAACATCTTCCGCAAAGTAACGCTTGTTGGTCTGAGAGTGGATAAGCCCGAACTTCTTATAAAAATCATCGTATGCCACATTCAGCTTTGCCTGTAAATCCTTGATAACGCTGTCAGGCTTGTCAAGTTCCATCGCTTCGATCAGCTCTCTCGTCAGGTCACGCAATTCAATAAAAGCAGTAAAACGCTTGTGCTGTGCAGTACCTTTATCAAAACGGAACTCACAGGCAGCGTTATTCTTTTTGAAGAACACCTGATCGTCAGAAAGGAAAAAGCTGTAATTACGCAGATTTGACGGAATCTGAACCTGAACGCCGTCAGCCGTTTTCGCATAAACATCTCTGCCACGCTCATGACTGATCTCCGCAGACAGCTTTCCGACTGCTTCATGGAGTGCTGATTTCAGGTCAAAACCGTCCTCAGCGACAACCATTGTACCGCTGCCGTAGAGCTTGTTGCCCTCGACCACCGTACCAAGCACCATATCAGGGTGCTGTTCAAAATACTTGTTGATCGACAGTCCGTCCTCAGTCTGCCCAATATGTACCCAATCGGGAATATCGGACATTTCAGCAACAGACTTGCCCTCACGCTTCTGTAAAAAGATAATATCAGTGGTCACTTCCGTGCCTGCATTATCCTTAAAAGCTCCATTCTTGCCACCCGGCAGTCGGATAGCACCGATGAAGTCAGCCTTGTCAGCCAACATCTGGCGGACATTTTCATCACGCTTATCAAGCGTTCCTGCCGAGGTCACAAATGCCATGATACCGCCGTCTTTGAGTTTGTCGAGTGCTTCTGCAAAGAAGAAATCGTGCAGTTTCGTGGTGTCATGGACGGTATCCGTAAAACACTTATAAGTACACCCACTGCTAAATCAGGCAATAAACCATATTCGATGAAGGAATAGTAAAACATTATTAGGCTATGTCTCCGCAACTATATAAATGGGGACATAGCCAATTTTTACTCTTGAAATAATCTCTTCGATGTGATATAATAGTAACTGATACATAAAGCTACCAGTCGTGAGGTGAGTGTAATGAATATCGCTATTTGTGATGATGAACAGGTATTCTTAAGACAACTGCACAGAAAAATTGCTGACCTTAAAATTCCAGACTGCCAGATTCACGAATTTTCAAGCGGTAAAGAACTGTTAAGCTCTTTTATTAAGGGTATGTATGAGGTCATTATCCTCGATGTGGAAATGCCTGAGCTGAACGGTTTACAGACAGCCGAAAAAATCAGACAAACAGATAAATCAGTAATTATTTCTTTTCTGACGAATTATGCTGAGTTTGCAGTACAGGGGTATGAGGTCAATGCTTTTCGATACATTTTGAAAAATCAACCCGATTATTTATACACGCAACAACTATCTTCTATTTTTGATGAATGTGAGCAGCGATTCAGAACCTACAAATTCAGCAACAGGAACTTGTCTTTCAAATTCAGACTGATTGATATATTGTATTTTGAGGGACACAAGAGAAAGGTGGTCATATTTACTTCTACAGGCGAATTGGAGTACGGTGGCGATTTTACAGAGGTTTGCAGTGAACTGCTGAAATACAACTTTATAATCGTAAATAAGGGACTGCTTATCAACCTTGAACATATCCAGAATATCAGTAAAAATGATATTATTATGTCAAACGGAAGAAAAATCCCCATTGGAAGAACTTATAAAGATGATGTGGTATCACGCTATCTTGATTTTGCCACAAGGAGATGATTGTCTTGCCTGTACTTCTTCAAAACATTATTGAAATAGCCAATTTAGCAGTAGAAATACTTTTGATATTTCTTTATCTTTCATTACTTAGCAAAAGAAAAATTGATAAACTACCCTTGGTTTTTTCGTACCTTATAGCTACAGCTTTTCTTTCTGCGGTCGTTCTATTAAGTGATAATATCTTCCTTAATCTTGTATTAACTACAGTTTTGATTTCACTAATATCGTTCTTATGCTTTGATGATACCATTAAGCATAGAATATTTTGGATCGCAATATATCTGCTGATAATATCTGTATCAGAACCGATTGTTATAGGAATACTGTGTATTGCCAATATGGGAACTCCCGAAGATTTCTTACAATCAGGTTTAGGACGTTATCTCGGAATGATAGGAACTGATCTTATCTACCTTTGGCTTATAGGAATGATGCACCGTATCATTAACAAACGAATCCGTGATTTGCCTATTAAGTATTGGATTTTAATAATTACAATTCCGATTATAAGTATTTTTCTTTTGCAGACGATGCTTGACAGCTTTACTGTAAAAGATTCTCTCAACTATATTTCTTTAAGTATTTCCCTAATTGGTATTATCTTTATTAATATTTCAATGTTCAACTTTTTTGAAAGCTATGAAGATAAGATAAAACTAAAATATCTTGAAACTTTGAAACAGCAGGAACAGGAGAATTATAAGCTCCTTGCATTATCCCATAAACAAGTAAAAGAACTTAAGCATGATATTGAAAATCAGTTTTCTGTTTTGAATGGCTTAATGAAATCGGGAGACAATGCTGCTGCTATGCAGTATCTTGATAAACTGAATTCATATGTGCGGACTGCTAATCGTATTTGTTATACGGGAAATAATGTCATTGATTCTATTGTAAACATAAAAAGCTCACTTGCTCAGACATATGGAATTGAGTTTATCTGTAAGGTCAACATTATAACAAGTATCAAAGCTGATGAATTGGAACTATGTCGTATTATAGGGAATGGACTGGATAATGCGATTGAAGGCTGCCAAAGGGTAGATGTACAGAATAAGCATATCTGCTTCAGTATCAGCGAAGATCGTGAAAAGCTTATGATTGTTATATCCAATACATCTGATGAAGTAGATACAACAGCATTATCATCTACGAAAAAAGAAAAGGGACTTCACGGTATCGGTATCAGCAGCATAAAATCATCGGTTGAGCGTTTGGACGGTCTTGTAAAATTTGATTATGCGGACGGAATTTTTAAGCTCAATATTATGGTTCAGAATTGTTTGCCAGTCTAACAAAAATGCATTTGGGGACATAAAACCGACAGTTGGGGACACTTACAGCACTTTTTGAGTAAACCTACTTGGAAAATTTACCTGCGTGTGCTATGATTTTTGCAGGAAGTGATCAGAGATGATTTCAAAACTTGCAAAAAGCATAGCACACTTTTTTGTGGTTCAAAACATAACTGAGGAGTCCAAAGAAGTGATATATGCCTATGGTATGGAACTGCTTTTATCCGATATGCTGAATACCCTTATCGTGCTGTTGATTGCTCTTATTTCCCATACACTGCCTTCGGTTATTGTTTTTGTAGCCGTTTTTATGGGATTAAGGAAGCTTGTCGGTGGGTATCATGCCAACAGCCATTTGAGCTGTATGTTTACACTGATCGTTGTAATGCTGATTTTCTCGTATGGTATCTGCAATGTATCAGGAAAGCTTATCTGGCTTTTAAGCGTAGGATTTTTAGCTTTAGCCTTACCTATCATTTTCTGTATCGCTCCAGTTCCACATCCGAATAAACCGATGTCTGAGGAAAAAGGAGTGAAGCTGAGACGAAGAAGTCGTATTTTCGCTGTATTTCTATCCGCAATTGCTGTTATCCTTATAGTATTCCGCATTAATGAATTAAGTCTTTATGTATCAAGTGGAATACTGCTGTCGGCAATAGCGGCTCTGCTCGGTCGTTTCTTGAATCGGGGTGATAACAGTTAAAGACGATAAAGACAAAAAAAGTATTCTGGCAATTGTACTTCTTGCTCTTGTTAAGGCTGTACTGTATATCTCAAATGGCAGTGTTTGCGGTATCACATTTTATCAGCCCAAAGAGCCTGATTTACATGAGCTGTTTGAAAGGAGGGAATTGGAATGAAAAATTTGATGAAGATTGCGAGAAAGACATCGTCTGTTCTCGCTGCTATGGCTCTGGTCGTAGCTACTTCTTCTGTGGCAAGCTGCTGCTATCATTGGTTTGCACAGCCTGTTGAGCCGGAAGAACTCCGAAAGTTCGTAGGCGAAAATTAAGACAAATCAGTTTTCCGAGTGTGTGTATGGGTAACTGCACACGCTCGGGATTCTGTAAAAGGAGGAAAACATGAAAAAGATCACTAAATTTAAGCGATTGCTTTCTGGTGTACTGAGTGCTGTTATCACTATCAGCGCGATTCCATTCACCTCGGCAACTGCCGAAGATAGTAATGAACCATATCCTTATACGATGTTTGCTGCTTCGAGTGACGAAGGAGCAATTATTGTAAATGCGGATAATTTCTGTGTAAACGGTAATGTGGCTACTAATGGTACTATCGTTTCAAGCGGTAATGTAAACATCAACGGTTCAAGAACCGAAAATGCCGAAGAATCAATGATTTACATCTTTAATAAGATTGACAATCAATATTTTTCTGCTTCAAATGTTGATGAACACGATGAGGACTATACTCTTGATGAAATGAACATCAACATAAATGTGCCGACTGAGGTACAGGGCAAAGCTACTCTTACAGGCAACATTAACATTAACACAGCTCTTAAAGCTCTTGAAGATGTCAATCTCAATGGAGAAGTTAAGAATACCAATGATTCCGTTATCTTCTCAAAGTACGGTGACATTATTATTGACAGTCAGAACGTAAACCTCAATGGACTTGTCTACGCCCCGTTCGGCAATGTAAATATCACAGCCCAGAACCTTAACCTTAACAATGTTGTTATTATTGCTGATAGTATCGTTTTGACTTGCCCCAGTGTCAATGCGAACAACAACAGTAATGCAAGTTCATTTGTGGGAACTACATCTGAACCTTTGGATATTCCATACGATGAATGGCAGTATATGAAGGATGAGAATGAGAATGATTTCCCTGATTTCTTTGAGGATTTCAATAACTGGGAAAAACTGAAAGATACGGACGGTGATTCTCTTCCTGATTGCGTAGAGCAGTATCTCGGAACGGATTATACTCTTGTAGATACAGACGGTGATATGCTCGATGATTTTTATGAGGTGTTTTTTACAAAAACTGATCCGACTATGGCAGATTCAGACGAAAACGGAGTATCTGATGGTGACGAGGATTTGGATGATGATGGCTTAATTAATTTCGAAGAACTATCTATAGGCACACACCCATTATATCCTGATACTGATGGAGACAGTTTAATGGATGGTGACGAAGTTAATTTGTATTATACAAATCCGCTTGTTACTGACACTGATTCAGATGGATTAACTGATGACGATGAGATTTTATTATTTGATACTAATCCACTTATTCCTGATACTGATGGAAATGGGATTCTTGATGGTAATGAAAAAAGAGCGCAGAAGTATTCATATGTTGTGACTAACGAGGATTGTGCTGTTAAAAAGATTGATGTCGAAATGTCTGCTACAGGAAATATACAAAGAAATCTTGATATTGAAAGTGTAATGAATATTGATTTAATGTCGACAAATGTTGTTGGACTAATAGGAGAACCATTTGATTTTAATTGTTCATCAGATTTTGATAATGCGACTATAACATTTAATGTTGATATATCTAAATTAGGAGATACTAAATTTGAAAGCCTTATATTTTTGTGGCATGATGAAGAAAACCACATCTATAGAGAGTTGCCAACAAGCTATGACAATGAAAACTACTCTCTAACAACAACTGTCAATCATTTTAGTAAATATATGATTGTTGATAAGGAACTATGGTATGCAGCTTGGGCTGAGGATTTGTATGAATCTGATAATGAGACATCAGGTAACAATACTGTATTGATAATCGATTGTTCAGGAAGTATGCGAAATAATGATCCTATGATTAACGGAACTTGTGGTCGAATTGAAGCCGCAAAAGGATTTGTGAATGTTTCTGGTTCAAATGATTATATAGCAATCATAGCAGAAGATAGTCAAGCCAAGTTGTTATGTGACTTTGTAAAGGCTGATGAAAAAGAAGTGCTCAATGAAGCAATCAGTAAAATATATTCAACAGGCGGAAACAATTTTATAAGTTCATTGAATATGGGCGTTGATATGCTCAATAAGCTAAACAACGAAAATGCCAAAAATATTATTTTTATGTCAGATGGTGGTTCATCAATTGATCAGAATACTCTTGATTATATTAAAGAATCAAACGTGAATGTTATAACTATAGGATATGGTGAATCATCAAATGACTATCTTTTAAAACGTATTGCTACAAGTGATGATAACTTTTATAAAGCTATTTCCTCTAATGAATTAATCGAGTTGTATTCAAAATTAGGAATTATGAAAAAATTTGATATGACAGATAATGATGAGGATGGATTAGCAGATATTTTTGAAATTGCTGGAATGCGTCTCGAAAATGGTACAGTTATCTACACAAATCCATTAGAAAAAGATTCTGATAAAGACAATTTAGCTGATGGTGTTGAAATTGTCCCAGAATACCAATTCTTATCAGGTTCTGGTATACCAAGTGACATACTGTACGGAACAAGAGCTATATATTTTATTTTGAATTCTGATCCGAATAAAAACGAAGGGCAGATTTCGGATTATGGAATTGTTGAATATGATGGGTATTATTATTGTATTAATGTTCCCGATCACCTTGGAACATATTGGAATGCAGTATGGGAAGAAGTTGACGTAAAAGAATATTCAGATTTTGATTGGACACTCATTCAATTTTTTGCTGGTGTTGAACTTGAAGACACAAGAAATGAACCCATTTACCCAGGAGGAAATAGACTGGATATTCCGATTATATATCCTTCAAAATATACTGCTCAGACTGGCATTGCAGGTTTGTTTGCAGGCTTATTGTGCAATAGCGCTAATATAGGGGAATCCTTCAGAGTACGATTCTGCTTCCAAAAAAGTGGAAATATGCGTAGAGTAACGATAGCAGCAGGGTCAAGTTCAATATATAACTTGTATCAAACATATGCAACTGATATGCCTATCAGCGGTTATTTGTGTAATGGTGGCTCAGTATTTGCTCAGGCTATGATATCGAATAGTGCAAGTAAACAATATGAGGAATTAACCGGAAATAAAACAAGTATCTGGGATACATACGATTATGAAATAACTGTTGATTCTCGTCATCAGAGCTATTACTCGTCATATTTATGGGTTAATAGTAAAGGGAAATTAATGGAGAAATTGATTTTGTATCCTAATGATCGTATTGTAATTGGTAAACGAGAATATCTTAATGTTGTATTCAAGCCATTAATTCAAGTCGGTCTAAGTAATGAAAGTACGGAGGCAAGTTCTAAATATCAAGAATTATTTAATAAATTTTTAGCTGCTTAAAATTGGGGTGTACTATGGATGATATATCTCAAACTATACAGACTGTTATTTTTATTGCCTTTTTAACATTGCTGTTGGCATACACTTTTTATGTTGCATTTTCCAGAAAACGCAAAAGAAAAATATTTATCGTAAAGAAAAGGGAAACATCTTACAATGGACTTAATCAGACTCGCTCCAAGACTATTAGCTGTAGTAATTATACGATAGATTGCAAGTATGATACATCGAAGAAAATTCACACTTTAGGATGCTCATATGATATCTATACTCAAGTAAGAGAAGGGAAATCTTATCTTGCATATGTAAAAATGCACCATATAATTTCTATCAACAAGCATAATTAATCGTATTATTGTCATTTCAAACTAACAGTTATTTGAATTGTATGTTTACGCTGATCGTTGTGATGCTAATTTTCTCGTAATGTACAGCAATAGGCACATACCCCAATGGCGCACACTAACCGCATAGCACTCTCTTAGAGCTTTTCTAAGGGAGTGCTTTTTTCATCGGTTAGTTTTCCGTCCGAAGGGCTTGGACGGCTGTGAGGGGCATTTCCGTTCGTCTGAGGGTGTTATGCAGAGGTCGGCTCAGTGATACCGTTAAGTGCTTCATATTCACGCACACGGCGATAGAATATATTTGCCGATAGCTCCATTCTCCGCATAAAGTCCCTGCCTGTAATCTGCTTGGCTTTCCATTCCCCATAGAGCTTACCGAACCTCTCCCAATCAATCGGGATAGGCTTTCTGCCTGTGTACTTGCCCTGTGCTTTGGCTATCTCGATACCCTCACGCTGCCGCTGTTTGAGCTGCTCTCTTTCAAGCTGAGAGAGGGCAGCAAACACGGTCAACATAAATTTGCCTGTAGGCGTGTTGGTGTCGATGCTCTCCTTGTGGCTGATGAGGGTAACACCCTTGTCGGTGAGCGTGTCGATGATGTTCAGCAAGTCCTTTGTTGACCGTCCTAAACGGCTGATGCTCTCCACATAGAGCGTATCGTCCTCACGAACATAGTCAAGCATAGCCTTGAGCTGAGGGCGGTCTGTGGTCGCTCCTGACAGCTTCTCGGAGAAAATGCGGTCAACCTGATAGTCGCACATAATCTCCTGTTGTCTTGCGGTTTCCTGACGTTCCGTTGAAACACGGATATATCCGATTTTGCTCATAAAAAGCTCCTTTCTTTATTCAAGCTGATTTTTCTTTCTCTTGGCAGCCCGTTCATTCTGAATGTAGCGGTCAAGGGTATTCTGGCTCTGCCGCTTTTTCTGTATCTGCTGGGCGAGCCTGTCCGATTCTTTCTTGAAGGCATTGTATTCGGCTGACTTCTCGGCATATTGCTTTTGAAGCTTGGTCTGTTGTTTCTTCAACAGCTCAACGGTCGGTATTTTCTTGTCGGGAAAAAGCTCCAATACCTGTGGCAACAGTCTGTCGTATTCTGACAATTCGTAGGAGCATTGCTTGGCATACTTTTTCTTTTCTTCCCCTGTGAGCGACTTGTATTCCATATGAAAAGTTCTGTATTTGTAAAATTCCTCAACGGTCGGCAGCATTTCCTGAATTTTATCCCAACGCTTTTTGATCTCCGACATTGCGTTTGAAGCTACCACTCTTTGAGAAAATGCCTGATGAGCTGCACTTTCAAGCTCTTCAAGGGAGGAATTATCTGCGGTCATTTCATTCAGTGCCTTGCTTGCCGCTTTCATATTTTCACGGTCTGCCCAATTCGTCAAGCCCTGCGACTGCTGAAATTTCTCTGCCGTTGTGCGGATAATCCTTGCTTTCGGGGAGTGTGACATTTGGTATTTGTAGCTCTCGATACGCCTTGCGATCTGCTTGCTCTCGTAGAAGTAGCCCAGAGTTTTCGCCCTTGTAAATTTTGCCCTCGGATTGCGTTCCTTTTGCTCCGCAAGCATAAATTTCAGGTCGATCTTATGGTCGGGATTGTAGTCAACCAATATCCCGAAATCGGTACATTTTTGAAGAAAGTCCTCAAAATTCTCGCTGACCTTGATAACCTCGTCGATAGCCGCTTTTAGCCGTGCTTTCCATGACAGATTCTGCTTGTCAAGCTCCCATTCATAGTGGCTCTTACCCTTTGACATTTCGGGATTTTCGACTATGGAAAGACCGTGCTTTCTGCAAAGCTCGTCCGATACGGTGCGGAGCTTGCTCCACGCTCGGTCGGGTATTTTTCCCTGATTATGCTCGGTTTCAAATGTTCTGCCTGTGTAGAAATTTACGTTGTTCAGAACGATGTGATTATGTATGTGATCGTAGTCTACATGAACGGCAAGCACATACTGATACTCGTCATTGAAAAGAGCCTTGCAAAGCTCCTGCCCGATAAGCAAAGCTCGTTCGGGAGTTACCTCACCGGGGGCGAATGATTGTATTATGTGCTGGGCTTCATTTCGGCAGCGTCCTGTGCCGACACACTCTCGGATATTTTTGAATTGTTCTGATGCTCCAGATGGAGCAGATACGCACAAGTTGCTAACAACATATTTGCGGTCTGCGGTTTTGTCTGGGTTGCAGATATAAGCAATTGCGTTGTACGTTCCCGTGTGGATCGTATGGATACGAGTAACTGCCAAACTTCTTCTAACCTCTCTTTCATATCGGCAATATCTTCATCATAAAGTTTGCCGCCTTTGTTGACACGGTGGGCTACCTGATTGAACGAATTTGAGATAGACGATATGTACCTCGCTATCTGCTTAATGTCCTCTGTATCTTCCTCAACATTCATCACGGTCAAAGCAGAATAACGGCAGAAATCTCCACGGCTCTTGAAGCTCGTTTCAGCATAACGCTTGTTGATAGCTTCAAGCTCCTCGTCATTTACTCTGAACGTGAGAATATGCTTGCGTACCTCACTCGGTTCGGCGGTGTCCTGCGGTGGGGATTCACCCTCGGTGCTTTCGGGCGGTTCGGTGAAATCAACCTCGCCCGATTCCGTAACTTCAAGCATTGGAACAGGCTCGGCAGCGGTGTCCTCAGCGGTATCCTTTTCAGAATTTTCGGACAGCATATCCGCCTGCATTTCTTCCGCATAGGTGTGGGCAAGTTCTTCGGCAAGCTCCTCGACTTGCTTATGCCTGAACAGCTTTGCAAGAAAGCCCTCGCCCGATTTTTTGAATACTGACATTTGGTTGTCCTCGCTTTCTCGGCGGCTCT
>OHNP01000789.1_pt1 | contig 13684 bp, 10 predicted proteins | sample 1569531 | NCBI WGS metagenome assembly OHNP01 (sample SAMEA3879587, study PRJEB24766) | human gut metagenome | biome: human-associated habitat; feature: feces | place: USA | collected 1985/1987
AAAGGTGAATTTGTTCGACTACCACGTGAAAGCCGATACAATCCTATTCCAATACACCACACCCGACGGACGGAACGAGATGGTGAAATTCCCGTTAGCTGGATTTTGCGAAAACTATTTAAGACAATTTTAGCAACTCAATTTTTTGATAATATTACAATTTTCTATACATTTATAGAAAATTTGTAGCTATGGTTAAGTCTATCTTGCAAGCAAATACAATCGAACTCCATTATTGGATGGACGACAACTCTCACATAATAGATGCAAATATCCAAAATAAGTGCGAGAGGGAATTATTGGATATACTTGATAGCATAGCAGGACAATGGGGGCTTTCCGTTACTATCGAAACAATGCCTTTGGCAAATGGGGGTGTTATTCGCTGGTTTCGACTAAAAGCTAAATCATTTAAAAGAGCCCTCAATGGGAAAGAAAAAACTATATATATTGCCATCGTAACAACTTTGGCAACAACAATAATTGCCACTCCGATAACAACTACCATTGAGTCTATTGTGCAACAGACCATCGAAAATATTTTCGCAGACGAGGAAGTAAAACAGATGCAAAAAGAGAATCTTCGTTTAGATATAGAGCTAAAACAAGAAATGCTTAGACAAATACAGCAACAAGATAAAATAGAGAAAAAACGCTCCAATTTTTATGAACAACTAAACCAAGAACCGAACGTAACTCAAATTTCGGTTAAAGCACAAGATGAGAATTTTATACCTATTAGTCCTGAATTGTTTGTTCAAAAAACTAATTTTCCGAGTTATATCATAACATCAAGCGATCTCCCATCAGAAATAGTAGATGGGGCAATTATCGAAATAATATCCCCAGTCCTAAAAAAAGGAGATTACAAATGGAGAGGGATATACAATGGAGAAACTGTTGCATTTAATATGAAATCAAACGAGTTCAAAACATTGGTGCAAACAGGAACCATTGAATTTACAAACGGTTCTTCTATAAAATGTCTACTCGAGATCAAAAAAAATATAGATAGCAATGGAGATGAAAAAATAACAGAATATAATATAGTCCGAGTAGATGAATATTTTAAAAATGAAAAGCCTATAGAAACTCCCGAAGGCAAAAAGAACAGACAAAAGCAAGAAGCCGAAAGGATGCAAGGCAAACTATTTTAATCCATTAAAATTCGGTGGAGTTGAATTGCATCGTATCTATAAAGGTTAAGGAGAAAAGGCCGAAAAAATGCGGCGTTTTCCTTTGACTGCAATAATACTAATTCACTTAATTACTAATAATCTCGATTAAATCAAGAGTTAAACCGTCAGTTAAACCGCAACGAAAAGACAGAAACAAGGGGCGAACGGGCTATGCGTAAATCACTGAATAGCATCTATATTCAGACGGGATGGTGCCATAGCTCAGTTGGTAGAGCAAAGGACTGAAAATCCTTGTGTCCCTGGTTCGATTCCCGGTGGCACCACAGAATGAGAGAGAGTTGCAGCAATGCAACTCTTTTTTTATAACATTGTGTATTTGCAGCAAAACGGTCGGCAGGAATAGCACCCCGGACTATGCCGCCGGACAGACGATTCGCCCCCGCAAGCGTTTCCCGGCCTTCCGCTCCGGTTCCCGGAAAAAATACGAAGGGAAGACCGGAATCGGATTAAATGATTATTTTTGCATCGGAACAAATCGCCGCAAGCATGAAAAAACGCTGGATCGTCTTCACCGTATTACTTATCGTCGCCCTGACCGCATTCCTCTACATCCGCTTCTTCTTCGTCTTCGGCGAGGGCGTCAAAAGCGGAGAGTTGAACTATGTCGTCTATAAAGGGCTCGTCTTCAAAACCTACGAAGGCAAGCTGATCCAATCCGGCATACGGTCCAAAACGGCCGGTACGATCCAATCCTACGAATTCGAATTTTCCGTCGAAAACGAAGCGCTCGCCCGCAAGCTGATGCTGCTGGGCGGCAAAAACATCGAACTCCACTACAAGGAGTATTTCGGAGCGCTTCCCTGGCGGGGATTCTCGAAATTCGTGGTCGATAGTATCGTCACAAAACCGATCGGCTCCCTGCCGATCGACTCCGAAACGGAACGATAACAAACTACTCCGAAGTCGCAGCAAACGACTCCGGCCATTTTTCCCGAAATATTATTTCGGTCCGACTACCCGAATCCGCAGACAGTCCCCATGTTGCATCGTTTCCGACACTCCATCGCTTCGTTCTCGCTTCCGACGCGGCTCAACAACCCATTCCACTACACTCCACATCCGCTGTGCGAATTAGCGGCCCGGGAGCTGCAAGCCTACTTGTGCGAACGGAAAGAGTGGACCGAAGAACTCTCTGCGGGTAAAATGTTCGGGGTGCTGGTCGTGAAGGATTCAGCCGGAACTGTAGGCTTTCTGACCGCATTTTCAGGTAATCTGGCCGGCAGCAACAGCCACGAATATTTCGTCCCGCCCATCTACGACATGTTGCGGCCCGGTGATCTCTTCCGCACCGAAGAGGCCGCCATTTCGGACCTGAACCGGCAAATCGAAACCCTCGAAACGGATGTCCGCTACAGGGGACTTCTCCGAACCATAGAAGAAACGGAAACAGAAGCCGCCCGGGAAATCGCAGCCGCAAAAGCCCGGATGCGAATCGCAAAAACCGCCCGAGAAGCCCGACGCAGGGAGCACCCGGACGAAAATACGCAGACGGCTTTAGTCCGGGAAAGCCAATACGAAAAAGCGGAGCTGCACCGGTTGAAACAGAGTTGGAAAAATCGGATCGCATCGCTTCACGCGCAACGAACCTCCATCGCGGAACGAATCGAATCCCTGCGCTGCGAGCGTAAGGCCCGTTCTGCGGCTCTTCAGGCAAAACTATTTCGCAAGTTCCGTCTGCTCAACGCCCTCGGAGAGATACGCGATCTGGCGGAAATATTCGCACCGACTCCGCAGGGTACACCCCCGGCCGGTGCAGGGGAGTGTGCGGCCCCCAAACTGCTGCAATACGCTTTCGAACACCGGCTTACACCGCTGGCGATCGCCGAATTCTGGTGGGGAGCCTCGCCGAAGGGCGAAATCCGCCGTCACGGACACTACTATCCCGCCTGCCGAGGCAAATGCGGCTCGATTCTCGCCCACATGCTTCGGGGACTCGACGTCGAGCCCGAACCCGATCGCGCCTGCCCTCAGGCCGCCCCGGAACTTCTGTACGAAGATCGCTGGATAGCCGCCGTCTTCAAACCTGCCGGGATGCTCTCCGTCCCCGGAAAATCGGAAGCTCCGTCGGTCCTCGACTGGGCTCGGGAGCGTTATCCCGCAGCTACGGGACCGCTCGTAGTCCACCGCCTCGATATGGACACCTCGGGTGTGCTGCTGCTCGCCCTGACCAAAGAAGCGCACCAGGAGCTCCAGGCCCAATTCAAACACCGGACCGTCCGAAAACGCTACATCGCCCTGCTGGAGGGGCGGATAACCCCGCCGAAAGGACGTATCGAACTCCCCCTGCGACCGGACCTCCACGACCGTCCCCGACAGGCGGTCGATCCCCTGCACGGAAAACCGGCGATCACGGAGTACGAAGTGTTGGAATTCCGGAACGGCCGCACCCGCATCGCCTTCTACCCGCTGACCGGCCGCACGCACCAGTTGCGCGTCCATGCGGCCCATCCATCGGGACTCAATGCTCCGATCGCGGGCGACCGACTGTACGGAACAGCCGGCCGGCGATTGTTTCTGCATGCCGAACGGATCGAATTCCGCCATCCGGCGACCGGCGATCGGATAGCGATCGAAAAACCGGCGGATTTCTAATGTCGCAAGAAAAAGCGGACGCATCACGCAGTCCGCTTTTCCCTCCATTTAACTTTTATTTTATTACCCCGACCGGAACTATTTCATCCGGTTAATCATCTGTTACTTGTAATTCCTGACAGAAGCCACGTGCGGAGCGATTCTCATCGTCCCGGTACGCACGCCCTGCGATTCGGGTGCCACGAATTCGGAAACGGGGGACGCTCCCGCCTTGGTGAAGGTGTGGCTCTGACGCAACAGTACACCCGGATTCTCGTCCGCAGCGACACCTACGGCCAGAATCGTATGCTCCGTATCCCATTTGCACAGGTAGAGCTTGCCGGTAGGACACCACGTACCGCCGACCAACAACGTTTCGATAACCTCGTCGTCGGAAATCGCACTGGTCGGATCGTTCGGATCCTCCGCGATCATCGTTCCGTACCACTCCTTCGCATTCTCGGCTGCAAAAGTCACCATGACATAGGCCTGACCCTGACAATCCGCATACTTCTCGTTATCGAGCGCATAGAGATCGTCGCCGTTGAAGTATTTGTCGATGGTCGCCGTTACCGTCGCATTGCTCACGGCTTTAGGCAGCGTTTCGATGGGATCGGAAACGTACACCTCCGCCTGCGGCTTGCCGAATTCGTCGATGCTGGCTACCCATACATAATATTTCGTTCCCGGTTCGAGCACCTTCGTATAGCTGTAACCCGACTGGCCGCACACCCGGTTATTATCGAGATTGTCGATATCCTGTCCCACGTACTCCGTCACATAAGCCTTCATATCGGCCTTGTACCGCTCGTAATCGGCCTCGGAGATCAAATCGAACATGTAGGGAACCGTATCGTCCGAAGGCTTGATCGATATGTTCATTCCGCGCGAAGTAAGGTCGGAATGGGTCACCGTGAACTGGCACGCCGCCGGATCGATATTGGGTTTGCTCGTGCGGAACGGGAATTTCTGAATCGGAGTGGTCGGAGCACTGGCCGCCCAACCGAAGATCAGCACCCAATATTCGGTATCGGGCAGATAAACTCCTTCGTTCTTGTATTCATATACGCCCGGAGCAGCCATGAAATCGAGCATGAAGCTGTCCTCCGCTATGATTGTCTGGAGCAAAGCATCGTCGTCGAGTCCTTGGTAGCGGAACGCCGGACGGATGGCCGAATAATACGGAAACTCGAGATCGGACGGAGTAATCGTAAAGTCCGCTCCGTTATAATAGCAGGTAAACTCCACCTTAAAAGTAGCTCCCGCAGCCAGTTCCTTGGTCTTGAAAGTCGTTTTCTCGATCGCGGTATTCACTTCGCCCGCTGCATCGAGCCCCGCAGCAAAAGCCAGGTAATCGGTATTCGGATCCAGCCCCTCGAATGCATAGTTCGATTCGCCTTGAGATCCCAACTTTTTGAGAGCCTCTTCGACCGAGCCGTAATTCTTGACCGCTTCTGCCATCATATTCTTCATATATACGGCCAAATCGCCCGAGTGGTGCTGATCGAGGATCTGCTTGGAAAGAACGTCGTAATAGTAAACCGCATCGTTGTCCGAAGGCACCACTTTCATATTCACTCCGGTCGGAGTCGGCTCACCGAGCGTAATCTTAAAAGTCGTTCCTGTCACAGGAGGGGTTTCGGTACCCTTCTGATCAACTTTCAATACGGCCTGTGCCGTCCCGGCCGTCACCGTCACCACTGCCTGGGGCTTCGGTTCCGAAGCCGTATTCTCCTCGGCCGTTACCGTGAAATGAGTACCATCCGACTGAACGACCTTGCACCAGGCCTGATTCGATTCCACCTGCCATGTAGCCTGGTCGGTCTTGACCTCGATCGTCCTGGTACCGCCGACAGCTTCGAAAACCAGGTCGGTCGAAGGATCGATCTGCAACAATGCAGTCGCATTGTCGTCATCGCTACAACTTGTCGTAAACCCCAACAGACAACACAATACTACGAAGTAAAGATTTTTCATACAGTACAATTTTAAAATTAAACCTCTATCGAAAAAATCACCCTGAAGTAACTTCTCCTTTTTCGAAAATCAAGTTAAAGAATAATTCCTGAAAAGAAAAATTTTGTTCCCGTTTTGAAATTACAATGACGACAAAAAGAACAAAAAATATCCGATTTAATCTGTTTTCGGTCAAAACCTTTCTTCGATCAACCTGTCTGCCGATTCCCATACCTATTTTATAATTGAATCCCAATCGATTCGACAGAAAAGTACGGAACATCCTCCACCGTGAATGCAATTTAGTACCTTTGTGGCGTAAAATTCGAATCAATATATTTTAATCATAGAATCCGCTCCGATTTTTCCACGGCCGGAGAGGTATAAAACGAAATCGCAATGCTGCCTCTCATCACACTACGACTGCAAAACCAGTTATTGGTTCGGCCGCCTTTCGACTCCCCGCAACAAGTCGTGGAGTGGATGGGAGCCATACAAGCCCAGGACTACCGGATGGCCAAGTGGGCCGTCGGCTGCCGCACCGCATCGACCGATGCCACACAAATCGAAGCTGCCCTGAACAGGGGCGACATCCTGCGCACGCACCTGTTGCGCCCGACGTGGCATTTCGTCTCCTCGAAAGACCTGCGCTGGATGCTCTCGCTCACTGCCGACCGCATCCGTGCCGCCAACGACTCCTACGCCCGGGGCACAGACGCCGCTCTCGACTCCAAATCGATTCACCGCTACATGAACCTGCTGCAAAAGACGCTGGAAGGGAACAAACACCGGACGAAAGAGGAAATCGGAGAAGCGCTGAATCAGCGGGGCATTCCACTCTCGCAATATGCGCTGCGGCATCTGCTGATGCGGGCCGAAACGGACGGCATCGTCTGCAGCGGCGCCGACAAGAAAGGCACTACGACCTACGCCCTTCTCGACGAACGGGCTCCGCGCGGCGAAGAACCTTCCCGTGAAGAGGCATTGGCTCGGCTGGTCCGAATCTATTTCCGCAGCCACTCCCCCGCCACGCTCGCCGATTTCACCTGGTGGTCGGGACTCACCGCGACCGAAGCCCGCCGCGCCGTGGCGAGCATCGCCGAAGAACTCACGACCGAACATTTCGGCGACAGGGAATTTTTCGTATTCCGCAACGCTGCGGCAGCCGCTCCGTGCGACACGACGCATCTGCTGCCCGCCTACGACCAATACCTGATCGGCTACAAGGACCGTTCGGACGTCCTTGCAAAAGAGCACACCTCCAAAGCCTTCAACTCCCACGGAATTTTCCAACCGGTTATCCTTTGCGACGGACAGATCGTCGGCAATTGGAAACGAACCGCAGGACGAGGGAACGTCACCATACAAACGACCTTATGGGTAGATACCGTCCCCGAGGCACTGGATGCCGCCATCGCACGGTACCGTTCGTTCATCGGCGGAACAAAGTCGGAAAACAGTCCGGAGGCTTTGTGAAATAATGATTACTTTTGCAGGGGACATCACGCAAGATTCCTCCGAAAACAATGAAAGAAAACTGGAAACCGGGAACGCTGATCTACCCGCTGCCGGCCGTACTGGTCAGTTGCGGCGCCACCCCCGACGAATATAACCTGCTGACCGTCGCCTGGACGGGTACGGTCTGCACCAATCCCCCGATGTGCTACATCTCGATCCGCCCGGAGCGGCACTCCTACGACATCATCCGCCGCACGGGTGAATTCGTCATCAACCTCACCACCGAAGAGCTGGCACGCGCTACGGACTGGTGCGGCGTACGTTCCGGCCGCGACCACGACAAATTTCGGGAAACGGGACTTACTCCGGCTCCGGCGACCGTCGTCAAGGCTCCCGTCGTAGCCGAAGCTCCCCTGTCGATCGAATGCCGCGTACGACAGATCCTACCGCTGGGATCGCACGACCTGTTTCTGGCCGAAGTGGTGAATATCCAGGCCGACAGCCGCTACATCGACCCCGAAACGGGTAAACTGGAGTTGCAGAAAGCCCGCCCCATCGTCTATTCGCACGGCGAATACTTCGCACTGGGCCGTATGCTGGGCTACTTCGGCTGGTCGGTCCGCCGCAAAAAGAGAATCAAACGGGAGCGACAACCCGACAAAATGAAAAAATAACCCCTGCGGACGGAAAATTTCCGTCCGCTTCCTATTTCGGTACAGCCGTAAACGCCTATCTTTTTTCCGACAAGGCTGCGGCCCACTCCGGCTCGCGGAATCCGACCAAAATCTTGTCGGAAGCAATCAGCAAAGGCCGCTTCACCAACATACCGTCGGTCGAAAGCACGCGGATCAGCTCTTCGCGCGGAGCCGTGCGGACCTTTTCTTTCAGGTTGAGCGCCTTGTAACGCAGACCGCTGGTATTGAAAAATCTATTGACCGCAAGGCCGCTGCGATCGATCCACTCTTCGAGCTCCGCTTCGGAGGGATTCTGCTGCACGATATCGCGCACTTCGACTTCGATCCCGCGCTCCTGCAACCATTTAAGGGCTTTCTGACAAGTGCTGCAACGGGGATAGCAAATAAACAAGGGTTTCATTTTCATCGTATTTAGGAGTACAAATATAGTGAAAACCGAGGGCTGAATCAAATTTGCACGAACCTACGCTTATCTTCCGTAAAGACGGCGAAAATCGGATACAGACCAGATTCGCTCCCTGTCTTCGCCGAAGCGTTCCTCTCCGCATTCAATAAAGTACGGCACAAGACGAACGGCAAATCCAACTTTTCCTTATCTTTGTATGAAGAATAAGAGTACGTTTCGGACAAGCCCAAACGACCGACGCTCGAAGCATGCGCCGAATACACTCGTGAACTCTGCCATGCAAAGAGGAGGAAAACAGAAAGTTAAGTTTGGCCGGCCGCTTGCCTTCCATTATTTTTGCAGAAGATAGGATACGCCTCGGAAAACTGAGAGTAAGCTCCCGTTTTCTTCTCGACTTTCACTATCTTTGCAAAAGATCGGAAGCGGTTCGACAATCTTCGCGTGCAAGTCCCGCACGATTGCTCTCACCTTTCCCTGTCTTGGAAAAACGGAACCGAAGAATTTATGCTGCAACAAACCATCCGGAGTTGGATCGACCAACTGCTCGTTTACATCGGAATCTCTGCGGACAGCGCCCGCGGCATCGACCAATGGGTCATCCTGGCCATCATCGTCGCCATCGGCGTAGGGCTGGACTTCCTGATCCGCCTGCTGTTGTTGCAGGTCGTGCGACGCGTCGTCAAGCAGACCAAAGTCACGTGGGACGACATCATCTTCGACGACAAAGTCCTGCGGCGGCTGTGCCACATCGTCACCCCGATCCTGGTGGTGGTGATGCTGCCCATCGCCTTTCCCGATCAAAACGGCCTCGTCGTCCTGATCACGCGGCTGGTACAGATAGCGATCGTCATCGCCGTCCTGCGCTTCGTCAATTCCCTGCTGGAAGCCATATTTCAACTGATGGGCCGCCGGGAGGAGTGGAAAGGCAAGCCGCTGAAGGGCTTGATGCAGACCGGACAGGTCATCGCCTTCCTGGTCGCCGTCATCCTCGTCTTCTCGATTCTTCTCGACCGCTCTCCGGCGATGTTCCTCACCGGTCTGGGCGCTTCGGCCGCGATCTTCATGCTGGTCTTCCGCGACAGCATCCTGGGTTTCGTATCGGGCATCCAACTGTCGGCCAACAACATGCTCAAAGTCGGCGACTGGATCAGCATGCCCAAGTACGGCGCCGACGGCACGGTGGAGGAGGTCACGCTCAACACGGTCAAAGTCCGCAACTGGGACAACACGATCGTCACCCTCCCGCCCTACCTGCTGGTGAGCGACTCGTTCCAAAACTGGGAAGGAATGCGTTCCTCGGGAGGGCGCCGCGTCAAGCGCTCGATCAATATCGACATGACCAGCATCCGTTTCTGCACACCCGAAATGCTGGAGCGATACAAGCGCATCGACCTGCTGAAAGATTACATCGCCCGGACCCAGCAGCGGGTCGAGGAGTATAACCGGCAACACGACATCCCCTCCGGTGAAGACAAAATCAACGGACTGCACCAAACCAACATCGGAGTCTTCCGAAACTACCTGAACCTCTATCTCAGGCAGAACGAACGGGTCAATCAAAACATGATGGTACTCGTCCGGCAACTGCAACCCACCGAACAAGGCCTCCCGATGGAGCTTTACTTCTTCACCGACACGGTGGACTGGGTCCCGTACGAAGGCATTCAGGCCGACGTATTCGATCACGTGCTGGCCGTCATCCCCGAATTCGACCTGCGCGTTTTCCAAAACCCTTCGGGCAACGACCTGCGGACGCTGACCGGAAAAACCGATACCAACCATTAAGACGCTATGAAAAAACTGCTGCTCGCCCTCTTCCTCGTTTTCACCCTGCCCCTGTCGGCAGAGGAACAGCCTGCCGTACCGACAGCCGACGAACAGGCCGCCGCTCTGATCAACGCCCAGGAGTGGTTCCGGCTCGAAGCATGCTACCCGGAGATCCGCGACGAACTGTCGCCCTTCGTCCGGCTGCTCTGCGAAGCCTCTCTGGGCAGTCATTTCAACCGGCTGCCGGAGAGCTGCAATGCCATCGGAACGCTGCTCAACGACTACCAACAGGAACTCTTCGCCGATCCCGAAGGCTCGATGCTCGGCTGGCTCCTCTCCATGCTTATCGGCAACCTGCAGGAGCTGGGCGCCTACGAACAGGCGGCCGACCTGCTCACCCAGTTCGCTGCCGGACAGAGCGAGGAAGAGAGGGCTTCGACCCTGGCGACCCAACGGTGGTTCCAAACCATGGCCCGACATCCGCGCACGTCGCTCACGAAACCCGACGGCGAAATCCGGCTGCCGCTGACCGTCGGAAGCGAAACGGTCAAAAGCCCGCTGGACGGCACGGACAAAAAGGTCCATAACTTCTATACCGACATAACGATCGGCGGCCGCACCGAGCGCTTCATCTTCGACACGGGTTGCAGCGGCGCCAGCTTCGTTTCGGCGGAATTCGCCAAGCGCCACGACCTCGAAATCATCTGCGATTCGATTCCCGTGAGCGGTATCGGCGGCAACGGATTCGTGAAATTCGCCACGACCGACTCCATGCAGATCGGACCGGTCACGATCCGCCACCCCTACTTCATGGTCTTCGACAACGACGAGGCTTCGGACCAAATCGGCCATATCGAAGCCGTCCTCGGCACCGACTTCATGCGTCTGGCCGGCCAGATCGAGCTTCGCCCCAAAGAGGGCTTTTTCCTCCTACCCGCCACTCCGGAACCGACACCTGCAAGCGGGCGAAACCTGATGCACGACACCTCCTCGGGACAATATATTCTCAACACGCTGGTCGCCGGAAAAGACACCGTCCCGATGGTCTTCGACACGGGCAACTCCCGCACGGGACTTTCGCCGAACTACTACACCCTGCACCGCGAAGAGATCGACCGCAGCGGGAAAAAGCGGGAAACGGCCGCAGGAGGTTTCGGCGGAATTTTGCGAGGTACGGGTTACGACCTGAAGAATATAACCTTCACGATCGGCGACGGCTCCCGCACCCTGAAAAAGGTGACTGTCACAGCCGACTTCGGCCCCGCATCCGAACAACCCTATTTCGGTTCGCTCGGAATGGACCTTTTCGAAAAGTTCGACCGCATCGTCTTCGACTTCGGCCGGATGTTCGTTACGGCGGAATAAATCCGGCGGTTTCCGTCCCGCACCCTGCACGACCGAACTGCCCGTCCCTTCCTAAAAATTTTTCGCAAGACGATGAACGCAACGACAACCGTCCTTCAGACAGACAGTCTGCTCTTCCGCCCGACACTTCCCGACGATCTGGAGCGTATCTGCACGATCATCCGCCAGGCCCAGGCGCAGATGCGCCTGCGGGGAAGTCGCCAATGGCAGAACGGCTACCCGGCGGCGGCACATATAACGGACGACATCGACCGCGGATACGGCCACGTACTATGTACTCACACAGGACTCGTCGTCGCTTACGGGGCTGTCGTCTTCGACGGCGAACCGGCCTATGCCGAAATCGACGGCACGTGGCTCGACCAAGCCCCATACGTCGTCCTGCACCGTCTGGCCGTCGCACAGGAGGTCAAAGGACAGGGCATAGCGACCGAATTCATGCGCCGCACCATGACATTGGCCCGGGAGCGCGGCACAGGCAGCTTCCGGATAGACACCAACTTCGACAACCGTTGCATGCTCCGCCTGCTGGCCAAATTCGGCTTCGTCCGCTGCGGAGAAATACATTACGCCGGAGATCCTCGCATCGCATTCCAGAAAATCCTCTGACCGGCACATCCTGCCCCGCAAAACGTCGAACCGGTCGTTTTCTCCCACAAATATCCGGCTGCTTCCAGACACCCGAAAATGCCGACGGACGGTCCATCCGACCGTATTTATTCGTACCTTTGCCTCCGCTTTAGGTACTTCGCCCGGCAAAATGCCGATAAATTTACCTTGCACGCGGCTTTTTCCGCACCTTTGCAAGAGGATTCTTTTACGATGAAAGCAGGTCTGCGACAAATTCCGATACAGGGTGCAGCACCCCGTCTGGCCGGCAACAGGGAGTGGGACGGCCTTCCCATGCCGACCCGATTCTGGGGCATCCTCGCCGTAGCTTTCGGCGTATCGCTCTCGGTCATAGACGGAGCCATCGCCAACGTCGCTCTGCCGACTATGGCCCGTATGCTGGGCATCTCGTCGGCCAATTCGATCTGGATCGTCAATGCCTATCAGTTAGCCATCGTGGTTTCCCTGCTCTCGTTTTCAGCATTGGGCGACGTGATCGGCTACCGTAAAATCTACATCGGGGGACTGGGTATCTTCATCGTCGCCTCACTGGGCTGCACGTTGTCCGACTCTCTCGCCACGCTGGTCACGGCCCGCGTCTGCCAGGGATTCGGGGCGGCAGCCATCACGCCGTCCCATGTCCGCACCAGCATATTTTTCGCCAGCTGGTCCACACCCAGGTTGAACTGTACATACAGGTAGTAGGCGGCCAGGTTGGGAAGGTTGAAATACTTCCCGGCTTCCGCCTTGAAGGTCGGGCTCACCCATTTGGCCGTCGGGAACTTGTTGCCGTCATCCTCATAGTCCACCCCGTCAAAGGTGTGCGTCTCCTTGTTATAGGCCAGATTCTTGCCGGCAGGCGTTTCCTTCACGCATTTATAAAGGAAACTCATCATGCGGTCAAGCGCCTTGTACATCTTGTCGTACTTGTCACCGGTGCCCAGGTGTTCCTTGATGTTCGGTTCTTCTTCGGCATCACCTCCGCCATCGTTCCAGAACACGTCTTTCGGATGGTTGAACTCAAAACCGCCGTCAAAGTTGAAATCCATGAAGTCCGTATGGTCGGGCTCCGTGGACGGCAGCCAGCGGAACAGGCACAGGTCGTTCGAGTTGTTCAACGTCTCGATGCAGATGGGCAGGTATTCCTTCGGCCTGTCGCCGTTCGCCTGCAGGTAGTTCAGCGTATCACCGGTCCCCCACTGTTCTTCGCCGATGGTCTTGTCCTGGCCGAATATCGGGTAGCTGTCGCTCTTCTCGTTGTTCATGTTGTACTGGCCGTAGTAGGTCAGATCCTCATCCACACTCTTTGCCACAAACAGGTCACAGGGCAAGCCGTCAATGGCCGAGCGTATGTCTTCCTTGCACGTATCCGCATGGTCGGCGGCATACTGCTGGGCAGGGGTCAGGATACCCATTTCCTTCATGCCGTCATGGATGAACTTCGCGCCACCGGTGTTGGTGGTCATGGAGGAGTCCGAAAAGTCACACTTCGCACAGGCGAGTTTCGCCCCCACCGAGTTGTCCCGCAGTCGGAACAGGTTCTTCTTACCCTCCGTAGCTGTCGGGTTGCTCTGCTGCCCGTTACCGTCTATCTCGCCGTAGCTCATCCGTGCCGTGTAACCGCTGGCTGTCTTCTGGAAGTAGAAGCGCAGGTTCTT
>OHNP01000799.1_pt1 | contig 13490 bp, 17 predicted proteins | sample 1569531 | NCBI WGS metagenome assembly OHNP01 (sample SAMEA3879587, study PRJEB24766) | human gut metagenome | biome: human-associated habitat; feature: feces | place: USA | collected 1985/1987
AGGTATTATGAAATGAGAGACGGAGAACTCAGTGTCGGTGACACTCTCAATCTCTCAAGCGGAACGGATACCGCTATCACTGACAGTACGCTTAATGATGATACTTACACGATAGTCGGCAAAGTAACCACACCATATTATCTGTCATATCAATATGATTCGGCTTCAGTCGGAAACGGTAAGGTTGAGTATCTTATGTATATACCGCTGGATGAATTTAAGGGAAATCTCCTTTACAAGGACAGCGGATATAATGTTATATATGCTGCCATAGACGGGGCGGCTGCTCTTGATACATATTCTGATGAATATTTTGACCTGACTGACCCGGTAAAGGAACGTGTCAAGGAGCTTGGAGAGAATACAATGGAGAAGCTCGCTGCTGGGCAGATGATACCTTCGGACGGCAGCATACCGTTAAAATGGTATGTGTATGACAGAAATTCACATTTTTCATATGTGGATTACGGAAACTGCGGAGACAGAATGGATGCGATTGCCAAGATTTTTCCGGCATTCTTTTATCTTGTCGCTGCACTTGTATGTCTCACAACGATGACAAGAATGGTGGATGAACAGCGCCAGATTATAGGTACACTTAAGGCACTGGGATATAATAAATTCCGTATCGCAATGAAATATATCACATATGCAGCCGTGGCTTCGCTGACAGGAGGAGTGATAGGATGTTTTGTCGGACTCAATACATTTCCTGGCATTATATTCACGGCGTGGAATACAGTATATACTGTTGACGGCCTTGTGCCGGCACCACAGATTGCTTTGTGCATAGTGGCGGTGGCTATTGCGGTGTTTGTAACGGTTGTTGCGGTTATAGCGGCATGTATCGGGGAATTAACGGAAGAACCGGCGATGCTGCTGCGCCCAAAATCACCGAAAAACGGCAAAAAAGTCATACTTGAGCGTATCGGTTTCATCTGGAAAAGAATGTCTTTTACCGGTAAAGTGACGGCGCGGAATATTCTCAGATATAAGAAACGATTTTTTATGACTGTGATTGGAATTGCCGGATGTACGGCACTTATTCTGGCCGGTTTTGGAATCAAAAACAGTGTTGCCACGGTTATGGTGGGACAGTATGAGGATATTCTTGCATATGACATTTCCGGTATGTTCACTGACAGGTCCGATAAGGATGCTTTCAAAAAAGAATGTGACAGCTCCGATATGGTTGAGAATGTTTACATAGATACCCAGTACAGCGGAACTGCCAATATTGACGGAGCTTCATCAGGCTCGTCAAACAAGAATATAACGCTTGTAAGTGTGGATGATGCCGACAAATATGCGGAATTTGTAACCCTTACCGATCATAAGAAAGGTAACAAAATCAAAATTCCGGATGACGGCGCATTGATTTCATATAAGATGGCTAAAGACTTTGATATCAGTGTCGGTGACAGCCTGTATGTCAGTATATCGGATGACAAATATTATGAAGTGGAAGTTTCCGGTATAATTAACATGTATGTAGGACAATATGTTTTTATGCAGGATGACTATTATGAGAAATGTTTCGGCGAAACGGCACCGCGCAACAGCTTCATAGCCAATCTTACAAGCACTGACATGGACAGACAACAGCAGTTTGGTTCTGATATCATGAAAAAATTCAATATGGAAAGCATATCGTATTTCTCAGGTATCAAAGATAATTTTGGTGACCTGATTGCATCACTGAATATTATTACGGTTGTGCTTATAGTATCGGCAGCCCTGCTCGCTTTTGTGGTTTTGTATAATCTGATAAATGTTAACATTTCAGAGCGTATAAGGGAAATAGCTACCATAAAGGTTCTCGGCTTCTATGATAATGAGGTTGAAATGTATGTGTACCGTGAGAACATTGTGTTGAGCATTATCGGGTCGCTTGTGGGACTGGTGCTGGGAGTTTTCCTGCACAGATACATTATGAATGTAATCGAGATGGATGATGTTATCTTCCCTCATAAGATATTCTGGTACTCATATTTTATATCTGTTGCCATTACGATCATATTTGGACTTATGGTAAATCTGGCAATGAAAAAGAGATTAAAGAGGATTCCGATGGTCGAATCTTTGAAGTCTGTGGAGTAATGTCAATAAAATTTTACGTGTAACACCATTGTGTGCCGGCATGTGTGTGTGATATAATACGCACATGTGTGGTTAACATGGTTACCCACGGAAAGGGATATATTATGAAATTTATACTGGATTTTATTAAGGGAATGTTTATCGGTGTTGCCAATGTAATCCCGGGTGTGAGTGGCGGAACAATGGCCGTATCAATGGGAATTTACGATAAGCTGGTCACCTCGATAAACAATATTACGAAGAAATTCAAGAAATCGTTTATTGCTTTACTTCCGATAATACTTGGAATGGGTGTGGGAATCGCAGTATTCTCATTCATCATACCTTATTGCCTTGAGGTATTTGCTTTCCAGACATGTATGTGTTTTGCCGGACTTATCCTTGGCGGAATACCGGAGCTTGTCGGTGAGACGAAGAAGGCATTCAAGAAGGAACAGAAAGGAATCAATGCAGTCCATATAATTGTATTTCTTGTATTTATGGCATTGGCGGTATGGATGGCGGTTGCCAATCCGTCAACGGTAGGCGCTACCGACATAAAAGTAACATTTCCGATGATAATCATGATATTTGCATTCGGAGTAATATGCTCTGCTGCAATGGTTGTGCCGGGAATAAGCGGTTCGCTCCTTCTTATGATGCTCGGTTACTATTCGGCAATCATGGGAACCATAAGCAGTTTCATTGTGGCATTGAAGAATTTTGACGGTTCGGAAATCGGACACGGCCTTGCGATTATTGTTCCGTTCGGAATAGGATGTATTCTTGGTATACTTCTTATATCGAAGTTAATAACATGGCTCCTTGAGAAATTTGAGTCCATCACTTATTTTGGAATCCTCGGTCTTGTACTTGCATCACCGTTTGCGATTTTCTACAAGATGAATCCGTCATCATTCTCACCGGTTGTTATTATTGTGGGAATAGTACTGTTTCTGGCCGGAGCTGTATTCACATACTGGTTCGGAGAGAAGACCAAGTCCGTGGATGCGGTATAGAGAATTTAACATTAAATTTAAGTTGGCTGAGTGGAATGTCCGGGATTACGGATGTTCCACTTAATTTTTGGGCTAAAAAATATATATTTGGAAAAATTAAATTTGGATTGAAACTAAATGATATAAATGATACAATAATAAAAGGTTATGATGACACGAAAGGTATTAAATACGGCAATTAAGTAAACGGATGATCTAGAAAGATTTTTTGAAGGAGTAATGCCAAATGATAGATATATATACTAAAAAGATAGATTCAAAAGATTGGATATTTCAGAATGACCTGTACTTTAACCTGAATACAGGCAATGAAGAGATGTCGCAAAAAGAAATTGATTTAATCTGGCAGGCTGATGAGGCAAAGCTGACACCGGATAAGCATATTGAAACCAAATACGGATTAGGAACAATCCGAAATTTATCATCGGGCTGCAAAACGTTGCTTAATATTGTGAAGCATCCTGACAAGGTGGTAAATGTTGAGGAATGTGGTCCGAATGTACTTAGAATCATTTTTACTATGGATAATATTAAGATTTATATGTCAAGACCGACGCTTTTTGATATTCCGGATGATGCCAAAATCAGATTTAATGATTCTGATATAGTTACCGGTGGCAGAGGTTATAATGCATGGTGGAGTAAGGAATATGAAAGGAGAGAAGCGGATGATTTATAAGAATATTACATTTGAAGCAGCTCCATTTTCATATGATTTGACATTTGATGACAGGATTACCCTTGTGGGTGGAGACAGTGGTACAGGCAAAACAGTACTTTATGAAATGCTTGAAGATATAAGATTGACAGAAGAATATAAAGCAATTAAGCTATTTAACTACAAATCAGATGATTTTTTAGAAGCAATAAAACAGTGTAGAAATAGTTTTATTGTGATAGACAATGCAGATTGTTTGATTAATGATGATGTCAGGAGATTTATTAATTTTGAAACGTCGAATCAATATATGCTTTTCCTACGAAATTGCGACGGACTAAATGTATCTGATAAGAGCTTTAAGGTGTTGAAGTTTGACAATAATAGGATAACACTGGAATAATATAAACTATTTGATATAAATATTTTACGTTCATATGCCGGACATGTCGGACATATAAATGACTAAGGAGGTTGGACATATGGACGTGGACAATAATGTAATAAATTATCTTTCGGTTAGACTGCGGGGCTTTTTTTCGGGCTGGGAAAATATAAGTGACATAAGGGAGATAAGGCTTAGAACCGGAAGAGCGATGATAGTGTGCATGAGCGGAGGGGAACGCATTGCCACGAAGGACGGCATGCCGGTAATCGTCGGGAAAGAGGATATAAAGGAAACTCTCGAATACATAAGCAATTATTCCCTGTATGCATATGAGGAGGAAATCAAGAAAGGCTTTATCACGATGAACGGAGGCAACAGAGTCGGTCTGTGCGGCCGGGTTGTGTATGAGGCCGGTTCGATAAAAACAATACGGAATATCTGTGCCGTAAATATAAGGATGGCGCACCAGATACGGGGCTGTTCGGATATGATCATGGACAAATTGTATGAAAGCACAGGTAAGGATATATATAACACATTGATAGTATCAGCGCCATGCTGCGGAAAGACAACGCTGCTACGCGATATCGTGAGGAATATTTCGGACGGTTTTATGGGGCATGCGGGAATGACTGTGGGAATCGCAGATGAGCGCAGTGAGATAGCTGCATGTAATATGGGAGTGCCGCAGAATGATGTCGGGATGAGGACGGATGTGCTTGATGGCTGTATGAAGTCCCAGGGGATGATGATGCTTATACGAAGCATGAGTCCCGGAGTGGTCGCAGTCGATGAAATCGGAAGTGATGATGATGTGCAGGCGATACGGTATGCGGTAAACTGCGGATGCCGTATAATTGCCACGGTTCATGCGACAAGCATGGAGGAATTATATCATAAAATACCATTAAAACCACTGCTTGGGGAAAAAGTTTTCGAAAGGATAATCCTGTTAGGTAACAGGGAACATATCGGCAGCATAACCGGGATATATGATGGGGAGGGAAATATAATATGAGTACATTTACCAAAATATGCGGCATTGCATTTATTGTTTTTTCAACATCGGCGTACGGATGGGTGTTGAGCAGGGATTTAAAACGCAGGCTTCTTGAACTGCGTGAATTAAAGAAAATAATGTTTCTTCTGCGCGGGGAAATAGGGTACGGCATGACACCTTTGTTAGAAGCAGCCGGCAGTATTGCACAGCGTGTTACGGCACCGTTTAACGGAATACTTGTGTCACTTTCAAACAGAAATTCAGAAATTAAGGAGTGCCCGTTTGGGCAGATGTGGGAGGAAGAATTTACAAAGGGACTGGTTATGTCACATTTATCCGCAGCTGAAAAAGAGCGGCTTGTTGCGTTGGGGAACAGTATGGGATTAAGTGACGGCAGGACACAGCAGAATGTCATAGATGCATATATGCAGGAGGTGGAGACTGCGATAAGCGACATGGAAAAATGTCTGCCAGCCAAAACAAGACTTTACAGAAGTCTGGGTGTTATGCTTGGAGTAGTTATATCAATTATTATAATATGAGAGGGCGTACACAAGTGGAAGTAGGATTGATTTTTAAAATAGCTGCCGTTGGAATACTGGTATCCGTGATTTATCAGGTATTAAAACACAGCGGCAGGGAGGAACAGGCGTTCCTTACAAGCCTTGCGGGACTTGTGCTTGTACTTTTCTGGATAATACCGTATATCAAGGACTTATTCCAGAGCATTAAGGATATTTTCTCACTGTAAGGGGTGCGGTATGGATATTGTTAAAGTGGCGGTAATAGGCATTGCAGGGGTCATGCTTTCGATTATCATGAAAAACAGCCGCAGTGAATATGCACAGCTTGTGGCACTTGTGACAGCGGCGGTCGTATTCTGTTATGTTACCGCCAGAATAAAAATCGTCATTGAATCCGTGAACGGTTTTATGGGGCATGTAGGTGTTGAAAGCCGGTATATCACGATACTTGTCAAAATGACCGGAATAGCCTATGTGTCTGAGTTTGCATCATCGATGTGCCGCGATGCCGGATACCAGGCGGTTGCATCGCAGATAGAGATATTTGCCAAACTGTCATTGCTTGCGGTCAGTCTGCCGGTGGTGACGGCGCTTATAAACACAATAGAAAGCAGTATATGATATGAAAAGGGTTGTGATTTTAATAATTGCATTTATGGCTGTGGCTGCGCTCATATCCATAAGGGTGGAGGCTGCGGAACCGGATGATTATGACTTTTCGCAGATTGATGAGGTCATGGGCAACACCGATTTTGACTTCAAGGAAACGGTAAAGCTTTTTTTCTCCGGAGAGACGGATAAGAGCCTTACCGGACTGGGACAGGCACTTCTTGATTCGCTTTTTTCTGAACTGGCTGCCCAGAAAAGCCTTATAACCAGAATAGTCATATTAGGCGTGGCGGCAGCGGTATTTATGAATGTGGCATCAGCTTTCTTAAAAGGAAGCATAGCACAGACGGGATTTTATATTACATTTATGCTTCTTATGGGAACACTGATGAGCGGATATGTAATTGCGGCGGACCTTGTAACGGATGCGATGAACAGTCTTCTTGAATTTATGGAGGCGGTTGTACCTATATACACGCTTTCGGTCGGGTTCGCGGCGGGAAGTTCGAGTGCGGCATCATTTTACAGCATTATAACCATACTTATTGTAATAATCCAGAAACTTTTATGTGACTTTATCATTCCCATGATATATATCTATATGGTGTTCAATTTTATTAACAATATTACCGAGGAAAATGTATTCACGCGTATATGTGAACTGCTTAAAACGGTAATTGAATGGATTCTAAAAGCACTTCTTTCATGTGTAATAGGGATGAATATTATACAAAGCATGATAAATCCGGTTATGGACAGTTTAAAGACATCGGCACTTGGCAAGGCGGCATCGATGATTCCCGGTGTGGGCGGCGTACTGACATCGGTATCGGGACTGGTGCTTGGATCCGGCACACTTATCAAGAATTCAATCGGCATGGCTTCAATGATAGCGGTAATAGTGCTGTGTTTTATTCCGGTCATCAAAGCAGTTGCAATGTCAATCGGATATAAGTTCGCGGGAGCTATGCTTGAACCGGTATCGGATAAGAGAATTTCCAATGCGGTCAACGGGATATATGAAAGTATAGTGCTTCTGGCCAAGACTTTATTGTACGGTGTGGTTTTCTTTCTGCTTACAATGGCAATCGTGTGTTATTCAACCAACAGGACGGTGTGAGATGATGGAGTATCTTATTAAGTGGGTAAAAAATATCGCAATTTTCTATATAATTTCAACATTGGTACAAAACCTTGTGCCTGATGGGAAATATCTTAAATATATCAAACTTTTTCTGGGAATAGTGATGGTAATTCTGTTGATACGCCCGCTCGGAGAACTTATCGGGGCGACTGATGATTATAATAAAATTTATTTACAGGCTGGTGTCGATGAAATGTCAGCCGAGCTTAAAGCCGGTCTCGAGGCTGCCGATGAGGAACGTTCCCGGATTGTTGTGGGTGAGTACACCGATAGAATAAAATCTGACATACAGGAATATGTAACCGGACTTGGTGCCGGATATAAGGATTCGTCCGTTACGATAGACACGGATGCCGCCTCGGATACATTCGGGCAGATTACGGGGATAACCGTAAATGTAACGAGGGAAAGTGCATATGACAGAAATCATATAGATGTGGATAAGATAGTGATAGACCGGGATCCGGATGATATGAATGAAGAACTTCTTTCAATCAGGATAAAAAATTATTTATCCGACTTCTATAATCTGTCAAAGCGTAATATATATGTAAATATAGTTTAGGAGGTTCAGATAAGGGAGTATATGATGAGTATCAAATTGCCTGACAAGTGGAAAAAAATACTGTCAAAAATAGCATCTAAAGATAAACTTCTTATTTTTCTTCTGGCAGGTGTACTGCTTATCATCATTAATATTCCTGTTAAGTCATCCACAGCCAAAGCAAAGAATTCGGACACCACGGTTAAGGAAACGCAGGCTGACAGTTCATATTATATATCAGCACTGGAAAAGGAACTTTCGCAGGCACTTGCCGAATGCGAAGGTGTAGGCCGGGCAAAGGTTGTGATAACGGCAGCCAATAACGGAAAATCGGTTTTGTATGTGCAGAAATCGGAAAGCGAGAATATAACGGATGAGACGGACAGCACGGGAGGCAGCCGCAGAACGTCGCAGAAAACATCTGATGAATCGGTTGTATATACGGATAGCGGAAGCACAAAAAGTCCTTTTATAACAGAGGAACTGGTGCCGGAAATACAGGGCGTTCTTATATTAGCTGAAGGCGGAGATGATGCGCGCACAGTGTCTGAAATCACCAAAGCAGCAAGTGCACTTCTGGGTATCTCGGTCAATAAAATAAAAGTATTAAAAATGGAGGTATGATTTTGAAAAAAATCTTCAGGAAAAATCAGATTATTATTACGGCCCTGGCACTCATGATTGCTGTTGCCGGGTACATAAATTATTCAGATAACATAAGAAACAGAAATAAAAGTACCAAGAACACCACAGAGAGTGAAAGCGCGGATATAGTGAGTAATGACCTTGACGATCCGGGCGCAACGGTGTTCACATCAAGTGTTAATTCACAATTTATAATAAGTGCCAAATTAGAGCGGGAGCAGGTAAGGGCATCCGGAAAGGAAACCTTGCTTGAAGTTATCAACAACACCGAATTGTCAGAAGACGCCAAAGCCCAGGCGGTTTCCGATATGGTTGCAATTGCGGATGCATCTGAGAAAGAGGCGGCAGCTGAACTTCTCCTTGAAGCCAAGGGTTTTGAAAATGTGATAGTGTCAATGACGGGCGGTCAGGTCGATGTTGTTGTGGAAATATCTGAACTTACGGACACGAACAGGGCACAGATTGAAGATATAGTTACGCGTAAGACCGGATGCTCAATAGAAAATCTGACAATTACATCCATTACACCGGCTAAGGACGATACGCAGGCGGTGTCCGCGGATTCTGAAACCGAAGGTGAGACGGAAACGGTTCCTGAAACAGAAGAAGCAACAGAACCGGCCGGACTTCCCGGTGAGGGAATTTTGCAATAAGTAATTGCAAAATACTTATTTTTTTATTATAATGTTTTTAACAGAACCAGCAGATTACGCGAGGATATTCAGGAGGATAAAGTTATGGCAGAGAATACAGCAGCAGAGAAGTCATACGATTGCGATGAGAATATAGGAAGAATAAGAATTTCGGAACAGGTTGTAGCGGTTATTGCCGGCATTGCAGCTACCGAAGTTGAAGGAGTAGAGTCACTTGTAGGTAATATCACGAATGAGATTGTTGCCAAGATGGGAATCAAGAATTTGTCCAGAGGAATCCGGCTTAAGATGGTGGATGATACTGTATTTATTCAGATTACCGTTAATATCATGTACGGTTACAGCATACCTGATATAAGCCGTAACATTCAGGAGAAGGTAAGCCAGGCTATTGAGAACATGACCGGATTAAGCGTTGCGGAAGTGAATGTAATAGTTTCTGACGTGACAGTTTCCAAAAACTGATTTTAGGACTTTTTAATTTCAGATATTTATTGTATAATCAGAGTGTCATGCATTTTGGCACTCTAATTTTTATAAAAAATAACACACAGAGGTATACTATGAAGAGAAGTACAATCAGAGAACATGTATTCAGAATATTGTTCAGATATGATTTTTATGGTCAGGAGGATTTCGCTGAACAGGCAGCGCTCTATTTTGATGCAAGAGTACCTGAGAAGATTGTTCCTATTATGTACAGGAAAGGTCCGGTTGAGAAAGATGAGGATGATGATGAACTTGACTGCGCTGTTATATCAGATATGGACAGAGCCGAGATCCAGTCAAGAGCAGAGCAGATTGCCGCACTGGTGCCGGAGATAGATAAGCAGATAGAGGCAGCGTGTGACGGATGGGCACTCGGAAGAATCGGAAAGGCAGAACTTGCTATATTAAGAGTTGCCGTGTTTGAATTGAAATATGACGGAATTAAGCCTGCCATTGCTATCAATGAGGCAGTTGAGCTGGCTAAGAAATATTGTGATGTAAAGTCACGTTCGTTTGTTAACGGCGTGCTTGCCAAAATGCTTTAGGAACCGGAATGAAAATATATACCGTTGAACAGATTAATAATTATATCAGGAATATGTTTGACACTGATTTCGTGTTAAGCCGTGTCAACGTCACGGGTGAAGTAAGTAATTGCAAATATCATCCGTCGGGACATATATATTTTACCATTAAGGACAATAATAATGCACTTTCCGTAATAATGTTTGCGGGAAATCGTAACGGACTCGGTTTCAGACTTGAGAATGGAATGAAAATTGTTGTCACGGGTAAGATTACAGTGTTTGCAAGGGACGGAAAGTACCAGCTCTATGCATCATCGATAGAGCGTGCGGGCATGGGAGAGCTTTACGAGCGGTATCTGGCACTTAAGAAGGAACTTGAGGAAATGGGAATGTTTGATGATATGTACAAACAGCCCATTCCATATTATTCAGCGAAGGTCGGTGTTGTTACGGCATCCACCGGAGCAGCCATCCAGGATATAATTAATGTATCTAAGCGCAGGAATCCATATGTACAGATTGTGCTATACCCGGCACTTGTGCAGGGAGAGGGTGCGGCTAATAGCATAGTGAAGGGCATACAGACATTGGATGCGATGAATCTTGATGTGATAATAGTCGGCAGAGGCGGAGGCTCCATAGAGGATTTATGGGCCTTTAATGAGGAGATTGTGGCGAGAGCCATATTTGACTGCCGCACGCCAATCATCTCGGCAGTAGGTCATGAGACCGACTGGACGATAGCGGATTTTGTGTCAGACAGGAGAGCACCCACACCTTCAGCGGCTGCAGAGCTTGCAGTCAGTGACTACAGACAGACGTTAGAGCGCCTTGACAATCTGTGCCGCAGGATGGACAGAAATCTGACAGGACGGATTGATTTTTTCAGGGAAAAGCTGTCACATATTAAAACAAGACTTAATTTCCTTAGTCCACAGAATAAACTAAATGAGAATAAAAGGCGTCTGGCAGATATCGAGGATGCACTTGAAAGGATTATGAAGCAGAGGCTTTCGGATTGCAGACAGCGTCTGGCACTGCTTTCAGGTAAAATGGATGCATATTCACCGGCCAAAAAGCTGGCACAGGGCTATGCGTATGTCGAGGTGGAAAAGAAGGGGGCACTGCACAGTGTATCCGATATCAATGCAGGCGATGACATAAATATATATCTGATAGACGGTCATGCAAGGGCCGTAGTTTCGGAGGTTATTAACGATGAGCAAAGAAAATGAAAAAACACTGACACTCGAGGAGCGCTTTGCACACTTAGAGCAGATAGTGGCGAGGATGGAGGATGCGGATGTATCCCTGGATGAGGCCTTTGAGCTCTACAAGAAGGGGCTTGATGAGGTAAAGAGTGCCAATGATATGGTACAGGGCATGGAAAAGGCCATGCTTGTGCTAAACAGCGACGGACAACTGGAGGAATTCTGATGAGCTTAAATGGGAATTTAAATAAGTCACAATTCATGGAAGAGCTGCAGCAAAAGGTAGAGCATATAAATAACGTGCTTGAGAAGTTTCTTCCCGTTGAGGAGGGACAGCAGAGGATTATTTTTGAGGCCATGAACTATAGTGTGAGAGCCGGTGGAAAGAGGCTTCGCCCTATCCTCATGGAAGAGACTTACCATATGTTTGGCGGAAGCAGTGCAGTGATTGAGCCATTTATGGCGGCAATCGAGATGATACACACCTACTCGCTGGTGCATGATGACCTGCCTGCCATGGACAATGATGAGTACAGGCGTGGAAAGAAGACCACACATGCTGTGTACGGTGAGGCTATGGGCATTCTTGCAGGTGATGCACTATTAAACCTGGCATATGAGACCGCAGCAAAGGCTTTTGACATGGAAGTGGCCGATGCGCGTGTGGCAAGAGCATTTACAGTGCTTGCAAAAAAGGCAGGCGTGTATGGTATGGTCGGAGGACAGGTGGTTGATGTGGAAAGCGAGAAATCCGATGACTGTCCTATCACAAGGGAAAAGCTTGACTTTATCTACAGGCTTAAGACAGGCGCACTTATAGAGAGCTCGATGATGATAGGAGCAATCCTTGCAGGGGCATCGTCTGATGAGGTATCACGCGTGGAGCAGATAGCGGCAAAGCTGGGACTGGCGTTTCAGATACAGGATGATGTGCTTGATGTCACAAGTACACTTGAGGTGCTTGGAAAGCCGGTAGGCAGTGACGAGAAAAATAATAAAGCGACATATGTCACATTTGAGGGATTGGATAAAGCGGTTTCTGATGTGGAGCGCATCTCCAAGGAGGCAGAGGAGCAGCTTGATGATTTGGGATACGACGATGCATTTCTTAAGGAGCTATTTGAATATTTGATCCATCGGGAGAAATAGGATGGTTTTAGAAAAGATACAAAAGGAAAATGATATAAAAAAACTGACACCTCAGGAGCTTGCGCTGTTAAAGGATGAAATCAGGCAGTTTCTTATAGAGAGCATATCGGTGACAGGAGGTCATCTGGCATCAAACCTCGGAGTTGTGGAGCTTACCATGGCGCTGCATCTGTGCTTTAATCTGCCGAAGGATAAGATAGTGTGGGATGTAGGGCATCAGTCGTACACACACAAGATACTCACCGGCAGAAAGGATGGATTTTCATCGCTCAGACAGTATGGAGGCATGAGCGGGTTCCCAAAGGCGGATGAGAGCGACTGTGACTGCTTTAATACAGGACACAGCTCCACATCCATATCAGCAGGGCTTGGGCTTGCGACAGCCAGACAGGTGACAGGAGAGGACTACCACGTGGTTTCTGTAATAGGAGACGGTGCGCTGACCGGAGGCATGGCTTATGAGGCGCTCAACAACGCTTCAAGCGTGAAGGGCAATTTTATTATAGTGTTAAACGACAACAATATGTCGATTTCAGAGAACGTCGGGGGCATCAGCCAGTATCTTTCAGGCTTTCGCACAGCGGATGCATACAGGGATTTAAAGAATAATGTTATGAATTCCCTAAACCATATACCAATCTACGGAGAGCGTATGGTAAAGCATATCAGGAATACAAAGAGCAGCATAAAGCAGCTTTTTATTCCGGGTATGTTCTTTGAGGAGATGGGCATCATCTATTTGGGACCTGTGGATGGCAGTGATATAAAGGAAATGTGCCGTGTGTTTGATGAGGCAAAGCGTGTGGATGGTCCGGTGCTTGTGCATGTGCTCACGAAAAAAGGAGCAGGCT
>OHNP01000801.1_pt1 | contig 13461 bp, 10 predicted proteins | sample 1569531 | NCBI WGS metagenome assembly OHNP01 (sample SAMEA3879587, study PRJEB24766) | human gut metagenome | biome: human-associated habitat; feature: feces | place: USA | collected 1985/1987
AATACCAAACACTTACTTTATTTATCCAAATTTTGCCGTTTTTTTGCGAGTTCTTTATATATTTGTGCAGTTATCGAAACGGAAATAACAATTTAATACATAATTATATCAACAAGATGAAAAGAACATTGTGTTTCATGGCACTGTTGGCCGGTGCCGTAATTTTCGCCTCGTGCAGCCGCAGCAACGGTTCGATCACGATGGGCAGCAAGTCGCAGTTCGACTCTTTGTCGTACGCTTTGGGTAATAACGTCGGAGCGGGACTCAACCGGATGATGTCGGATATTCCCTTCGATTTCGACGCGATGACCGAAGGTGTGACCGAAGGTGCCCTCGGAACGGCAAAAATGACGCATCCAGAGGCACTCGATACATTGCGCACGTTCTTTATGGTTACGCGTCCGGAACGCGCTCAGGCTATTGCCAAGAAGAACGCGATGACTCCCGATTCGCTGAAGACACCCGAAGAGTCGTTGGCCGATCCCGCGATGTTCGAGAGCGAGGAGGAGCGTCGGTTCATTTCGTATGCTTTCGGTATCGATCTGGGTAACAATATGCTGGGAGAAGACCTTCCGATTCAGTTGGTTTGGTTTGGTCAGGGCTTGAAAGACATTACCGGCAACCGTGAAGAAGCCCGTATGACCGAGCAGGAAGCTGTCAAATTCTTGCAAAATTGGTTTATGGTAGTTCGTCCGGCCGAAAATAAGAAAGCCAATGAAGAGTGGATCGCTTCGATCGAGAAGAAATCCGGCGTTCAGAAAACCGAATCGGGATTGCTTTACAAGATCGAAAAGAAGGGCGATGAAACCCTGATGCCGACGGACTCCCGCGACCGGGTGAAAGTTCATTACACGGGAACCAATTATAAGGGACAGGTTTTCGACAGCTCCTATTTCGAGAACAAGCCCGAAGAGATGAAGGAGTACCTCAAGCAGATAGATCCGGAAGGTTATGACAAGGACGAAGCTGTCGAGTTCGAATTGGGACAGGTGATTCCCGGCTGGACCGAAGGTTTGAAGCTGATCGGCAAAGGCGGCAAGATAACGCTTTGGATTCCTGCGGAACTGGCTTATGGTCGGCAGGCGCGCGGTAAGTATATCTTGCCTAATTCGGCTCTTAAATTCGAGGTAGAGTTGGAGGATGTGATTCCTTTCGTCGAGGAAACGACCCCGGCAACAACGGATGAAGCTGCGGCTGCGACGACTCAGGCAGCGAACTCTGCTCTTCCGGTGAAGAAGTAGTCGCCTCCCGGGGACCGAAAAATAGCCGACCTTTGTAGGGTCGGCTATTTTGTTGTTTTAGAGAGCGGATGGCTTCTGCCTTCGTGCGTGAAAAATTAAAAGGGCAGGTCGTCTACTTCTGCTGCGGGAGTACTGTACGATGGCTCTTCGAGCGGGGCTGCGTCGGGCATCGGCGGGATCCCGGCGTTTTGAGCGGTTTCTTTGGGTTGCAGGCGCCATGCCCGCACATCGGTATACCAGCGGCCGTTATATTCGCGGGATTCGACGTTTACCGAAACCGTATAGGTAGCCCCTTCGCGGAGTTTGGCCACGTCGCTCGGCTTGTTGAAGAACGTGACGCAGATTTTGCGTGAAAATTCCGAGGGCAGCTCGAAAACCACGTCCTGACGCTGCCATTCTCCCCGGGCGGACGTACCTTGTGTCAGGGGCAGGATTTTATATACGACACCTTCGAATTCCATAAAAACAGTAATTTTAGTAGATTACAAAAGTAATGTTTGTGCCGCAAACCCCCAAATTTTTTCCGTAAAAGTTCTTTTGTCCTGTTTCGGGCCGGACCGGATGATTGGTCGTGTACCATCTTGCGTATGCTGCCGATTCCGGTCGGCAGCTTCGGGCCGGATAAAGCGGATGTCCCCTGCGCTTTTTGACGACGGTCGGAGTGTGCGGCATCCGGCGAATGCGGACCGGTGAGAATCGGGTGCCGAAGGAGAATAAAAAAGGATTCGCCCCAGGCGAATCCTTTTTTATTTTGAAGCGTCAAACGGTCCTTCGAACTATTTGGCGGCTTTCTTATCGTAGCGTTTTGCGTAACGGCTCATAAACTTATCGACGCGACCAGCGGTATCCACCAACTTCATCTTACCGGTGTAGAACGGGTGAGAGGTGTTGGAAATTTCCATCTTATACACGGGATAGGTTTCGCCGTTCACTTCGATGGTTTCTTTTGTCGAAACGGCGGACCTGCACAAAAACACGTGGTCATTCGACATGTCTTTGAATGCCACTAAACGATAATTTTCGGGATGAATACCTTTTTTCATTTCGTTTGTTTTGTTTGTAATTAGATGCTTAAGCGGAGCAAAGGTAGTAAATTTTTTCCAGTTAGCTAATTTTCCGAAGAAAAATCTTCCGTACAGAGGCGATTGCCAATGCCGAAAGTTCCGGGATGCCTTCTTATTTCTGTTGTACGGAAGGGGAAAGAGCCGGCAATCGCTTCGGTTGCAGGAGGGTATGCGGCGATGAAAAAATGGGCTTTTATTTTGTGAATCCGGTCGAAATGTCTATTTTTGTGTCCGTATTCGGATTTTCCCGAATGCAAAAGGACCCATAGCTCAGTCGGTTAGAGCAGCGGACTCATAATCCGAAGGTCGTGGGATCATGCCCCTCTGGGTCCACTTGAAAGTCAGGGAGTTGCACAGTGTGTGCGACTCCTTTTTGTTTTTTCATTGCGGTTTTATGCAAGTGTAGGCTGGCCGTGCGAGCCATGAGTGCAACAGTTGAAGTCGTTGTTTTACAGGCTTGAAGTATTCAAACGGTAAATTCGCATTGATGTTACGCGCTGCGTAGGGCGAAAAGCAGGTGTTCGAACGTTGGGATTCCGGGAAGCCCTGTCTGTTAGTATTTTGAGAAGAAACTACCGCCTGTATGGATTACCCCGATAGAGTCGCTATTTCAAATTGATTGGGTAACTTTTTGCACAAAATCATAATTTTACGTATTTTTCGAAAAATAAACCATAAAAATCCATAGAAACGATGCGAGCAAAATACCTGGGGCTGGATCTTCCGAGTCCGATCATTGTCAGCAGTTCTCCCTATACCTCTAATGTCAAGAGCGTCGAGCAGTGCGCTGCGAGCGGTGCCGGTGCCGTAGTGCTCAAATCCATATTCGAGGAGCAGATCCTGCATCATGCGGCGGCGCTGGACGCCGTATCCGATTCGGCTTACGGCGATGCGGAGGTTTATTTGCAGCGCTATCTGGGCGAGGATTACAAGGCCGGATTTCTCCGGTTGGTACAGGAGGCTCGGTCGAAGACGGATCTTCCGGTAATCGCCAGCATCAATTGCGTGGCCGATAAAGGCGATTGGATCGAATACGCTACAGCGATGGCCGATGCCGGAGCTTCCGCGCTGGAGCTTAATATTTTCATCCAACCTACGGACATTCACGCCCAGGCCCGCGAACTGGAGTTGAACTATGCGGAGATCGTCGGCCGGGTGGCCGGTGCGGTGAAGATTCCCGTTTCGGTGAAGCTGCCCATGCGCCTGACCAATGTCTTCGCCTTGTCGAGCGCTTTGCTCGGTTACGGGGCCCGGGGTGTGGTCTTCTTCAACCGCTTCTTCGAGCCGGACGTGGATGTCGAGCGGATGACTTTCGTGGAGAGTTCGCCTTACAGCGAGCCGACGGAATTGCGCAACGTCCTGCGTATGGTGGCGATCTGCTCGGCCGTGTTGCCGCAGTTGGACCTTTCTGTTTCGACGGGCGTGCACGATGGCGAGGCTGCGGTCAAAGCGCTTTTGTGCGGAGCCGAGGCAGTGCAGGTCTGCACGGCGATCCACCAGAAGGGATTCGAAGTCATTGCCGAAATGAACGAGTACATCGACCGTTGGGCCGAGCGGCAGGGTTTCGGTTCGCTCGATGAGTTCCGGGGGCGTCTGAATTTCAAGAACGACACTTCGGCCATGTTCCAGCGCGTACAGTATATGAAGTATTTCCCGTCGGAGGCGAAATAGTATTTGCCGAAGTAGTTTCGGTTTTCGATAACGAGCGAGCCGTACAGTTCACTGTATGGCTCGCTTTTGTATTGGTGTTTTCCGCTTAATATTCGATCTTGTCGAGAATCCCTTGCAGGTAAGCGATCGCCACGCCGTAGTTGGTCATCGGGACGCGCTGGGCGCGGGCTTGGGCGACGCGGCTCAATACGTGGCGCCGGTTGAACATACAGGCGCCGCAGTGGATCACCAGGTCGTAGGGCGTGAGGTCGGCGGGAAAGTCCGTGCCGGCAACCACATTGACCCGCAGTGCGGGTCCGATCCGTTTGCGGAGCATGGCCGGAATTTTGACCCGGCCGATGTCTTCGCCCACCGGAGCGTGCGTACAGGCTTCGGCGATCAGCACGCGGGAGTCTTCACGGAGCTGTCCGATGGCTGCCGCGCTCTCCACGAAGTAGTCGATGTCGCCCTTGTAACGGGCGAAGAGCACCGAGAACGAAGTCAGCAAGCTTGCGGCGGGCTTCTGCGCATAGACAGTCGAGAAAACCTGCGAGTCGGTGATAATCAGTTTCGGCGGTGCGGCCAGCGACGAGAGCGTGCCTTCGATCTGGTCGGTGGTACAGCAGACCACGCGGCACTTCTTATCGAGCAGCTCGCGGATCGTCTGGACTTGCGGGAGGATGAGGCGTCCCTTGGGGGCCTGGATGTCCTGCGGCATGACGAGCATCACCACGTCGCCTGCCGAGGCGAGGCTGCCCGTGATTTCGGGCTGGTTGTAGTCTTCGGGCAGGTTGCGGATCAGGGCTTCGCGCAGGGCGTCGAGTCCCGTGCTGTTCGAGGCGCTGACCCGGAGCGGCCGTTGCCCGAAGAGTGCTTCGGCCTCCGCATCGGGCATACCGGCAACCAAGTCGGCCTTGCTGCGTACCACTACCGTCGGAATATGCCTTTCTTCCAAGAGTCGGAACCATTCTATTTCGTCGTTCTGCGGCACGGCTTCGGAGAGGAGAAGGACGGCCAGGTCGGTCTTCTCCAGCATCTTGCGGCTTTGCTGCACACGCAGTATGCCGAGGTCGCCTTCATCGTCGAAACCCGGCGTGTCGATCAGTACGCAAGGTCCCAGCCCGTGTATCTCCATCGTCTTGAGTACGGGGTCGGTCGTCGTGCCCGGCGTCGCGGAAACGACAGCGCTCTGTTGGCCCGTGAGGGCGTTGATCAGCGACGACTTGCCGCTGTTGCACCGCCCGTAGAAAGCGATATGCAGCCGTTCGGCGCGGGGAGTCTGCTCGTTCATCGTGCGAAACTTTTAGAAGCGGAAATCCCGTTTACCTTCGGCGATCGCTGCGAGGTTCTTCTCTGTGATGCGGCGCACACGCTCGTTGAGGAGCATCGGAACCTCTTTCGCAATCATCTTTTCACCCAGGGTTCGGGTTTCGGGCGATGCGTAGTCTTCGAGATACTCCTTGAGGGTCATCAGGGCGTTGGGCGTACAGCAGTTGGCGATCTTTCCGGTCTTGGCCAGCGACATGAAGCGGTCGCCCGTGCGGCCTTCGCGGTAGCAGGCCGTGCAGAAGCTCGGCACGTAGCCCAGTTCCAGCAGCCAACGCACCACTTCGTCCAGCGTGCGGTGATCGCTCACGTCGAATTGTGCGGAATCCTGTTCGGCATGCGTCGTGCCGGCGTAACCGCCGACGCTGGTGCGCGAGCCGCCGCTGATCTGCGAAATGCCGATTTCCAACACCTGCTCGCGCGAGCGCTGCGATTCGCGGGTCGAGATAATCATGCCCGTATAAGGGACGGCGATGCGGATCACGGCGACGATCTTGCGGAATATTTCGTCCGAAATGGCATCCGGGAAGTCCTTGGTGTCGATGTCGTCGGCCGGGCAGATGCGGGGTACGCTGATGGTGTGGGGACCGACGCCGAAGCGGGCTTCGAGGTGCTCGGCGTGCATGAGCAGTCCCGTGAAGTCGTACCGGTAGGTATTCAGACCGAACAGTACGCCGATGCCCACGTCGTCGATACCACCTTCCATCGCGCGGTCCATCGCTTCGGTGTGGTAGGCGTAGTCGCTCTTCGGGCCGGTGGGGTGGAGTGCTTCGTAAGCGGTTTTGTTGTAGGTTTCCTGGAAGAGAATGTAGGTGCCGATGCCTGCATCGCGCAGTTTGCGGTAGTTCTCGACCGTCGTGGCGGCGATGTTCACGTTGAGGCGGCGGATCGCCCCGTTCTTGTGATGTACGGAGTAGATCGTCTTGATCGATTCGAGAATGTACTCGATCGGATTGTTGCGCGGGTCCTCTCCGGCTTCGAGTGCCAGACGCTTGTGACCCATATCCTGCAGGGCAATCACCTCGCGGCGGATTTCGTCCTGGGTGAGTTTGCGGCGCGGAATGGTTTTGTTTTTCTGGTGATACGGGCAATATACGCAGCCGTTGATGCAGTAGTTCGACAGATAGAGCGGCGCGAACATTACGATACGGTTGCCGTAGATTTTCTCCTTGATCTGTTTGGCCAGCGTGAACATGCGTTGGTTCAGGTCTTCGAGTTCGCACTCGAGCAGCACGGCCGCTTCGCGGTGCGTGACCCCTTTGCCTTCGGCCGCTTTTTGCAGGATCGCCTCGATCAGGGGGCGGTTCGCACGATTTTCGCGGGCGTAAGCCAGCGTTTCGACGATTTCTCCGTCATGGATGAACTCCTCCGCCTTGGAGGATGCGACTTGGTACATATCTTTGTGTTTTTATAAGCTATTCTTGATAATCTCCCCGGCTCCACGAGATGTGGCGGCCGATTTCGTTGAGCTCCCGTTCCAGAGCGGCCAATCCTTCGGCAGCTTCGGCACCGAAGGCGGCCTTGCCGTCGTAGAGGTTGTATTTCGACCGTTCGTCCGGCGGCGAAAGGTTGGGCATCACCACGTTGGCACCGGCCAAAATACCCCGCATCCGGCCGTTGCCCGAGAGGGTGGCGAGCGCGGTGGTCGAAGGAATCAGTGCTGCGGGACACATCAGCCGCAGAATCGACAGCAGGGTGAGCGTTCGTTCGACGCTTCCGGCCGGTTCGTGGCCGAAAGGGGTGTCGCGGTGCGGGATGAAAGGTCCGATACCGATCATCTGGGGTTCGAACTCCCGGATGAAAAGCAGATCCCGGACCAGGTCGTCAGTCGTTTGTCCCGGGCTGCCTACCATGATGCCCGTACCGGTCTGGTAGCCGATCTTTTTGAGGATGTGCAGGCATTCGATGCGGTGATCGAGGGACATCCGGGCGGGATGGAGCCGACGATAGTGATCGGGAGTGATCGTTTCATGCCGCAGCAGGTAACGGTTCGCGCCCGCTTCGAACAGCGCCCGGTAGGAGGTTTCCGTACGTTCCCCCAGCGAGAGGGTGATGGCGCAGTCGGGCCAGCGGCGACGCATTTCCCGGATCAATCCGGTCAGCAGTTCGTCGTTCAGAGCCGAGTCTTCTCCGCCCTGGAGTACGAATGTCCGGAACCCCAGCCGGTAGCCCTCTTCGCAGCAGGCCAGTACGGTTTCCGGGGTCAGACGGTAGCGTTCTGCCAGACGATTGCTGCGTCGAATGCCGCAGTAGCGGCAGTCGTTGCGGCAGTAATTGCTGATTTCGATCAGCCCCCGAACGAAAACTCCGTTTCCGAAATGCACACGGGCGACCTCGCGGGCCGCCCTGTGCAGGTATTCTCTCTCTTCGGGGGACGCATCGGTCAGCAGAAGGCGCAACTCTTCCGGGGAAAGGGTGCGGTTGCGTTTCAACTGATCGACGAGCTCTTTCATAGCCCCGTCGGATTTAGCGTTTAGCCAGCTCCTTCGCGAATTGCCGTTTACCGGCATCGTGCAGGTTGTGGGTGCTGGGACCCGTGATACATCCGCCTTCGCAGGCCATGACCTCGATGAACTTGGCCGGGGCTTTGCCCGATTTGGCATAGGCGCGGAGCAGGGATACGTTTTTCTTGTTCAGGTTGGAGACCTGGATGCCTTCGACCTGCGGCCGGTTGTTGTCCGCCAGGAAGAGCTGTACGGCGCCCATCACGCCTCCGGCCTGTGCGAAGCCGTGGGCGGCCCGGGTCGAAACGAACGGAATGGGGAACGGATCGGTGGTTGCGACTTCGATACCCAGGCCGTCGAAAATGGAGTTGATCTCCTCGAAGGTCATCACGAAATCGACGCATTCGTCGCGGCGTGCCTCCTTGCGTTTGGCTACGCACGGGCCGATGAAGACCACTTGCGCGTCGGGGTGTTTCTCCTTGGCGATCCGCGCGGCGTAATACATCGGCGATCCGGTGCTCGAAATGAAGGGCTTCATCTCGGGGATATGCTTGTTGGCCAGTTCGACCCACGAAGGACAGCAGGAGGTGGTCATGAACGCCTGTCCCTCCTCAATTTTCTCTTCGAGTTCCGCACCTTCATTGCGGATGGTTTCCATGGCGCCCTGCGCTACTTCGATCACGTCCTCGAAACCGATGGCCTTAATCGCGCCATATACTTTTTCCGTGGGGGCGTTGTATTGTCCGAGAATGGCCGGAGCGACGACGGCGACCATCTTTTCTCCTTCGCGCAGACGCTGCAGCACGTCGAACACCTGCGAAATTTCGAAGATCGCTCCGAACGGACAACTGTTGATGCACTTGCCGCAGTAGATGCATTTGCTCTCATCGATATGCTCCACGCCGCGTTCGTCCTTGGTAATCGCCTTTACGGGGCAGGCCTCTTCGCACGGTACGGGCATATAGACGATGGCATGGTAGGGGCAGTTGCTGTGGCAGATGCCGCAACTGATGCAGAGATCGTGGTTGATGACCGCTTTGCCGGCACGATTGAATTCGATGGCGTTTTTCGGGCAGTTGGTGGCACAGGCCCGGGCCACGCAACCTTTGCAGAGGTTGGTGATCTCGTAGTTGGTCTGCACGCACGACGAGCAGGCTTCGTCGATTACGCAGAGAATATTGTCTTTCTGCTGCTGCCCTTTGCGCTCCAGGGCTTTGCGGGCATATTCGGACAGCGGGGTGAGTTCGTCGGTTTCGTCGGACATGTCGAAACCCATCAGCGGGAAAGATTTGTATTTCCACACGGCGCGCTCCTTGTGTACGCAGCAGCGACCCAAAACCCGTGAGGTACGGGGACTCAATTCGATCGGCAAGCGGTCGATTCGCTCGACGAGCTGGTTGTCTTTCCACAATTTGATGAGATTGGTCAGCAACTTGTGTCTGACAATCATTACGTTATTGGTAAGAGGCATGTCGGAATAATAGAATGTTAAACGAAATTTCCGTCGCAAAGATAGGTTATTACCCGTATGTTCACAAACAAATAAGTATAAAAAAGAGAGTAAATATTATTTTCGGATAATTTTGATTTTCAAATTTTATATAATATATTGCAATACACATGAACGGCATTTATGTTTTGACCATCTAATCCTAAATATTATGCTTATGAAAAAATTATTACTATTTTTAATTGGTGGTATCTTGTTAATCGGCACTTATGGTTGTGCTAATTATGAAGAAGATTTGTTGGACGAAATTTCGCCGAAACAAATGTTAGCTACTGTTACGACCGAAATTGAGTTGGCGGATGCGGTGTATCATAGAGACACAGTCTTGGATCCGGCCGCAGAATGATCCGTACAGGCTTGAGAACTTTCAGCAGGCGTACGACAATATAGTATCGGGTGAATCGAAAATTGTCAGGGCATCTGATGAGTTTGCAGCAAGCGCGCGGAGTGTGCGAAAAGAATTCTCAGCAACTGCCAAAACGCAGTTGAAACTGAAAGCTACCCACTATGCCTTGAAAATTTTTCCAAAAACGGAAGAGGAACAACGAAGCCTTGAACTGGACGAGCAGATCAAGATCGCGTATACGCCTTTCAATTATACGTCATTACCTGATGAGGTGACCCAGAGTCTTGTGTTTTCGAAATCCCGGACACAGTTTTGCGAGGAAGATGAGGAGAGGCGTTATTCTGTGACTTACGAGGGCGGTATGATTAAGGATGGACCAGTGGAGCCTGTGACAATTATATTGCCTGTATTATATGCCGTTTGGCCTGTCGAAAAACCGTTCCCTGTTGAAATGGATTTTGAAATCCTTTATGAAGTTTTCCTCCCTAAATATATTACTCTTGGTGAGAATGGATTGAGTGCGGAGGCAATACAAATTTTGGAGCAAGAAGCCATTGCTTTGGCTTTAGATGAAGAGAGACATTTACCAGGTGGATTCCCGCGCGGAAAAGTACTATGTTACGATACTCATTTAAAGCGTTATGTACCGCTGGAGAATCTAAAAATCCGTTTTACGCTGGGTTCGAATATTGAGGAGGTTTATACAGACAAAACTGGATATTATGCTATCAACAATAAATTGATCGACAACCAGGCAACGGTAAGTTTTGTTTTTCAGCACGAAAAATGGACGATTGTCAAGGGTTCTGAGGAAGGAGGACGGATAGAGGAAATAAAGGGAATTTATGGAGAATTAAGAAGTGGTAAAGATTTGAACTTTAATATTAACTCTTCTTCGGCTCCGGATCCCCGCTACGAAATTCATCGTGCAGTCAATTTTTATCATTATGGCGAACACGATTTTATAATTTCTACTTTTGTTAATAACAGAATATCAATAGTTGCATTAGCCGTTGATCCTGGTGGGTGGCAAGGCCGATTTAATTATTGGCCGACTTCTGTGGGGAGAATGCCTTTTATACAAGTTGGCAATTGTAACAGGAATAATCATCCGAGACTAATAGGAACCACTTTGCATGAATTGGGACATTATTGTCAATTTCATTTGCGTGGCGGCACATTCAGTGCGTACGATGGTACTTGGAATATATTGCTCGAAAGTTATGCTTCTTATGCCGGATGGCATATGGGAGAAGCATATTATTTAAATCAGGGTTGGAAAAAAACATCTCTAAACTCGGATATAACAGGTCAAGCAAGGCAAGAATGGGATTATCAAAATACAACCAATAATTATTATACTCCTTTGTTTGTCGATTTGGTGGATGATTACAACCAGGGTGTTGGCTATCCTTCTCGCTGCTACGATCAAATTAAGATGCCTCAATTCGTGGTGAATTTGTTTGGAGCCTATAGAACCTGGAATGATTTTGAAAGTGCACTTCGTAAGTATACAGGGTCATATTTTACAGAAAATCAAATAAATGAATTTCTTTTTTACGAGCGTAGCTGGCTTCAACGTAACGGTTATATATAAAAATGGGTTTATGAGGAAATTCTTATTTTTTGCGTTGTCGGCGATATTTACCGCAGGGACTCCGGCAGGTTGCAATACCGATTACAATGCAATCAGTTATTTTGTGTGGGTCAACGACAGCGATCATAAGATCACTCTTTTCGTAGAATCCGATTTAGGGTGTGAGTTCAAAAATGAAGTGATACTGCCTGGAGAAAGTTTTACTGCGATGGATAATGGTATGGGTGTTTGCCCCGTTCCTTCAAGTTACATTTGGAAAATGACGATTATTTTCGACGATGGGAGGCTTGGATTCACTTATGGTGTCCGTTATTACCAGGACGACGGTCGGTCGTACCCTCCGAATTACGACGCACATTACGACCCTTCGATCGATGATAATTATGTATTCGAGGATTTGAGGGGTAACGGTCGTCAACCTAAAGAGCGTTGGACTTATGTCTTCACCAATGCCGATTACGATGCGGCGGAGGCGATGGTCCCGTTCGAGTAAATAGTTTGTGGCTCTGAAAAACGAACGCCTCCCGAATCTGAAATTCGGGAGGCGTTCGTTCGATGGCGGCCTGTCTTTTGGCTCTAACGATCCAGCTCTTGGAAGAAGCTCTGGAAATCGGCCATGAAAACGTCCTTGCCCCGCAGTACTTCCCGCTTGGCGAGCAGCTCCGAAAGGCGGATGTAGCCGATCACGTAATTGCCGTCCTCGCCCCGATATTGCTCGGTGATGCGGTCGAAGTGGAGGATTTTCAGTACGTCGGTTTCCGTGTATCGCACATAAACTTTCAGCTCCACGTCGGTCGTGTACTCCGGACGGTCGAGGTAGTGCTGTTTCTTGTATTCGTACCGGTAGTCGTGCTGACGGGCCATGATGTCGCTCAGGATCGACGAGGCGGTAGGCAGGCTGCCGGCGCCCTTGCCGAACATGAACTGGCGGTCGTAGCATTCGCCCCGGATCACCACGCCGTTGTATTCGTCATCGACGCTGTAGATGTATTTGCCGGGGGTGACGAATTCGGGCATGACGAACATCGTGAACTTCCGGTCGCTGACCTTGACCACTTGGGCGACCAGTTTGATCTTGACCCCTTTTTCGCGGGCGTACCGGATGTCCGAGTCGTGGATAGTCGAGATGCCGTAGGTGAAGATCCGGTCGGGATGGACATACACTCCGAGCGCGTGAACGGTAATGATGACTAATTTGAAGAGCGAGTCGTAGCCTTCGATGTCGAACGAAGGATCGCTCTCGGCGAATCCCAATGCCTGGGCCTGGGCCAGCGCCGCGTCGTAGGACTCCTGGTGGTCGAACACCCGCGAAAGGATGTAGTTGGACGAACCGTTCAGGATGCCTTTGACTTCGAGCAGCAGGTCGTTGTCGTAGTACTCCTCGAGGTTGCGGATCACGGGGATCGAGCCGCACGACGAGGCGTCGTACAGCAGTGCCACATTGTGTTTATTTTGCAGGTCGATCAGCTCCGGCAGGTGGCGGGCGAGCATGGCCTTGTTGCCCGAAACGACGGGGATGCCTTTCTGGAGGGCCGCCTTGACGATTTTGTAGGAGGCCGCCGCATCGTCGATCACCTCCACGATCAGGTCGATCTCCGGATTGGAGAGGATCACTTCCGGATCGGTCGTGAAATAGGACGCGTCGATGCTGCGGGGTTTGTTCGACCGCACGCAGATCTTGACGATTTCCGCATGGGCGTTGCGGGATTTGCTGAGTACCTGGAAGATGCCTTGTCCGACTACGCCGAAGCCGAAAAGGCCGATTTTGATCTTATTCATGGGTTGGATGGATGAAAGGGTTGAGGATTCGGTTCAGTTGTTCGTGCTCGACCAGAAACCCGTCGTGTCCGAACGGGGAGTCGATCTGATGGTAGGTGCTGCGCGGCAGCATCCGGTGCAGCGCCTGCATTTCGGGCACGGTGAAGATGAGGTCGGTCGAAATGCCGACGACCAGACATTCGGCCGTGATTCGTTGCAGCGCCGCTGCCACGCCTCCGCGCTGGTAGCCGACGTCGTGCGTGTCGAAAGCGTTGAGGATCTTATAATAGGAGTAGGCATTGTAACGCCGGCAGAGCTTTTCTCCTTGGTACTGCTGGTAGGTGCAGGCCCGGTGAGAGGAGAAGTCGTCGTTCTCGTCCTGCTGCGAGAGGTCGTAGCCTTCCGGTCCCCGGTAAGAGAGCAGCCCGATAGCCCTCGCCGCCGCGAGTCCCTTCATGCCTGCCGTAGCGTAAGGTTCCCCGAAGGTCGAGTCGGCTTCGATGGCCATGCGCTGCGTTTCGTCGA
>OHNP01000808.1_pt1 | contig 13374 bp, 9 predicted proteins | sample 1569531 | NCBI WGS metagenome assembly OHNP01 (sample SAMEA3879587, study PRJEB24766) | human gut metagenome | biome: human-associated habitat; feature: feces | place: USA | collected 1985/1987
GTTTCTCCGTCCTCTGCCTTCTGTCTCCTGTGGTATCCTGGCAGTGCATTCTGCGCCATTCCGACAGTCAGTACCCACAGCATCACAAAACTTCCCGCCAGGAAGCTACCTTCCACTGTCTCTCCCCACAACAGATTGTGGTTCAGAAACTGAAGGAGCAGCCCCACAGCATACGCCACACTCACGGTCTTCGCCGGATGCCTGCTTCCCCTAAGCAGCTGTGCCGCCAGGTAATGCGTCCTGCTGCCCAGATATCCCAGTATCAGGAACAGAAAACACCCGCTGCCCAATAGTACCCCGTACCCGGTCCCGACAAACAGCAGTACATATCCTGCGATCACCGGCAGCGGCAAGAAGAATCCCGCTGCCTTGAACGCAGTGGGATTCCCAGATTTGCTTTTCCATTTTTCTATCAGAGAATATGCCAGGAAACCAAACACGCTGACGCCCAGGATATAGCTCTGTGCCAGTACCACGCCTGAGGGATCCGTATATAACGCCATCCGGTTATCAAACAGATACTCTGTTCCTAAAAATACAAAATTAAATAAAGTGAGCATTGCTGTTACATATATTTTTTTATTTTTCATATTTATGTCATTCCTCTTAAAACTATTGCATGTTTTATTTTTCTTTTTCAGGTATCTGTGCAATTATAACTGCCGCAAACACAAGCACACATCCAACAGCCTCTCTTATGCTTAACACTTCATGCAGAATCAGCCATCCGGCAAGCACTGCAAACACTGATTCAAGACTCATAACTATAGATGCAACCGCCGGTTTTGTATATTTCTGTCCTATTATCTGCAATGTATATGCAATTCCATTGGACATAACGCCTGCGTATAATATTGGAACTGCTGCTTTTACAATATTTCCTATATCGGGTTTCTCAAAAACTAATGCCAGAATAAGTGATATTACGGCACATGTTGCAAATTGTATACATGACAGTTTTATTCCGTCTTCAGACGAAAAATGTTCTACCGCAAATATATGGCACATAAAACACATCGCACATAAAAGCAGGCAGATGTCCGCCGCATATATACCTGAAAACCCACCTTTCATGCATAAAAGATACATTCCGCTTATACATCCAATAACAGACAATACAATTACCGGACGTATTTTTTTCTCAATAAGTGCTGTCAACACAGCAACCATAACAACATATGTTGCCGTCAAAAATCCGGCTCTTCCGGATGCTGCCACTCCCTTAGGATATATGCTTATTCCATATTGCTGTAACGACATTGCCGTACATAATACGCAGCCACATATAATTCCGCCTTTTATCGGCCATTTTGTTTTAGGCCGATACTCATCTGATGTTATTTCCTGTTTTACATTCTTATTTGTTGACAGACGTACAACCATTATCACTATTACAAGAAATGCCGCTCCTACAAAGGAACGGCTTGCATTGAACGTAAATGTACCAACATTCTGGGAACCGCTTGTCTGTGCAACAAAAGCGGTTCCCCAGATAAAAGCTGCCAGCAGTAAAATCAAGCTTCCTTTAATATTCTTCACTGCATCCTCTTTTCTACATTTCTTTCTTTTTTGAATTAACACCGGTTATATATTTAATTCCTATAAGTGTTCCAATCATAAGAACAATTCCTATTATAAGCGGAATTACCGGACTTTGTATAAATCCTGCAAGTATATAAGTCATGCATGATATAACCGCAACAACCATAACATACGGAAGCTGTGTGGATACATGATTCATGTGATTACACTGTGCTCCAGCCGATGCCATAATGGTTGTATCAGAAATAGGTGAACAATGATCTCCGCATACAGCACCAGCCATACATGCAGATATTGATATAATCATCATTGTATGATTTATTCCTGAAAATGTTCCTACAACAATAGGTATGAGAATACCAAATGTTCCCCATGACGTACCTGTCGCAAATGCGAGTAACGCACCAATTATAAATATAATTGCCGGGAACAGCGACAGCCATGGACCTGATATATTTTCAACTAATGATGCAACATATTCTTTTGCACCAAGACTGTCTGTCATTGACTTTAATGTCCATGCAAATACAAGAATAAGAATTGCCGGAACCATCGCTTTAAATCCTTCAGGAATACAATTACAGCACTCTGTAAAACCCAGTACTCTTCTGACAGAATAAAATGCTATTGTTATTATAAGTGCAAAAAAGCTGCCAAGCATAAGTCCCATTGAAGCATCACTTCCTGAAAATGCTTCAATAAATCCTGTTCCGCTAAAAAATCCTCCTGTATAAATCATCCCGATTACACAGCATATTATTAATGTCACAATAGGAAAAATTAAATCTATAACTTTTCCTCTTCCCTTTATCACATCCTGCGATACATTCTCATATGGCCTGTCACCCGTTGTATAAAGGTCTCCATTTGCAGCATTAGCCTCATGCTCTGCCATAGGGCCAAAATCAATCTTTAATATTACAAATGTAAGCAGCGCAACTATTGTGAGCAACGCATAATAATTATACGGAATTGCATTGATAAATATTGAAAATCCGTCTTCACCCGGAACAAATCCGGTAACCGCTGCTGCCCATGAAGATATAGGTGCTATGATACATACAGGTGCTGCTGTTGCGTCAATAAGATATGCAAGCTTTGCCCTTGATACATTATGTTTATCTGTTATAGGTCGCATTACGCTTCCAACAGTAAGACAGTTAAAATAATCATCTATAAATATCAGCACACCAAGAAGTATAGATGCAAGCTGTGCTCCTATTCTTGTTTTAATATGTTTTCCTGCCCATTCACCAAATGCAGCAGAACCGCCAGCCCTGTTCATCATGCTTACCATAATTCCCAGTACAACAAGAAATACAAGAATTCCTACATTATACGAATCCGTAAGAACTCCAAGAATTCCGTCATCAAATATATGAAGAACAGATTTTTCCAGGCTGAATCCCGTCTGGAAAAGATTCCCATAAAATAAACCACCCATAACAATTCCAATAAATAAAGAACTGTAAACTTCTTTTGTTATAAGTGCAAGTATAATAGCCACAAGTGGCGGAATCAAAGCCCAGAATGTGGCATACATATTAGGTAAATATTCTACGATTTCGTTCATGAAATCTCCTTTCAACATTTGTTAATCTGACAGCTATTATACAGGACTGCCATACTGTTTTTCAAGTACCGGAATCATTTTTAATATCTGTATAATGAGTGGAATTACCATAATAAACCATACTATCGGCTCTGCAACAATGACACCAGCATATCCAAGCCACGGAACAAGCGTCGCAGCAATTATAATTTTCCCAACCATTTCCAGAGAACTTGATACAAGCGGTATTATATGTTCGCCAAGCCCCTGCATCGCATTTCTTAGTATACATATAAATGCTGTAACAAAATAAAATACCGTATCAAATTTAAGATAATTCACCGCATTTCTTATTACATTTTCATTATTGCTTCCTGTAACAAGATATATAAGCCAGTCTCCGATTGTATAACTTGCTATTACTGTAAGCACACACCATGAACATGTATATATAAGTGCGGATTTTATTCCTGTTTTAACACGGTCAATTCTTCCGGCCCCCATATTCTGACCGCAATAAGTAGCCATCGTCTGCCCAAATACAGTAAACATTATCATAAACATCTCTGATATTTTTCTTGCTGCAGTATGTGCAACAATTATATCCTGTCCAAGCTTGTTAATTGCCGTCTGAAGTGTCAGTGAACCAATATTTACAAGTGAACTCATAAATCCCATTGAAAGACCTGAGCCCAGCATATTTCTTACAAGATTACCATCAAGAGCTGTAAAATCACTCTTTGTAAGACGCAGTATCTCATATTTTTTAAACATATAAACAAAACATATTACAAATGCAATAATCTGTGCAAGCACCGTTGCTATCGCAGCTCCACGCACGCCGGACTTTAATACTACAACAAAAAATAAATCTCCGGTAATATTAAGAGCAACCGATACAAGAAGTATTATAAGCGGCGTTATTGTATCACCCAGTGACCTTAAAACAGCTGCACATGAATCATAAAGAAATGTTGCCGTCATTCCGGCAATTATAATAAATATGTATGCACCCGCTTCACCATACAGATTATGCGGTACATTTAGAAATCCCAAAAGTGTATTTTTAAATATCATTCCAAGAACAGTAAGCACTATTGATATTCCTGTTCCAAGAAGTATCGATGCCGCAAAAGATTTTCTCATTCCCTTTATATCTTTCGCACCAAATCTTTGTGCAGTTATAATTGCAAATCCGTTGGCAAGTCCAAGCAGAAATCCTATAATAAGATTACTTACTGTACTTGTCGAGCCAACAGCTGCAAGTGCATCTTCACCAAGAAAAGAACCTACAATCCTTGTATCTGCAAGACTGTACGTAAGCTGTAACAGATTTGCAAGAAAAATAGGAAACGCAAAAGATAAAATAAGCGAAGATGGTTTGCCTTTTGTCAAATCTTTCATATATTCAATTCTCCTATACTTCTAATTCTATGACTATAGTCATGTCAGTTTTTATCGCAATATTCTTTTATTGTCGCAAGAAGTTTATCAAAATCAAGCGGTTTTGCCATGTGAACATTCATTCCCGCTGCAAGGCTCTGCTCAACATCATCATGAAAGGCATTAGCACTCATTGCTATCATAGCAACTGTTTTTGCATCCGGTCTGTCCATTTTTCTTATATTTTTTGCTGCTTCAAGTCCACCCATTACAGGCATCATAACATCCATGAGAACAACCTTGTACTCTCCATATTGCGATGTTTCAAATATTTTAACAGCTTCTTCCCCATTGACAGCCGGCATAACCTGTGCACCGGCTCCTTCTATTATAAATCTTGCAATTTCCATATTAAGCTCATTATCTTCAGCAATAATAATTTTATTTCCGTCAAGCCTAATTTTTTCCTCTGCAGCTATTTCCTGTTGTCTGCTTTCATATGAATCATCTATCTCAAAAGGTATTTTTACATAAAATGTTGTTCCATATCCCTGTCTGCTGATAAATTCGATAGTTCCTCCCATCTGGACAGTGAGCTTTTTTGATATTGCAAGACCCAGCCCTGTTCCTGCATATGTTGTGCGTGCCCTGGTTTTTTCCTGTGCGAATGGTTCAAATGCTTTTTTCTGAAAATCTTCACTCATTCCCTGTCCATTATCAGTACAAACAAACTCAAACATTATATTTTTTTCATCTATCCTGTTTTCTGTGCAGCTGACCCTTACATATCCTCCACGCTTATTATACTTTACAGCATTAGATACAATATTTTGAAGTATCTGTTTTATGTGAAGTGAACTTCCTATAAGATGGTCATTTTCTATATTAAGCGGAGCTTTTATATAATCCACGCCACTTTCATTTGCCTGCATTTCTATGACACTGTCAACCTCCATCAGTAGTTTTGAAAGACAAAATGGCTCTTTTGTAAGAACTATCTCACCTGATTCAAGTTTATTCATATCCAGAACATCATTAACCAATTCAAGTAAAAATCCTGATGCCGCCATTATCTTATCAAGACATTCTTCTGCTTTCTTTCTATCATTCAGATAAAAACGGCATATTTCAACCATTCCTCTTATACCATTAATAGGAGTTCTTATATCATGACTCATGCGTCTGAGAAAATCAGTTTTGGCAACGTTTGCCTTTTCTGCCTGCTGTGCAGCTGCCTTTAACTGATGCTGATATTTTAACTCACGAAGCTTTTCTTCTGTAATATCACGAAAAAGCATGAGAATAGCAGCTATATGCCCATTTTTATCATAACTTTGCGGAACAATTGCAATCATATACCATCTGCTGTTGATATTTTCAACAGTATATTCAAGATAACGGCTCTGCTCCAGACGTGTCATAAGTGTATTAATATCTGCAAACTTCCTGAATGAATCTCTTTGAGACGGAATAATCCGGTTACTTGTATAGTCTTCAAGCATCTGTTTTACGTTATGTTTCTGGTCAAAAATATAATCGAGCTTTTCCGGAGTCTTTATAAGTTCCCACTGGTCATTCTTAATATCAATAAGAATAAGTGCAGAATATATGCTGCTTATCGACCTGATTATACGAAACTGCTTGTCAAGCTGTCTTGTGTTTATATAAAGTATATGCTGCCTTATTGCCATGGCAAGAACAAGCATCATTATGTATGCACCCGTACAGAATATAACCGCTTTTGTACGGTCACTGTAAATTGATGATGATGGAAAAAATACATATATTCCATATCTTCCATATATCATCCTGCTGCCATACCACTCAGACTGTGACGAACCAAACTTTACCATTTTGTTGCCATCATCATTCCAGTCCCCCAAAAAAACATCTTGATATTCGCTTAAAGTCTTCCCCTGATATTCCTCAATATTACAATTAACAATTTTATCATCACACGATATAAAAACAATTCCATCATTTTCAAATGTAAAATCCGTTATAAGTGATTCCATTGTTATATCACCATTGTTTTCAAATCCCGGCTGTTTCTTTTCATATGCAGCAACAATTCCACATTTATCTCTTCTCGAAACGACTGCCATATCATATTCACCATCATCAAGTTCAATTCTTGTCATGTATGATTTCAACGGGTATTCTATAATCTGTGTAATAACATTATTATCGATATTAGCACTGTCAGAGATCTTTTTCCACCATACGTCCGAATCCTCAGTAAAATATTCACAATTCATATCCGAATCAAATATACATATTCCTCCGAGTCTCTGTTCATAAACATAATCCTCGAAAAAACTTTCATCATATGCTTCTTTGTCAAGGCTTCTGGCTGCTTCTGTCGTTTTATCAAGCAGTCTGTACAAACTCTTTACTTTGTCATTTTCTTTATAATCTTCATATCTTAAAATTCTTGCCTTTGCAAAAAGAAGCGTTTTGTCTGCTGCTTTTTCTGTCCTGCGTACATCATACACTGTAAAAAGACCATATACCGCAAATATCAGAAACAATCCTATAAATGTCACAGTATATACCATCTTAACGCTTATCTCACCTTTTTTTATAGCTCTCATTTAATCATCCCCCATAAATATATCTGCGTTAATTCCATATGATTCAGCAATTTTTTTAATTGTTCCATCATCCATCATCTGCTTTAATATATCATTAAGCATATCCGGAACATCATCAGATCTCCCCTTTTTAAATGCAACTCCAAGTTCAGATTTATATAATATCTCATCAAGAATAATAAACTGCTGCGGATTAGTATCAACAAATCTTTTAATTGCAACCTCATGTCCTGCCGCAGCATCTATATATCCTTTTCTCAGACTCGCATATAATTCACTCATTGTAGACATGCTGTAAACAGCAGAAACTCCCTGAATTCTATCATCTTCACCACTTAATATGATATGTTCCGGTTTTGATGTTGACTGCACTGCAATTCTTTTGCCCTTTAAATCAGCAAATGAATTGATTTCTCTGTCTTTCCTTACAACAATAACCTGACGGCTGTACATATATGGTCCCGCCCATCTGTAATCATCAGTTCTTCCGCTCATTGTAAAACTTCCCCACAGACAATCAATCTCATTACTGTCAAGAAAGCTATCCTTCCTGTCCCATGTAATCTGCTTAAAAACAGGTGTTATCCCCAGCCTGCGGCACGCTTCCTTTGCAATATCCACATCAATACCAACATTTTCACCAGACTCATCAATATAATTATATGGTTCATAATTGTCACTCCCGATTACAAGACTGACAGCACTTATTCCTGACGATTCTTCAGCTTTAATCATATCATCTTCATCTGTATCATTGCTTTCCGAACATCCTGTTAAAAGCAGTATACAAACCATCATTAATACCAAAATATACTCACATGTCTTCTTAAAAATATCTCCTCGCATACATCTCTCCCCATTCTTTATAACCGTATCAATTAATTTACTGTATATTTATTATACAGCAAATATCATAAATTACAATTACAATTTTTATCTGTATGTTTTATTTTTAAAAAAACACAATATGCTTAATATTATTAACTATATTATGGCATACTCAAAATTATGGTGCAAAAAAAAGAAGACAGAATACGACGCCGCATACTAAGTACCGTCATCACAACTTCTGTCTTCTGTATTATAATAAGCTCCCTGCAGCTATATTTGCAAGTCCGCTCATGATGATATCATAGACATTTATATTATTTACAAGACAAAAAAATTTAAAAATGATACATTTGGGGACGTCTGTCACGAAACAGCCCCCAGCTCACTCTCAAATCACGGTTTTCATCTAAATCCGACTCGCCATATACTATTTCTTCTTTATCACGCGATGCCTGCATAACAATTTCTCCTGTGGAATCCGTGACAAATGAAGAACCATAAAATACAAGTGAAGATTTCTGTCCGCCATTTTCATCTGATGGCTCTACATACTCTTCTCCGATTCTGTTAGCAGCGACAACCGGAATTACATTGCAGGCTGCATGTCCCTGCATACATCTTCTCCAATGTGGCATACTGTCAACTTCAAGAATCGGCTCAGAACCTATTGCTGTTGGATAAAATAATATTTCCGCTCCCTGAACAGCCATTCCTCTCGCAGTTTCCGGAAACCACTGGTCCCAGCATATTCCGATTCCTATTTTACCATATCTTGTATCCCACACCTTAAATCCTGTATCTCCCGGTGTAAAATAAAACTTTTCCTGATAATAATGGTCATCCGGAATATGTGTTTTTCGGTAAATTCCAAGAACACTCCCGTCTGCATCGATAACTGCAGTCGTATTATAAAAAACATTTACGTCTTTTTCATAAAAACTTATCGGAAGCACAACTTCAAGTTCAGCCGCAACTTTTTTAAAATGATTAACCGCTTCATCTTCTTCTAAACTGCGTGCGTATAAATAATAATCATAATTTCTTTCCTGACAGAAATATTGTCTTTCAAAAAGCTCCGGCAGAAGAATAATCTTTGCTCCTTCTGATGCTGCTTTGCGAACCATTTTATCCGCTTTTGCGATATTTTCTTCTACAGATTTTGTGCATTGCATCTGGATGCCTGCGTATTTTACTTTTCGCATTTTATCTCTCCTCAAATTTTCAAAAATATAATATCAGTCAAAACCTTCCGCTTTCGGTATCTGCTGTGTAATGCAGTGTATATTGCCGCCTCCGACAATTATATCCCTTGCATACACTGGAATTATCTGTCTTTCAGGAAATGCCTCCGATAAAATATCACATGCTGCTTTATCATTTTTATCACCAAACTGGGGAACTATAACTGCTTTGTTTGATATATAAAAATTGACATATGATGCAGCAAGTCTCTCTCCTGCTTCCCTTTCATCCTCACCGTCCTCAAATTCAAGTCCTTTAAGGTCATACTCCGTTATGCATATATGATTTGAAGGAATTGGAAGTTTCCTAACCTTTATTTTTCTTCCTTTCGCATCTGTTTCATTTTCAAGAACTTTAAGACATGACATGCTCATCTCGTACTGTGGATCATTTTTGTCATCCGTCCATGCAAGAACAACCTCACCTGGCGATGTAAATGCACACACATTATCCACATGCTCGTTGGTTTCGTCATTATATATTCCACAAGGAAGCCATATTATTTTGTGGACATTGCAATACATTTTAAGTTTTTCTTCAATCTGTGACTTTGAAAGTCCCGGATTGCGTCCTTTGCTTAAAAGACAATTTTCTGTAACAAGAAGTGTTCCTTCTCCATCTGTGTGTATAGAACCGCCTTCAAGAACAAATGGTGCTGCATTGTAATAATCACATCCGAAATGCTTCATAAACTCTATCGCAATCTTATCATCCCTGCTCCAGTCAGCATACAATCCATCATACTCACCGCCCCATGCATTGAACTTCCAGTTAATTCCTCTTAAAATTCTATCTTTATACGAAATGTCAGCATCGCCGCTTACGACAAATGTCGGTCCTGTATCTCTTGCCCATGCATCATCGGAATCCATAATAACTAATCTTATTTTGTCCGAAAGCATTTGAAGTGCATTTTCATACTGTCTTTCTGAAACCAGCATATAAACCTGTTCGCTTTCTACTATCGCTTCTGCTATGGAACAAAATGCCTTTCTCGCCTCTCTTGCTTCATATGTCCACGACCCCGGTCTTTCAGGCCAAATCATAATACATCCATGATGCTGCTCAAATTCCGCCGGCATACGAAATCCGTCGTAAGCTGGATTACGTAATAATTCACCCAATTTACAATCTCCTTTTAAACTCATCGTAATCAAAATGTTTCCATACCCTGCAAACGCCATTTGCATCCATAATTGCAATGTCCGGCAATGGTATTCCGTTAAATGTATTGTTTTTTACCATTGAATATATTGCCATATCCTCAAATACAAGCCTGTCTCCTGCATTTACTTCTGAATCAAACTCATAATCACCGGTTATGTCACCTGCAAGACATGTATATGACGATAATCTGTACCTGAATCTTCCATCAGCAGGCTTTTCCCATATATCGGCATTGATATCATCAAGCCTTACGGCATCTCTTAATGGCGGCACATATGGCATTTCAAGCACATCCGGCATATGACATGCTGCTGATGTATCAAGTATAAGTGTCGTTATCCCGTTTTCCACCTTATCAAGAACTGTTGTTACAAGATAACCGGCATTTAATGCAACAGCCTCTCCGGGTTCGACATAAACATCCACATTATAAGTTCTTTTTACATGATTTATGCAATTTTCAAGCCTTTTTATATCATAATCATCCCTTGTTATATGATGTCCACCGCCAAAGTTGACCCATTTTATACTGTCGGACTGCATCAGAAAGCCGAATTTTTCTTCAACAACATTTAGAGTTTTCTCTAAATCATCGGAATTCTGCTCACATAGTGTATGAAAGTGAATACCCTCCATTCCGGCAAGTGCATCAGGATTTTTCTGCAGTGCTTTTTTCAGATTTTCTTCTGTTACTCCAAGTCTGCTGCCCGGGGCACATGGATCATATATTGCATGATCTCCCTGTGTTGAATGCTCAGGATTAACACGCAGTCCGAAGCTCACTCTGTTATTTATACACTTCTCTTTATGGCATATAAGCTGATTTACTGAGTTAAAGACAACATGGTCACATATTTTTACAAGTTTATCCATATCTTCATCTGTAAATGCAGGTGCAAAAACATGATTTTCTTTTCCCATGCACTCATGCCCGAGTTCTGCCTCAAAAATCCCGCTTGCCGTTGTTCCGCTTATGTATTGCGATATAAGCGGATACAACGCATATGATGAAAATGCTTTCTGTGCAAGAAGTATATGACACCCCGTATGCTCTTCGACACTCTTTAATATTTCAAGATTATGTATAAGTTTTTTTTCATCAATAACATAAGCGGGTGTCTTTAACTCATCAAATTTCATAATAATTCTCCTTGTAATCCGCAAAAATTATCCGTTTACGGCACTTTAATATCAATCAACCAGTACGGGATTTTCATCAACTTTCCACGGAAGTCCGTATTTGTTAAGTGCGTCCATATATGGGTCAGGATCAAACTCGTCTGTCGTAAATACACCCGGCTTATTCCATATTCCTTTTGCAACAAGCATTGTTCCAATCATCGCAGGAACACCTGTCGTATAAGAAATAGCCTGTGAACCGACTTCTCTGTAACACTCCTGATGGTCGCATACATTGTAAATATATATTTTTCTTTCTTTTCCGTCCTTAATTCCCGTAAATATACAGCCAATATTAGTCTTTCCGACTGTTCTTGGACCGAGAGAAGCAGGATCTGGAAGAAGTGCTTTTAAAAACTGTATAGGAACTATCTGCTGACCATTAAATTCAACAGGATCTGTTCTTAACATACCTACATTTTCGAGGCATTTCATGTGTGTAAGATAACTCTGTCCGAATGTCATAAAGAAACGGATTCTCTTAACATGAGGAATATTTGCGGCAAGTGCTTCTATTTCTTCATGGTGCAAAAGATACATATCCTTCATTCCTACGCCCTCAAAATCATATTCACGCTTGATTGACATAGGCGGAATCTCAACCCAGTGTCCGTCTTCCCAATAAGAACCCGGTGCAGAAACTTCCCTCAGATTTATTTCAGGATTAAAGTTTGTTGCAAAAGGATATCCGTGATCGCCACCGTTGCAGTCGAGAATATCTATTGTATGTATTTCATCGAAATAGTGTTTCTGTGCATATGCTGTAAATACACTTGTAACACCCGGGTCAAAACCAGTTCCCAAAAGTCCCGTAATTCCTGCCTCTTTATATTTTTCCCTGTAAGCCCACTGCCATGAATAGTCAAAATATGCTGTAAAACCGAGGCGTTTGCATCTTTCCTCATACACCTTTCTCCACTCAGGATTATCCGTATCCTCACACTCATAATTTGCAGTGTCAACATAAGGAACTTTGCATGCAAGACATGCATCCATAATCGTAAGATCCTGATAAGGGAGTGCCACATTGAGCACTGCATCCGGCCGGTACGAACGGATCAGTGTTTTTAATTCTTCCACGTTGTCCGCGTCAACCCTTGCCGTCTCAATTCTGGAAGCTGTTTTCCCTTCAAGTTTTGCCTTTAAATCGTCACATTTTGACAGGGTACGGCTTGCAATCATGATGTCCGTGAAAACTTCACTGTTCTGACAGCATTTTCTGATTGCCACCTGTGCAACACCGCCACATCCAATAATAAGTAATCTGCTCATTTTTATTCCTCCTGTATCATTTGTTTTACCGGGTTTCTTCCTCTTCGAGTAAGTCCTCTACATATTTTGGAAGCATAAATGCCCCCCGGTGTAAATTTGTAGTATAGTTCCATGTTTTCATTCCAAGTGCATCCCATCTTTCTGCATCAAGATCATTCAGCGGATGATACTTTTTAGAAGCGAATCCGAATAACCAGTATCCGGAAGGACAGGTCGGGATATGTGCCTGGTATACCCGGCTGATCGGGAATGACTTGTAGACTTTTCTGTGCATTTTCCGGCATTCAGCCTCATCCTCGTCATAAAACGGGCTTCCATGCTGATACACCATGATTCCGTCCTCCCGGAGAGCTTTATAACAGCTTCCGTAAAATTCTTTTGTAAATAGACCTTCCGTATGCCCCAATGGATCTGTTGAATCGTTGATGATCAGATCGTATTCATCATTTTTCCCACGCAGGAATCTAAGCCCATCATCATAATACATTGAAATTCTGGGATCCTCTAACCCACATGCCACCTCCGGGAAAAATTTTCTGCATACATCCACAAACATTTTATCGGTTTCTACCACGTCAATCTTTTCAACAAACGGGTATTTTATGAGTTCTT
>OHNP01000810.1_pt1 | contig 13297 bp, 15 predicted proteins | sample 1569531 | NCBI WGS metagenome assembly OHNP01 (sample SAMEA3879587, study PRJEB24766) | human gut metagenome | biome: human-associated habitat; feature: feces | place: USA | collected 1985/1987
ATCCTTCGTCAAGGAACCACTGATAGGAATCCTTCTGGACTTCGATCAGGTTTGGCATCTGAAGCACTTCTTTTTGTCTGGAATAGCTCATGCGAGAACTTTTTCCACTTGTGATGGGACGAATTCTGTTTTTCTCCATATGACGTTTCACTCCTCATATATTTTTTTGCGGGCAGCAAGTACCCTCCAATAGGTTCCAGTAAATAGGAAAAGAGCCCTGTGACAATATTTCTCTTCACTTCATGGCATACCTTTCCATAATAGCGCATTTTTAACTATATCACAAAACTCTTTTTTCTGTCAACATATTTTGGTTTATTTTCTCAAAAAACTCTTGACAAGTTTTCTCATCTATGGTATTAACGCAAAAACCGCAGAAGCGTTCATCTTCTGCGGTCTCATCTGGCTTTTATCAGCAATTATTTCAGGTTAACTTCTGCACCTTCTGCTTCTAATTTAGCTTTGATTTCTTCAGCTTCTGCTTTAGAAACACCTTCTTTTACTACCTTAGGAGCTCCGTCAACTACTTCTTTTGCTTCTTTCAGTCCAAGTCCTGTGATCTCACGAACAACTTTGATAACTTTAACTTTAGATGCTCCAGCAGATACTAATTCTACGTCGAACTCATCTTTCTCTTCTGCTGCTCCAGCTCCGTCTCCAGCTGCTGCTGCAACTACAACACCTGCTGCTGCAGAAACACCGAACTCTTCTTCACAAGCTTTTACTAAATCATTTAACTCTAATACGCTTAACTCTTTGATAGCATCAATAAACTCTGCTGTTGTTAACTTTGCCATTATAATTTCCTCCATTTAAAAATTTAATTATGATAATAAGGTTCAAATATAATATTTGAATTATTCTGCTGCTGGAGCTTCCTCTGCAGCATCCTCTGCTGGTGCTGCCTCTACGGCTGCATCTGCAGCGCCACCCTGCTCTGCGATCTGATTGAGTACACGAGCAAGATTTGTGATAGGTGACTGAATGCTTCCAAGTAATTTTCCAAGAAGCTCATCTCTGCTAGGTACAGCGGCGATTGCCTTCATACCCTCAGCATCATAAAATGTTCCCTCAACTACACCTGCTTTAATCTCTAAAGCCGGAGCTGTTTTAGCGAACTTAGCTAAGATTCTAGCTGGTGCTGTTGCATCCTCTGTTGATACAGCGAATGCGCTTGGTCCTTCAAGGACATCCTTTAATCCCTCGAACTCTGTTCCCTGGATTGCACGGTTTACTAAAGTATTCTTGTATACCTTGTAAGTTACACCGGCTTCTCTTAACTGTTTACGTAACTGAGTATCCTCTGCTACTGTGAGTCCTAAGTAATCAACAACTACTACTGACTGTGCACCATTGATAACACCGGAAATCTCATCTACGATTGGCTGTTTAAGTTCTACCTTTGCCACGATTCATTTACCTCCTTTTAGATTTTCGCATAAAAGACATGAGGTATTTGATTTATTAATCAAAGAAACCCTCCTGCCTGTCGACAGAAGGGTACAAGTCAAAATTCAAGATAAATCTCGAAAATTCCCTCGGTAGGTTCTACGTTTACGCCTTGCGGCACCTACTGTCTTCGGCAATATGCATTGCAATTATATCAAACTATATTACGGATGTCAATTACTTTCCGCAAAACTTTTGCTTGGCGTTTGATAGGTCTTGTAAATTGTTTTACTGTAACTGTTTAACTATCTTACTGTGTAATCTTAACCACGTTTAACTTAACGCCAGGTCCCATTGTAGATGTAAGAGTTGCGCTCTTAATGTACTGACCTTTTAAGCTAGCAGGTTTTGCTTTATTAATTGCACCCATAAGAGACTGGAAGTTGTCGTTTAACTGCTCGTCTGTGAAAGATGCTTTTCCAACTGGCACATGGATAATGTTTGTCTTGTCCAGTCTGTACTCAATCTTACCAGCTTTGATATCCTGGATTGCTTTTGTAACGTCCATTGTTACTGTACCAGCCTTCGGGTTAGGCATGAGACCTTTTGGTCCAAGGACACGTCCTAAACGACCAACAACACCCATCATATCAGGTGTAGCAACTACAACGTCGAAGTCTAACCATCCCTCGTTCTGGATCTTTGGAATTAACTCCTCGCCTCCAACGAAGTCAGCTCCTGCTGCCTGTGCCTCGTCAACCTTAGTTCCCTTAGCGAAAACTAAAACCTTAACTGTTTTTCCTGTTCCGTGTGGTAATACAACCGCACCACGGATCTGCTGCTCTGCGTGACGTCCGTCGCAGCCTGTTCTAAGATGAAGCTCGATTGTCTCGTCAAATTTAGCTGTAGCATTTTTCTTTACGATAGAGATAGCGTCAGCAACATCGTACTGCTCTTTCTTATCAAATGCCTTAACAGCGTCTTGATACTTCTTTCCTCTTTTCATGAAAAAATAACCTCCTGGTGGTAATATCGGGAGAGGGCCCTCCCACATTTACGTTTCTTTGTTATTCTAATTTAATTTAGGTTGCATAAATTTGCAACTATTTTAGGGGTATGTTGGCTTCGCTAAGTGTTAGTCAACCACTTCAACACCCATTGATCTTGCTGTACCAGCGATCATGCTCATTGCAGACTCAAGTGAAGCTGCGTTTAAGTCAGGCATCTTAAGCTCAGCGATTTCCTGAACCTGTGCCTTTGTGATCTTAGCAACCTTCTTCTTGTTTGGCTCGCCTGAACCAGACTGAATCTTGCAAGCTTTCTTGATTAATACCGGAGCAGGTGGAGTCTTAGTAATGAAACTGAAACTTCTGTCTGCATATACAGTAATAACTACAGGGATAATTAAGTCGCCCTGATCGGCTGTCTTTGCATTAAACTGCTTTGTGAACTCTACGATGTTTACACCGTGCTGTCCAAGTGCAGGTCCAACTGGAGGAGCTGGAGTTGCCTTTCCAGCAGGGATCTGCAATTTAATGTATCCTTCTACTTTCTTTGCCATTTGGAATTGCCTCCTTAATTTGTTTTCTTAACATCTGCGAAACTTACTTCTACCGGTGTCTCGCGACCGAACAGCTCTACATTAATTGTAACTGTCTGCTTGTGATAATTCATAGCTGTGATAACACCGACTGTATCCTTCCAGACACCGCCGATAACGACTATCATGTCACCCTCAGCAAAATCAACTACCACGTTTTCCGTCTTAATACCCAAAGGTCTCATCTCGGCTTCTGTGAGAGGAACCGGTTTGCTTCCCGGACCTACAAATCCAGTTACGCCTCTGGTATTTCGTACAACGTACCATGTATCATCATTCATAATCATATGAATAAGAACATAGCCTGGAAACATCTTCTTGGAAACCTGTTTACGAACACCGTTCTTCACCTCTGTGACGTCCTCAAGCGGAACACGCACTTCAAGGATCTGGTCCTCAAGATGTCTGTTTTCGATTGTTTTGTCAATATTAGCTTTGACTTTGTTTTCATAACCTGAATAGGTATGAACTACATACCAGTTCGCTTCTGTCATAATCACTTTGCCTCCGTTTTAAAAATGTAAACCAATAAGGAAATCTACGCCCTGCTGGATACCCCAGTCAAGAAGCGCAATAATAAGACCGGTAACTACTGAAACCGCCAGTACTGCAATGGTCTGTCTGATGACCGATTGCTTCTCAGGCCAGATAATCTTCTGAAATTCAGCTTTCAGACCTGAAAACCAGCTTGTTTTTGGAGCCTTTTCGACTTTTTCATTCTGTCCCATAATGTACTCCTTCACTCAGTTCCTAGACTATTTTGTTTCCTTGTGCATTGTATGAGTTCTGCAGAATCTACAATACTTCTTGGTTTCCATTCTGTCCGGATGAGTTTTTTTGTCCTTTGTCATGTTGTAATTACGACGCTGACATTCTGTGCACGCTAATGTAATCTTTGTACGCACGACTTCCACCTCCGTTTAAATTCTTTGTTGTTTGTACCCTTAAAAAAAGGCATAAAAAAAAGACCTATTTCCAAGCCTGTATACTATATCACAGTTGAGCCGTAACCGTCAATAGCTATTTTAAAATTTATTGTAAATTCTTTTGAACAGTGCCGCTGTCTGCACTTTTTTTGTGTCCGGCAGCAATTAATTTTTATAAATCTTACAGATACATAACTAAATATAGTACATTTATCTGAATTTTTCAAGTATTTTGTTGTTGTAAATCCTCAATTATGACGATATAATATATGTGTATAAGTACGATTTGATAATTAAAAATTTTACATAGCTTATTATAGTTGCAGTTAAGCATTAGTAATCGCAGCTATACAATATAATATTTAAAGGATTACCATTTAACGGATTAAACGATTTTCACGGATGAAAGGAGGGGTCTTTATGGCAAAGATAGACAGTGCCTACGCTTACTATGCCAGCACTTATGCCAATAAAGAGGTATCGCGCTATGATTCGCACAAGAAAAGCGATCTGCGCAAGATATACAACAGAATAATAAAGACAAATAAAGAGTCCCCTCTGTACAAGATTTCCAATATGTCCGAGGCCAAGAAATATGCTATCGATATAAAGGAAAGCTCTAAGGCCATCTTAAATGCCGTGGATTCGCTTTCTGATAAATACGCAGACTCCTCTGACTCCTTCCAGAAGAAGGTTGCGGAGTCATCTAATGAGGATGCTGTAGGCGTGCGCTACGTGGGTGACGGCTCAGAGAATAAAGGAGCAGACGGCTTTGATATAGAGGTCAGGCAGCTCGCCGCACCACAGGTCAATACCGGCAGCTACTTAGACAGCAAGGCCCTGTCCTTTATACCGGGCAGCTATTCTTTTGACATAAATACCAATGCATCATCCTATGAGTTCCAGTTCGGAGTGAGCACCGGTGAAACAAACGGCGAGGTGCAGGACAAGCTCAAGAGGCTCATAAACGCATCCGGTCTTGGCATCGAGGCAGACATAGTCCATGATGACTCAGGCAAGGCAGCGCTTCAGCTTACATCAATGCAGACAGGTCTCAGCGAGACTGAGGATTCTCTCTTTAGTGTGGCTCCGTCAGCTAACGCAGAGTCCATAAGCATGATGAAGCAGCTGGGTATTGATAAGGTATCATCCCCTGCCCACAACTCTGACTTTTCGCTGAATGGCACCGCGCACTCATCCTTGTCCAACACCTTTACCATCAATAATACCTTTGAGCTCACGCTCAAAAAGCCGACCACAGATACAGGTGCCGCAGCCATCGGTTTTAAGGCCAATTCCGATGCAGTTGCCGACAATGTGCAGACTCTGGTTGACGCATACAATAAGATGATAGACGTGGCAGATGATTATTCAGTGAACGACTCTGCAGATGCCACAAGGCTGCTTCGTGATATAAGCTCCATCACAAAGGGCTCACAGTCAAAGCTTTCCTACATCGGTCTCATGACAGACGATGACGGCAAGCTCACTATTGACCGCGATATCCTCGCCGGTGCGCTTAGTCCGGACAGAGCTGATGACACCTTCAACACTCTTACAGCACTAAAGGATGCAATAGGTGACAAAGCAAAATCTGTGACAGTCAACCCTATGAACTATGTGCAGAAGGTTGTTGTGGCATATAAGAATCCCGGGCACAATTTCAACACACCATATATTTCGTCAATTTATTCAGGCATGATGCTTGACAGCTACGCATAAACGGCTGTTGTACCAAATCAGTACAACAGCCGTTATTTTATATTTTTTATAATAGTGGCTGCAGATCTCCCACCATTTTTTCCTCAAGCGTCCTGAGCCTCTCTGCAATTGCCACACTCTTTGAATCAGCATCGCGATATTCATTGAGACTGCCGCTGATTGTCTCTATGCCCATATTACAGCCCTCCGTCAGAAGCTTTGCTGCCTGGGACTGATCATCATCCACTGCCATCTTCATTGCAGTCTGCAGCTTCGCAGCCATCTTTGCAAACACACCCAGTTCCTTAATATCTGCACCTGCTTTGTCAAGCATATCCCTGCAATCCACTGACAGCCCGGTGTGCTCATCATAGTACTTGTCTATCAGCTCACGAAGCTGCTTGTCATCTGTGTGTTCTCTTATATCGTCCATGCTCTCAAGTGCCATCTTACAGCCCGCTATGCAATCCTGAAGCAAGAGCACCGAATCATGATTTTCAATATTTCTGCTCATAAAAACCTCCATACTTCTTTTCTATTTAGTATGGAGGTTTTCATGAAAAAATATTCACTTCACAATCGGAAACTCAAGCTTCACCCAAAACTTCCCATGTTCCCTTTTAAAGCTCATGCTTCCATTCATGCGCTGCATCATCGCATCTACGCTCTTAAGCCCTATCCCGGCACTTTTAAGAAGTGTTTTATTGTCACATACGCCATTGCCAATTTCAACGCTAAAAATTTTTTTCGTAAAAGCTGTTTTCATAACAACAGGCTTCCTATTGTCCGCATATTTATATATATTATCCGTCAGATTGGAAAATATTCTGGTTAAAAATGCCATATTAACAGCAACCTTTACCTGCTTAAAGCTTATTCTTTCTGCATCAACCTCATAATTGCTTTTCATAAGCTGAGCACACACATCTGAGAGGTAATCTCCAAATATATACTCAACATCCATTGATGCATCCATTTCAATAGGTCTTTGTGAACCGGCAATTGAGAAATCCAGCAGATTGTCTACCTGAGACCTGATATCCAACACCTTTTCACTTATAAAATTAAGATTTTTCATATTCTCGGCATATGCTTCGTTCTCCAGTTTCATTACATCAACATACGTCATAACGCCAGTCAATGGCGTGCGCAGGTCATGAGCCATATTACGCATCAGTTCATCCTTTTCCTGTCGCGCTTTTTTCTCCTGTTCCTGTGATGCTTCAAGCTCTGTTTGATAGCCTGCTATAATTTTTCTGATGCGTAGATACACAAATACAATTCCCATCATAAGAGAAAATCCCACATCAAAAATCATCAAAGTGATATAATATTTTATCGTAAATCCTGTATATATAAATACTTTCGCCTCAATATCGGAGAACTGAACAGGCAGCTCATAGCTTCCTGTAAATCGATAATCATACATATTTTTAGCCGGAGAGATAAGCTTATCTACATTTGATTTATTGTATATTACTTTCCCCTCTTCCTGAATACTATAAAACGAAACATCATGTTCCGACATCCATTCATCATATTGCTCGACATCTGTAGTACTTATATCATTATCAGACACATACTGTTGAAACTCATCTATATATGGCTTTTCATTATAGTATATTAAATGAGATGTACCTTCAATATAATTGTTCAACAAATCAATTCCCAGATAGTATAATAATCCAAAAACAACACATGTCCCTATAATCGCAATTGCAAACGTCAAAGACAGCTTTTTCTTTACCCTCTTTAAATCATCTCTCAAAACGGTATCCTCTTCCCCATTCTGTGTGTATGCATGCATCGCCACATGCTTTTATAAGCTTATTCCTAAGATTTTTAATGTGTACCATAACAGTATTCTTTGCATTATATGTAAAAACCTCATCCCACACCATCTCGTATATCATCTCAATCGTATATATCCGGTCAGGATTTTTCATTAGAAGTTTTAGTATCTCATATTCTTTTCCGGTTAATTTTATCTCATCATCATTAAACTCAACCTTGTTTCGATTCGTAAACAGTTTAAGTCCATCTGTCTCTATAGTTTCATCCTTGTTTGTGCGATTTGCACTTCCACTGTCATATACCAGATATCGTCTGATAAGAGCTTTAACCTTTGAAATAAGCTCCATGTTCGAAAATGGCTTAGTCATGTAATCGTCACCACCTACTTCAAGCCCTTCCAGCTTATCCAGCTCTTCCGATTTTGCTGACAAAAACAATATCGGAACACTGTGTCTTTCACGCATTCTCCTGCATGTTTCAATGCCATCTAACTGAGGCATCATTATATCCATTATTACAAGGCTGAACGATTCATCTATTTTTTCTAAGGCTTCCATACCGTTTTGCGCAATTACCACACTATAATGCTGCAATTCGAGAAGCTTTTTTATGCCACTGTATACTGTTTTATCATCCTCAACAACAAGAATTTTGTCCATTATATGCTCCTATAACCTTTTTAAAGCTGATTTAATTATATATCCATAACCAGTGCCATATCGTATCTTAAGCCAATTTTCTGACTCCCCAACTTTCTTATATTTTGTCCCTTTACGTGCTGTTCCGATAGTTTTTGATGAACTTTTTGCCTTTTCCTTAATAGCTGTATTATCAACTATCACCTCATAATACACACTAAAAATTCCTCTTGCACTATCTTGTACATTCTCTGATACTCCCTGTACTATTTCACAATAAAACATATGATCTTGTATTGGTGCTGCCTGTACCGATGTTGCACCGCCAAACACACTTGTATTTCCAATCAACATTGTCATTGCTAAAGTTATCATTTGTTTTTTCATATTCTCTCCCTCATCATATTATACATATTTTATCATATCTAAAAATTACAGCACATAAATTTTCCTAATTACTCCTTAATTTACGTAAACTCTTATGAACATAGATAAAGCTTCCAATCATGGTTATTAAAATAACGCTAATTTCTAAAACTCCAATTCTAAAAATAAATTGCCAAATATTCATTTTGAAATTCCATATATCCATTGAATAATTTTTTTGAACATTTGCAATTTCACACAATTCAACAAAGTAGTTAAAAATATTTACGGAAAATCTATTAAATACCTCCAATATCAATATAGCTGCACTTCCAAGAGCTGGGACAGTTATCATCAAAATCTCATATAACAGAATTTGAATTGTCCTAAATTTTCTCTGTCCAAGTGTATTGTATATTGCAATCATTTTTGAGTGTCCTTTAAGCCATAAAACAGTCAGTAACGACATAACCACAACACATACAATATACATAACGCTCAACGTCACACTTGTCATACTTTTTAACATTGATATTACATCTGTCATTTGCAGTTCCTCATTCAAAACCTGATTGACAACTGCCGAATTCGGAACATTTTGAAACATTTTACTCATATCAGCATATAAAAGTGATGTACTTTTATAATCTGTGCTGAAAAAATTTATCCCATAACAGCTTGCTTCATTGTTTAATTCTACATACGAATTATAATCAGTGAATACTATACTGTCAGCCACTTCTTTATAGTAGCCATCGCTCACCTGTGTCTTTGGAGTATTTATTACAGTATAAATCCCAATTACCTTAATACTGATTGTATTATTTTCATACTGTATAGATACATTACTGCCAATTGACAGGTTATTTTCAGAGGCGAGCTTATCTGATATCATTGCCCCTTTATCACCTGACATCGGATATTTTCCTTTTTAAATCTTAAAGATACCACTACTGAAATATTCATTGTAAGAAGTATTTATGTTTCCACTGACATATATTTTATTTTCCTCAAAATCACTTTGTTTTTCTGTATACGGTACATTTTCAAAATCTACTGCTTCACATATAATGTCACTTGTAAATGCATTATTATATCCTACAATATTTTTATTATTATCTGCATATTCTAAAATATCTTTCCAATCATCTAAAGTAGAAAAATCGTCTAATTCAACAAGAACACAACATCCTGCCATATCTGCAAAAGATTTGTAAAAACTCTCTATTGCCGAATCTAGAAATGTTGCAATTCCGCAAAACAGTGTCAGGACAAATATGCAAATAGCAATTAGTATATTCCGCCCCGGTCTCCCTAATAATTCTTTGCATGCCTGCCACCATTTATTCCTCATCGTCATCTCCCATTTCATAGCAAATATCACATTTTTTCTTTACATAATCCGAGTGGGTTACTACTATAACACATCTGTCCTGTTCATGAGCTATCTGCTGTAACAATTCGACAATTTTTCTTCGATTTTCTTTATCCAGATTTCCTGTAGGCTCATCTGCCAGAATATATTTTGCATCTGTTATCAACGCCCTCGCTATTGCAACTCTTTGCTGCTGTCCACCTGACAATTCCGTAACCTTTCGGGTTATCTGACTATCATCAAGTCCAACCATTACAAGGCTGTCTCTACACATTTTTATCAATTCTTTTTTGGGTACATCAGGTAAGCTTATCTGGGCTGCAACCATTACATTTTCAAGGGAAGTCATATAATCAAATAACTGATAATCCTGAAAAACCAATGATATACTATTTTGGCGCAGTTTTCTTCCACCAATGTTTTGTATATTTTCTCCATCCAGCAAAATTTCCCCCTCATCCGGTTTTTCTAAACCGGCAAGTAACGATAAGCACGTTGTCTTTCCTGAACCTGACGGACCAAATATTCCATACATTTCTCCTATTTCAAATCTGTATGTAACTTTATCCAGCACATGCACAATTTCCTTCTTAGATTTATATGCATACGATACATTAATCATTTCCAACATATTTGCCACTATCCCTTCGAATTTAACAGTTTCTTTGCATTTTCTTCAACAGTTGTTACAACAGGCAGTACCATAAATGTAATCCAATTAACCAACGAAATTATTAATAGAATTATAATGTTTTTCAAAGTAAAAAAAGCACTCATTTCTATACGCACCTCAAAGCCTTGAAATATTCCTGGTGTATCATATCCACCTATAGCTCTGTCTGTACTATTAATTATGACATTCTTACCTATACCACTTATAATGCTACATATGAAATTGCCAAGCACACAGTATAATAGCACACCCAAAAGCAAACCACTAATTGCATATATCATTCCTATAAATGCAAATCTACCTATACACCATTTTCTTGACCTTCCGAGTACCATAAAAAGTCCTGTATCTTTTTGCTTCCTCCTGCAACAGCGATTCTGTCACCTTTTTTTCTTGTTCTAAGCAAAAGCTCTGAACACGAAGCACCCTCAAAGGCACCGTAAACAGTCTTATTGCCGTTTGCTGCTTCCTCTTCTTTTTTTAACCGGAACTCCTCAAATTCTTCCTTTGTAAGTTCATAAAGCTTCCAGCCGAGCGATTCCATGTCATCACCGTTTCTCGTTTTTAAATCCGGTCTGTCAGTACATTCATCTGTAAAAAATATGATTTTGTCATATTCTCTCTTCACTCTCGCATTGTCAGTCAGAAGATACATTGCCGAAGGATTTTTTGAATTCAGAACTTTATCTATACCTTCCTGCTGAGCATAAGTTATATTCCTTAATATGCCTATCTTGCTCAAAGCAATTGTATACACCCTCATTCTCACAGCTCGATGAGCTTTAAGAAGCGGCTCCGTATAGAGACTTACGGCTTTAACCTTTCTGATATTTGCTGTTTCATCTTTGTTGTCAGCACTAACAAGCTTGCTTCCGCTAAGACAGATATTCCTGTGAGACCATTCACAGCCTGATTCCCGGCACGAATCTTCTGCCTGCGGGCTGCAAAATGATGTTTCAAATACTTTCCCGGCTTCTGCTCTGATAAAGTCTCGGTCTTCGGCTGCCACTTTTCCTAAACGAATTATGGTATCAGTTATATTCTCGTTAAAATTTTCTTTAATATACGGTATGAGCATATTTCTGATCTTGTTTCTTGTATAAAGATTTTCACTGTTAGTATGGTCAATCCTCGGAAACAGCTTTTGCTTTTGACAATAGTTTTCAATTTCTTCTCTGCTCACATCCAGAAGCGGCCGTATTATTTTGAAATTTTTTTCATCAGACCTTCTGTACGGAATTCCATAAAGTCCATCGGTTCCTGTCCCTCTCAATATCCTGAAAAGAATCGTTTCGGCCTGATCATTGGCATTATGTGCCAGCGCAATCGCAACTTCGCTGTGGCTCAAATCTTTTTCAGCACAAATCCTTTCTGCCGTCTTTGAAAAGGCTTCATATCTGACCTTTCTTCCTGCCTCCTCTGATGTCATACCGTATTCCTGCGCTATCAGATTGCAATCTGCTTTATATACATAACATGGCACATTATACTCAGCACATATTTCACTGACATAAAGTTGATCTTCATCCGCCGCTACCGGCCTTAATCCGTGGTTAACATGTACTGCATACACGCTTAAATTCATTTCTTCAGCCATGCTTTTCAAAACATCAAAAAGGCATACTGAATCCGGTCCTCCTGAAAGTCCGACTACAATATGCATATTTTCAGTCAAAAGGTTTTCTCTTTTTATTGTTTGTAAGATTTTATTTTTCATGATCTCATCGTTGTAAACTGTTCTTCATACAAATACTGTTTTATATACAGAAATTCCGTTACGGAGATTCTCTATATTCATTCTATCATCGCTACTACTGCTGTCAAGTCATCTATTTCTCTGCCACCGTACTTGTCTTTGGCTGCGGCTGCTATTTCTTCGGACAGAATCTTCGGACCTATATTTTCTTTTTTAGCCGTTTCTCTAAGCAGCTGCTCAAGCCACCTTGCCGAAAGGTCTCTTCTGTCTGCTTCCGTAACCCCGTCCGAGACCATAACTATTATATCTCCGGGATTAAGCTTTACTGATATGTAACATAGTCTTATTCCTGTTACAATCCCCACAGGCAGTGCTGCTTGCTCGATTCTTTGCACTTTGCCGCCCCTTACAACAAATGAGGTTGCCGCCCCCATTTTATAGAACCGGGCTCTGCCTGATTTTTTGTCTATTATGGTAAGGTCTACGGTAGCAAATATTTCTTCATCTCCACTTTTGTCAACCATATACCGATTCAGGCTTTTTATTGCGGCAGACGGTTCCTCTCCGCTCTTCAGCATCTTTCTAAGACGACTTATAACTACTCTGCTTTCTGCCGCCGCCTTCATACCTTTTCCCATGCCGTCCGACAGTATGAAGGCCAGGCTGCCGTCAGGCAGCCCGCAGCAGACAGCGGCGTCTCCGCTGCCTGCTGCGGCGGCAGCGGCTGCTGCTATCATAAATCTGCCGCGGCTTATCTTCTCAATTTTATCTACACCGCTGTTTTTCATAATACTTTGATTTTAGCACAGCACAAATGTCAAATGATGTCAAAATCGGCGGTTCTTTAAATTATTAAACAAGCTAAACCTGGTGAATTCTCATATTACTTAATATCAAAAAATACTTTTGCATTTTTCAAAGTCCTTGCAGCAACTTCTTCATATGACAAATTCTTCAGAATCGCAATTCGCCTTGCCGTATGTTCCACATAAACCGGCTTGTTTGGTTTACCTCTGAAAGGTACAGGTGTCAGATACGGGGAATCAGTTTCAACCAATAAATATTCTATTGGTATATTCTCTACCATTTCAACTGTTTTATGATTATTCTTATAAGTAACCGGTCCCGCAACTGAAAGA
>OHNP01000827.1_pt1 | contig 13102 bp, 10 predicted proteins | sample 1569531 | NCBI WGS metagenome assembly OHNP01 (sample SAMEA3879587, study PRJEB24766) | human gut metagenome | biome: human-associated habitat; feature: feces | place: USA | collected 1985/1987
TATTTCCAAGGTTTTCCGCCATATTCTGCCCTGTGTTGCCCCATTCTGCAAAGGTATGCATTATCAATACGTGCCCACCCCTACGATGCTTAGCAATCTGTTATTACTTGTCTGTTATAAATGTGTTATATATTGCCTTTATGGCTGTATCAAAATCACTGTTCTTTACTCCGATTATGATATTCAGCTCTGATGAACCCTGGTCTATCATCTTTATGTTGATGCCTTCCTTTGCAAGTGCGCTGAACAACTTGCCTGCTGTACCACTTGCTGACTTCATTCCACGGCCTACAACAGCTATAAGCGCAAGTCCTGACTCAATCTCAACTGAATCCGGCTCTGCAAGTCTATGGATGGCAGATATAACTCTCTGCTCCTTGTGTACGAATTCATCAGCATGAACTACGATAGTCATCGTGTCAATACCTGATGGCATATGCTCAAATGAGATATCATTCTCCTCAAATGCCTGAAGCACCTTTCTTCCAAATCCTATCTCTGAATTCATCATAGCCTTCGTAATAAATATTGTGCAGAAATCCTTCTTACCTGCAATACCTGTTACAACATAATCCTGCTTCTGGCAGGTACTCTCAACTATCCAGGTTCCTGCGTCCTCAGGCGCATTTGTGTTGCGGATATTGATTGGGATACCACAGTGGCGTACAGGGAATATCGCATCCTCATGGAGAACTGATGCACCCATGTATGAAAGCTCACGAAGCTCTCTGTAAGTAATATATTTGATTGGCTTTGGATCTGGAACAATACGTGGGTCAGCTACAAGGAAGCCTGAGACATCTGTCCAGTTCTCATATACATCGGCTCTGCTTGCCTGTGCGACTATCGAGCCCGTTACATCTGAACCGCCTCTGGAAAATGTCTTTACCTTGCCATCCTTGCCAAGTCCATAGAATCCTGGAACAACCGCATGCTGTGTCTTGGCAAGTCTCTCACCAAGTACCTTCTCCGTCTTATAGCTATTGAGATTGCCCTCTGCATTGAAAAAGATAACCTCTGCAGCATCTATAAACTCAAAGCCAAGATATGCAGCCATAATCTTACCATTGAGGAACTCTCCTCTTGATGCCACATAGTCCAGTGTGCACATTGGGTCCGGATTGGTAAGATCCTCCAACTGCTTTGTAATCTCCTCAAAATCCTTATCAAGTGAAAAATCCTTAATCTCAAGGCCTGTGATGATCTCATCATATCTGGCCTTGATCGCCTTCACTTCCTCTGTGAAATCATTCCCTGCCTTCGCAGTTTCATACACATGAAGGAGCATATCTGTTACCTTTGTATCATCTGAAAATCTCTTTCCAGGTGCAGAAGGAACAACGTATACACGGCTCTCATCTGATGTGATGATTGCTCCAACCTTTTTAAACTGCTCTGCACTTGCCAATGAACTTCCGCCAAATTTTACTACCTTTTTCATAATTCCACTATTTCCTTTGCCATATTCTTATTTGAATGTTTTTCTTCTTAAGATTCGCTGGCGAATCTTGCCGCAAGCTGCTAGTCAGCTCTGCTGACATATATCATATCAGCGGCTCAGCAATCCTCACGGAGTGTATATCTCCGTCGAAGATAGAGTCCAGACTGAGATATAAAACATAAAAATACACATGCATTTTATACGTCTTTTTGCAATATAGCAAGAGAATTTTAATTTTTGCTATTAAAAAAGGGCAGGCACTCCAATGTGCCCGCCCCTCTGGTATGAAGTCTTCACCACATGATCTAATAATAAACTATTTTGAAATTTCTTCCTTAACCTGAGCAACCCACTCATCAACCGTACCATACCAGTCGATCATTTCCTGAAGCTTTTCTTCCTCAACATCATCATCGCTCTCTAAGATCTGTTTATGCTCATTGAGCACACCTGCCATGTCGACCATTGTATCAACCAAATCCTGATCATAAGCCTGTGGATTTTCGTTGATAATGTTTGCAACCTCATTAAAAGATGTACTTGTCTTATTGAACGCATCAATCGCAGGCTGCTTATCTGCACCGCCACATGCCACCAGAGACATTCCCATCATCATGGTCATTATGAGAACCATCAGTTTTTTCATTGTCTTTTTCATAATAATTTCCTCCTCTTTATTGCAATCACATAATCTGAGTATATTTTATTATGTATTTGCAATCAGTGAGGTCTAAATGCACGAATCGTACCAAAAATGTATCGAATCGACACTCTTTTACAATGACAGTCTGAGCGTAAACTTGCCATCCTTTTCCGTAAAGCTGAAAACCCCGCCGTAACGCTGCACGATCGCACATATGCTCTGAACGCCTATACCATGTCCTTCCATATCAGACACAGGTATTCCATTTTGAAACTTTATGGGAGCTTTACAGTCATTTACCACCTGTAAAAAAAGGTGTTTATTTCTTTCATAAAAATTCACATCAATCTCGCATGATCTTCCCTCTGCAGCCAAAGGCACACATGCATGCAAGGCATTTTCCAAGGCATTAGATAAGAGCACACACAGATCACTTTCCGACACAGTAAGATCTGCGGGAATTGCACATTGTATCTTTATTTCAATTTCTTTCTTCCTGGCTCTACCCGCAAATGAAGATAGGATCAGATTCACTGCCTCATTTTCACAGTATATTTGGACCTTCTGCGCCTCAATCTCCTTACATATTCCCGATATATAAGCCTGCGCCTGTTCAACTTCACCATTTTCTATACATGTAGACACATACTGCAGGTGATGACGCATATCATGGCGATACTGTCTGGTCAATGTCTGCGACTCACGCAGACTGCTGATTTCCCTCACCGCCTGACTTAACTGCAGATCCAGATTATTCCGGATCAGCTTCATCTCATTCTGCATCTGTTCCTTTTTGGAGTTATATAAGAGAAAGGCCAGATATGCAACACAGCATACAAAAGGCATAAATTCCGCTACAACGTAACTGCCACTCAAAAGAAGGTTCGTATACACTATTGTAAAATAGTCAAATACATAATATAGCGCCGGTATGATTCCAAACTGCCATTGCTCCCTGAGACTTTTATCTGACAATCCTCTGACTGCAGGTGACACAAAATGAAGCAGAAGCAGCAATGCAGGGATTGTAACCACAAGTTCTGTAATATCCTGCATCATCTGCCTTCCCGAAAATGCAGCAACTGTGGCAAGTGCAACCCATCTTCTAAGTCCGCAGCACAAGTATGCCGCCTGTACAGAAAAAACAGACCACAGCAATTTTCCTGTCAACATCCAGAGAACAATGACCAATGGAAGATGCACCGCCAACGGATAAATATGTCTTACAAAATCAGCGCCCTTGCTGAAATATAATATGCTCTGTATCAGCGGGAGTAAAACCATGCATCCTATGAAAATGAGTTTTCTTTTCCTAGTGGACAGCGCATTACAAAAAGACGCTGATAATATTCCCCCAAAAAAGCTCACAGCCATATTGTTAAGAAGCGAAATATATAAGCTCATATCATTACCTGCCTGTTCTGGAACGCATATTCAAGGAATGCATCCTTTACTTCATTGTATTTTCCCCGTGGAACCGGTATTTCTGCAAGACTAGACATGGTAATCCCCCTAAATGTTATGTTTTGCACATATTCCAGATTTACCAGATAAGAACGGTGAGGTCTGTGAAAAAAAGGATACGTGGAAAGCTGCTTTACAAGCTCATCCATGCTGCCGGCGCTTTCCAGTACTTTTCCTGTATTCAGGTGAAATATAAGGGTGCGGTGAATGACTTCGCAATATTCCAGGGCTTTTATATCTATACGGGTGATTCCACTCTTACATCGCAGAATGAGGCTGGTCTCCGCCTCCTTTTTACAGGCTGCAAGCACAGAATCAAGCAAACGGAAAAAGCTCTCTGCCCAGATGGGCTTTAATTGATAATAGTATGCGCCTATAACGTAAGACTGCACCGCAAACTCAGAGGACGAAGTGACAAATATGATCTTGACGTTTTTATCGTATTTTCGTATCTCCGTTGCCGCTTCAATTCCATTCTCTCCCGGCATCAAGACATCCATAAACAGGATATCATATCTGTTTCCCTTCTCTATTTCCGCCACCAGGTCAAAAGGATGATTAAAAATATTGTATTCTATTTTGCAGTCTCTCTCCGCACAATACTGTTCCATAAGTCTTTGCATCTCAGCAAGCACAGAAACATCATCATCACAAAACGCAATTTTTGCCATAATCCCCTTTATGCCTCCTTGGCGCCAAATACTTTCTCCAGCACTCATTATCGCACATTTTCCACAATTCGACAACAAAGGGGCTATTCATCGTTTTGCATCGATTTATACGAATTTATTTTCTCACCCACCTGGCATAGAGTTTCCTGCTGCCGGTGCTGCCGGCTGCAATCTTCGTAACCTTTTTCTTGAATTTTGGATCGCTGTACCACCCCTTAAATGTGTAGCCTTTTCTGACCGGATTCTTCAAGACGATAGTCCTAGACGCGACGGTATAACCGACTGGATTGGACCGGCTGTTTTTCCCCTTGCCAAGCCTGTACTGGATCTTGTACTTTACCAGCTTCCACCTTGCGTATAATGTCTGATTCCTGGTGGTCCTCACAACCGAGCTGCTGCCGATCCTGCTGCCGCCACTCTTTGCTGTGTACCAGCCTGCAAATGTATATCCCCTTCTGGTAGGTGTCGGCAGTGTTCCGTAAGTTTTTCCACAAATGACAGTCTTACTTCCAGAACTCACACGCCCTCCATTTGGAGCAAATACTATTCTCACGCGCTTTACTGTGTCCGTATATTTTGCAGTAAAAGAAAGCTTGGTGGATGTTCCTGCCACACGCAATGCAACCTTTTTACTTCCCGCCTTCCACGTCATCTGATTTAAGGCATATGCTATAATCCCATTTTGAATACCCGAAATGCTCGGCGGATATGACGCATTGTCAGTACTGACTTCGAATTTGGTTTTACCTGCATTGAGATTTTTCTGAATCCTCTCAGCGTAGGCTCGCGCCCACTTTGCGGCATCTCCGTTTCTGACAAAGTAGTTGTCTGCCAGGCTTGTAGAACGTGTGCCATAACCGCTTGCCGTATAAATCTGATCATGACCGTTGTGTGCCAACGCCATGAGTTCATCCGTCAGTCCAAAATACAAATGCGTTTGATCAAAGTTATAATAATTGTCTTTTGTATCATCCCATGTACAGTCCACCTGATACCATTTGCCATCCAGCTTCATGGCATTCCAGGTATGTCCATCATAGGTATCCCTTGTCTCAGCATTTGTTATGCCGGCTGCAGTAAGCAGTTTTGAATAGGCACTCTCATAGGCTTGACATGTGCCCAGCTTTCGTGTCAGTGCGCTCTCTGCCGAAGACCATTTCAGGGAATGATCGTAATCAAGCTGCTGCAACAGCCAGTCATGCAGCCACAATGCCTTTTCATAGTCCGAACCATCCGTCTCCTTGCTGCACTTTTTTACCGCAGCATTCACGATGTCACCCACGCTCGGATAAGCCTTGTCCGATACCTGTATATTTGTGCTCACACGCATATAATAGACACCTGACGTCTTGTCCATTACATAAAACCTGAAGTTATAGATTCCCGAAGCGGTCATTGTGAATTCAAAGTCGTGAGATTCGCACTCATCTGTATATTGAATCCACGCTCCGCGGCTTGGATCCGCCACGGATTCAAAACTATACTCACCCGGATTGGAATAACTCGGTGCATCCATTCTAAACAAATACCGGCCACTGCCACCATCCGCCGAAACGTGGAATGTTGTATCCTCTCCTAATTTGGGTTCGTTCCATTCAACCTTTAATGCGACACCTTTTTGAGGATCACTTTCAGCACTGTACTTATATTCTGTAACTCCCTCTTGGGGATTTGTTGATGAACCAGCAGATTCTTCCTGCGCATAGCTTATCACCTGGATCGTCAGTGCGGCTGTCATCACCAGTATTAATGTCAACATAAATGTTGCTAATTTCCTTTTTATCATAAGCAGTACCTTGAACCTTTCTTAATGTCAAAATAACATCACTACATATCAATCTCTTAATATATCTAGCATAACAGAAACACCGTTTTTTTGCCACAAAAAACCCCGCTGCAGAGTATTTCTGCTTCGGGGTTTTGCGGTTATCTGTTGACCGGTTCAGATAACACCATTACTTGATTTTCGCGCTGACAAGCTTGCTGAAATCAGAAGCCACAACAGCCTTTCCAGCCTTCTTGTTAGCAACAACCTTGAAGTAGTAGGTCTTGCCGCTTGAAAGCTTTTTGATGTTTGCGCTGTTTTTGATAACAGTGAGCTTTTTGAAGCCGCTGTTTTTCTTTGTGCTGTAATATACCGTATAGCTGTTTGCACTCTTAACCTTTGTCCAACTGACGGTTGCCATTTTATTTCCTGCTTTGACCTTGACCGAAGTCGGCGCAGAAAGCTTTGTTGCGGTCAGAAGCTCCTTTGAAACGAGAGAAAGAACCTTTTTGCCATCAATCTTCTTATAGGCTTTGACAACAATCTTGTACTCCGTACCCTTTGAAAGCTTTTTAAATGTGTGTGAGAGCTTCGTTGTATCAGCTCTATTGACAAGCTTTTTGCCCTTGTAAAGGTATACTCTGTATCCGCTTACACCGGCAACCTTTTTCCATGAAGCCGTGATTGAGTTTGTGGTCTGCTTAACGCTGATCTTGCTCGTCGCGGCGGGAAGAATGTTGAAATTCAGCTTTTTGCTGCCGCTGTAATTGCCCTTGAAGGTAACGGTTACTGTTGCCTTGCCGATATTTTTGTTTTTACTGTAAGCAACGGTGTAATCTGTTCCATTCTTAAGCGTTTTTTTGTTTGCATCCTTAACGATGACCGAAGGCTTCTGAACCTTTCCGTTATATGTATACGCCGACTTTTTCAGCGAAACTGACTTAATTCTCGCTATCGAAATTGTTGGTGCTATCGTACTGCAAACAGTGCACTTCTTGGTAATCTTGCCATTTGAGGTAAAAGTAGCCTTGACAACAGACTTGGAGTACTTATGTCCGAGAGCCTTGACTTTGGTCTGAGCGACTATAACGGTGTTGCAAACCGAGCAGTGCTTACCTTTGGTGAGACCCGTCTTTGTGCAGGTTGCTTTAATTTCGTTATCTATAACCGCATTATGTTCCTTACAGGAGATGTTAACTATGCAGTCTTGACTTTCTGAATTAGTGATATACGGTGTAACATCGTAGGTTTTGTCTTTTTCAAGTCTGACTTCGGTAACTTTGCCTTTATCGTTACTAGAGACGAATTCACTAAGCTTGTTATTCTCAACAAGGTTTACTTCTGTTCCCTGAATATTTCCGCTGCCGAGATTTGACGAAGTTATGGTGATAAGATAAACCTTCGTTTCCGTCGGAGTAAAGAAGTAAGCGGTTATGTTTTTACAGGAATTGTCACCGTAACCTATTTTGGTCGGGTTAACATATTGCTTGCAGCTTTGGCAGTATGTGCCATTACATACAAGGCTCTGGTGCTGCTTCGGAATGACTTTCTGAATTGCATACTCACAGCCTGTGTGTTTGCAGTGTCTGGATTCCCTTCCATCTTTGTCGCAGGTTGCCGGCCAGTCAACCGTATAGGTGTCGCTCAAATCGTGTCCAAGTGCTGGCAGTTCGGTGTAACCCTCATAATATTTGCAGCCGAAGCACTCATAGCCGACCGTTCTTCCCTTTCTGATGCATGTTGCCTCTTTAGCAGCGAGAGTTCTGCCAAACTGATGCTCCTGGAAGCTTTCAAGAGCATCACACTTTTTACAGTACTTGTAGTGACCAAGAAGTGATGTCCTTTCCTCTAATTCAGGCTCAGAATCGTGACAGGAGGAGATAATTTCTATATCCGCATCCAACTTAACAAAGTCAGGCCAGGTATTGTATACCCTGGTACCGTTGTGCATAATAACATAGTTCGGCTTGTCCAGAGATTGTGATAGAACTATGTCATAGAAATGAGGAGGCTGGCCACCGTAATAGATTGAATTTACATTTCCCTTTTGTCCAATATAACAGCCGCCAAGCCTTACTTTTCTGCTGGATGGGGTGTTTTGGAAATATATTGTGCTGAACGGCTGTTCATTAAGAAGCTGATTTGAAATTACTTCTATTTCTGAGTTTCCTGTTATTGTAACATTGCCCTGCGGCTCCGGTCCGTATGAATATATACAAGACGGGACGCGTGCATTATTCTGAATAAGAGTACCGGTGATATAGAGATTGTTTATATCATAGAAGGAAATAACGTGGTGCCTGTTCTTATCGTTTATATAAGTGTCACTTCCGGATTGTGCTGTAAGAGTGAGATTATAGTTGATAAACTTCCCTGCTTTTCCAAGAATATTCACATCTGCGTTTGGGTTATTCACAGCGATCATCGAAGTTCCGTTGGCTGTTGAGTTAAAGATTATCTGTCCGCCGGACTGGGTTGTGGTAATTGTGAAGTCGGTGTTTGCCTTGGAACCTGAAAAAACCACAAACAGATCCCTTGTCTCCTCGTCTGAACGAATATCTGTTGTAACTTTCAGGGTTTTTCCGTTCAAGTCAAGGGTGATTTTTCCAGGATAGCTAACTGTGATTTCGGAATACCACTCCTGCTCATCCTGATAGCTCCAATCGCCCGGAACTTGCTCTTCGTAATCTATGTTGTTTTTGAGAACAACAAGCTTATCGGGTGGGTTTGTCTCGTTCGAGGTGGCTTCAAGAGCTTTTTCAAGCTCAGCAAAGTTGGTTACATAGGTTGTGTTTTCGTCAACCGAATGATTGTCCGCTGCCGAAACAGTAAATACTGATGCCCCGAGCATCAGTATGACAAGTGTTACGACAGTCAAAAGTTTTTTCTTTTTGTTCATAAGTTTCCCTCCTTTTAAAATTAATAATATGTAAATGTTTCCCTTCCCTACCTTAATCGGCAATGCAGAATTTTAACAGGTTTCAGATTTTTATTTTCCACTTTTCGCTATCTCCGTGAAGGCTATAACCACAATAAGAACAGCATCCGTTTTCATCTGGCAAGAATGTTGCTCCGCAGCTCGGACATTCCTTTTCAACAAAAAATTCACCGTCAGACTTTCTTTTTTCTGGATATCTAGCCCTTTGCATGGTCAGTTTCTTTTTAAATTTTTTTGTAAACGGTTTCTTATTTTCAGGAAGAAAGGTTTTCGTTCCATAAACTTCAGACTTAACCGTTGTTATTTCATCTGTGTTAGAGACTTTTAAAAGCTTGATCGTGCCAATACTGAAATCAAGCAGATCATTGTCATTTTCGTTTTTGCTAAAGTATTCGTTTAAGCAGGATCTGAGGTAGTTCTCTGAATATCCTACGATCTTTTTCGCTAAATTGTCTTGTTTAACTTTTCCACAAATAATAGGTGTAACAATCGTTCCAAAAGCAAGAATCGCTGCACCGACGCCGGCTGCAAGGGAAATCTCCGTATCCTCGATCAAGTATAAGCATAGAAAGACACTTAAGAAAAGTATGAAACCGGACAAAAGAAGCTGTAAAAATCTTTTCATATTTGTACTGATCGTTTCATAAATCTCAAACGATTCGGTCTGCCAATCGTAAAACTCGTTTTTTATAACGGCGCCGCAATATTCACAGGTAACCTGCTGACTGTTCAGCTTGACTCTTGCACCGCATGATGGGCAGGTTATTCTCAACATATCGTGATAATAGCTTTTCTTATTCTCTTTTTTGTCTGTGCGGCGAACGTGTCTCGACTGAAGTATTCGGAGATATGAATTTTTACGGTATATCTCATGCTGAACCCTGTTGCCTTGCATTGACTCGAAACGCTCCAGGGTGCTGCACTTCAAAACCGATTCCCGCCATTCTCTGCCATCATCGTTCCATGTTTCAAAGTTATTTTTAGGAATGGGAACAACATCCGTGACGTAAATTTTGCGGCATAGCTTATTCTTATTAAGTACGTCGATCTGACTGACGATTTTTTTTCGAAAAGCCAGGTCCATTCTTGCCGTAAGAAGCTTTTGATCCGCTTTTCCAAGCGGAATCAGTACTCTTTCAAATGCTTTTCTTATATCCTTTCGGATTTTCGAATCCTGTAGAGGAGTTTCCCTTTTTGCCAGCAATCTTTCCAGCTTAGCTTTTTTCAAATTCTTGGGAAGATATTCCGAAAAATCCATTACAAGTATACTTTTACCGATATAGAATGTACATAATATAGCAAAAGAGGCTGCAATGCACAGCGATACTGATAAATCCATAAAATCACCTCTGATTTATTCCTTGCTGACCACCTCATTTTCGTTCTTCTTTTTCCGTTTGTCTTTTACAATGTCACATATCATTATAACAACGAGGAAAAAGCCAAAGGGGATCGCCGCACAATAGAGAAGGAAATCAACGGGATTCCCCTCCGGGGAAAGCTTGTAATTTCCTTTTGTAGTTTTATAGACCTCTACTTTTATTGTATCGCCTTTTCTCAATTTATCGTATGTGTATCCTTTTGCGATATCTCTTGACCAAACACGCTCTTCGCATTTCCCTTTATAGGTTTTTCCGTCAATTTCATATGAAATTCTGAATTTATATGTTGTATAATCTACATCGCCATTGTCATCCTTACTATCGTGGGTTGAAAAGTCAACAATAACAGCGGAAACTTTCCGTATATCAGTTGAGGCTGCATATTCTTTCTTTTCAATTCTGCTTGTGACAATTCCGAATACACCCAAAACCATCGATGCTATGCCGGCGACCATAATAAATATGGTCATTTTGATGTGCTCTTTTCTTTTACTCATAACAAGTTCTCCTTTCGCAATCAGGACTGTGCCCGAAAGAGTTCAGGCACAGTTCCCAATTTTAAGCCATATTTGTCTAAAGGCTGTCAAGAAGTCCTGTCTATTTTTTTTGAATAGGATTTCCGTCTTTGTCAGTGAATTTGCCGGTAATGATCTTTATCAGATCAACAAGTACACCGATTCCAAAAACGCCGGCGGTAAAAAGATAGAGAATGCCTGATCCTACTTTGCCCACATAGAAACGGTGGCCACCAACTCCGCCGAGGAAAAGGCAGAGAAGAAGGGCTACAAGCCAATCCTTTTCCGTCTGTCCACTGCCGTTTACACCAACGGGTGCTACATAATCTTCAACCTGCTCGCCGTTGAGTATCTTTTTAACATTTTCGGTCACCTCATCAAGATACTCACCTCTTTGAATAGGAAGATTAGCTACTCCGCTTACACCTTTTTGAATTACGCTGTTTTTGTCAACTCGCATACCATTGACGGTTGTTGTGTTCTCCTGGATGTTTGCCATGACTTTAATTTTGTTGCCATCCTTAACAAAGACCCAGACCGTAACGTCGAGGTTCGGTTCTTTCTCAAAGGAAATGCGCTTTCCTGGGATGCCCCCTTTGATTTTGAAAGGCATTTTAAAAGCCGAGGCATGTGTGCTAAGCTTTTCGTATACATCTTCAATTGTGGTTGTATAAGAGAGTTCAAACTCTCTCGGGGCTGTTGCAGCTGCCATTGCTTTAATATCTACCATATTTTTCCCTCCTTTTTTTCTTTTTCCCTTTTTTATTTTATTATTCCGTGCTTTAACTCACACGGTAGATTACGACCGTCCCTCAATTTCATCAATCTGGCCCGTATACTGTACACTCATACCCATGCTTATGTAGTATTGCACCTCCTGAGACTCCAAAAGGATTTCCCTTGCTATTGCTACATTCTTATCCTCGGACTCACCGCTGCCGCCATAATCGGAATATATTGAAAAATCATAGTAATTTCCGTCAACAAGCTGCCCATCCATTCCTGACAGCATCGGGAATACCGAAAAAGAGTCGTTTCCTTTTTTAAAGCTCAGCGATACATTTGAATGTATTTCACTTTCATTGCAGCGCAGTAAAAAATAATCAATTCCTTTTCCGTTGTAATTATAGAGTGTATTGTCGGTATTTACAGAATATTCACCATTATCAGTTATTTCCGCCCGATAAACAGACACACTGTATTTTGTATCGGCAATAACTACCGCATAAAGCTCCGCACCGCCTACATTTACAAGGGGCGCGCCGCAGAGAAAATCATATTTATCCGCATACTGACTGTCTTTTACGAAATTTAGGATTTCTTCCTCATCAGCCTCGTAACCGACATAACCGATATAGGCAATCCCAACCGATTCTTTATTTTCAAGAATGGTGTTTTGAAGTTTTGATAAATCTGTGTCTTTTTGTACCGATGCTTCTGTGGCTGCTTCTATGGTCGCTTCTGTAGTTGCCTCAATGGTTGCTTCTGTGGTCGCCTCTGTGGTTGTGGCGGTTGTTTTATCTTCGGTCAGATTAGAATCCTCTGACGGTTTTGCCACACATCCAGAAACCAAGGCTGGCATAATTAAAACCATCAACAGGGTCATAATGTATTTGTTATATTTCAACATTCATTGCTCCCCCCTTTCTACTACAACTATAGTCTTACACATTCTATTGTAGGGATTTTTTGAGGTCTGTCACTGGCACAAGTGCCAGTGACAGAAAAAACTATTTTCAAACTTTTTTGACTTTGGGACATAAAAACCCCTTGACCGTGTCAGTCAAGGGGTTCATTTACTCTATTCGTCTTTTAAAGTGGTCACCATGAGCTTGTTCTCAATAGCTGTCACAACCAACGCTTCTCGATTCTCAAATCTACCTTTTTCAACCATATCGTCTAAGTTCCAGCGCACACCGTTTTTGGAGATGCCCAGTTTATCGGCAATCTCCTGATATGTAAAGCCCTTTATGTATAAGCGGAGAATATCAAGCTGTCGGGGCGAGAATGTATCGGACATTGTGCCTTCCATTTCAATTGCAGGAGAGGTATCAGGAAATACTTTTTCGCCTGCAAGGGTACGCCTTATCACACTTATCAGCTCCTCTGTGCCGTGGTCTTTATACCACAGGCTGTCTGCTGCACCTGTCTTTGCTCGTTCCAATACCTGCGGGTCGACAAGCGAGGTTACGATTACTATTTTGATATTTGGAAAAGCTTTTTTTATACGTTTTGCGGCGGCAAGACCAGAGTGCTTGTGCTGTGTTTGCACATCCATAAGAA
>OHNP01000833.1_pt1 | contig 13007 bp, 16 predicted proteins | sample 1569531 | NCBI WGS metagenome assembly OHNP01 (sample SAMEA3879587, study PRJEB24766) | human gut metagenome | biome: human-associated habitat; feature: feces | place: USA | collected 1985/1987
GATACGCCGCGTTTTTTCTTACCCAATGCCCACACACTCCAGACATAATTTGATCGCTTTGCTCAGTACCGTCGCAGCCTCGCCCCGCCAGACGCCGAAGCACAGCATGGCGATACCCACAACCAGCAACATGGCCTGCGCCGCCGCCTTTTTTACATGGCTCATTTTTCTCACCCTTTCCGATTTTCTGCCCCTATCATAGCGCAGGGGAGTTAAAGTCCCTGTTAAGAAGAAAAATTTAACACAAACCTTATCTGTTTTTGCTATAATTAAGAACAACGTGAACATGAAGAAATGTAAAAGGAGGGCTCTCATGCACCTTTTGGTTATTGAAGACGAATGCGCTCTGTGTGAAACGATCGTCCGCAGCCTGCGGCGGCTGGCCTACAGCGTGGACTACTGCTACGACGGGGAGAAGGCTCTGGAGCTTTTGGGCGTGGAGCGCTACGATTTGGTACTTCTTGATCTGAATCTGCCGAAAAAGGACGGCATGACGGTGCTGCGCACCCTGCGGCAGACCGACCGGGAGACGCGGGTGCTGATCCTCTCCGCCCGCAGCGAGGTGGAGGACAAGGTGCAGGGGCTGGATGCCGGGGCGAACGACTATCTGGCGAAGCCCTTCCACTTAGCTGAATTGGAGGCCCGCATCCGCAGTCTGACCCTGCGGCAGTTTACCCAGCAGGATGTGCTGCTGGTCTGCGGAGATTTGACCTTTGATACCCGCTCCCGCACCGCCGCCGTCAAGGGGCAAACCATGACACTGACCCGCAAGGAGACGGGGATTCTGGAATACTTGATGGTACATCAGGGCCGGCCGGTGAGTCAGGAGGAGCTGATGGATCATGTTTGGGACAACAGTGTGGACAGCTTCAGCAACTCCATCCGGGTCCACATCTCCGCACTGCGCAAAAAGCTTCGCGCTGCACTGGGCTATGATCCCATCCGCAACCGCATCGGTGAAGGCTATCTGATGGGAGGCACGGAAGCATGAAGCGGATCTCTTTACAATGGCGCATCACGCTGATGACTGTTCTGCTCATCGGCGTCACCTGCGTGGCCATGAATCTGCTGCTCTGCTTCTCCGGTGTGTACTATATGGACACCATTGTAGACGGTTTACAGGGCGGCGGCACGGTGATCCTGAATGAGGAAGGCACAGCAAGCTTTGACCCGCAGCTCGTAGCGCCCGACGATGAGCTGACCATCGTCGTCGATGGGGCGCAGGGGCGCTTCCGCGCGACCAACTGGTATATCACGGCTGCGGTAACGCTGCTCAGCGGCATTCTTGCCTACTTTGTCAGTGGACGTGCCCTCAAGCCCCTGCGCAGCTTTGCTTCTCAGGTGGAAATGGTGCAGATGAACAATCTGGCGGATATGAAGATCGATGAAGATGTGCTTCCGGAGTTTAAGCAGCTCAGCCACTCCTTCAACCAGATGCTGGAGCGGTTGAACACCGCCTTTGCCGCCCAGCGGCAGTTCACCGGCAACGCTGCCCACGAGCTGCGTACACCGCTGGCACTGATGCAGGCGCAGCTGGAGCTGTTTTCCGCAGAGCATCCCGCCGTGCTGCCGCAGACGGCAGAGTTTCTCACCCTTCTGCGGGAGCAAACGGAGAGGCTGACGCAGATGACCAGAACGCTGCTGGAGATGAGCAATTTGCAGCAGGTGGCGCGGAACGAGCAGCTCCAGCTCGCCCCCATGGTCGAGGAGATCTTTACGGATCTTGCGCCGCTGGCGGAGAAGCGAAGCATCACGCTGACGGCGGAGGGTGACGGCATTATGACCGGCAGCGATGCACTGATCTACCGGCTGATCTTCAATCTGACGGAGAATGCTGTCAAGTACAACCGGCCGGGCGGCTCGGTACGGGTTTCTGTCACACAGGAGCCGGAAAAGCTCCTGCTTCGCGTGTCGGATACTGGCTGCGGCATCCCGGAGGAGTATCAGCGCAGTATCTTCCAGCCCTTCTTCCGGGTGGACAAGTCCCGCAGCCGCGAGTACGGTGGCGCAGGGTTGGGGCTCGCGCTGGTGTGGGAGATTGCCGAACTCCACGGCGGCTCCGTTTGGGTGGAGGAGAGTTCGGAGAAGGGCACCACCATTGCGGTGGGGTTGCCAACGCAACAATCAACGAAGCCCTAAAATCCTTTTATTCGTTTTTTCGTTTTTTCGCTGCTTCACTTGTCGCCCTGCGGCGTTCCTCGCTGTATGGGGCAGAGAAGCGTCCCTTTTCAATCTCAAATTCCTTGCAGCCCGTGTCCGGGGCTGACGGCACTCGCCGGGGTGAGCTGCGGCATAGGCGGTCAGCCTGTTCTTGAGGTCGGTGTTGTGGGTGCGGATGAAGATGGTGGGGCCTTTCTCGTCAAAATAGATTTCGGTGGTTTTTTCCTGCTGGGTAGGCCCTGTTCTCATAGGCTTATCCTTTCTGCGGCTCTGTCACGCAATAGGTCTGGGCGGACTATATGACACCGTGCCCGGAAACCGGGATCTCTATTTTCGGGTGTCCGGGGCAAATTTTGATTGGCTGCCGCTGATCCGGGCGTTTGCCGAGGCCCATGCCGCCGAAGCCGACACCGTCACCGTGCTGTGGGATCAGGAGAGCACCGGACACAATGAATATCCGGCGGACGAGGCCGGGCATCAGCCAGATCTCCTTTGATTTTTCTATAATCATTATAGCGAGGCTGACAGCGGTAATCGAATGTACGGATATAAGAAAATCACCGAGAAAAGTCCGTAGTGGACTGATCTCGGTGATTTCCGGCGCTATGTCAATAGTTGGGGTAGAGGCAAAGAACACAATAACGTTCACGGCCGCGAGCCAGTCGAGCAGCCGCTGCTTCCCGACGGTCGAGGACTCCAAATGCATGACGGCAAGGAACTCGTTCTTCAGCCGGTAGGCGTCGGCGAGCCTCGGGGCGATCTCAACCATCAGCGCCAGACGCTCCTGCTCCTCGCTGCTCAGAGCTTCCATCGGCTTCCGGAGAAGGTGCTTTGACCGTTTGAAGTACCTGCGCAGCCCTCTGGAGAGCTTGTTCTGCTCGTTCTTCCGGACCTGCTCCATCGCCCAGAACGCCTGACGGATCACGTGGAACCGGTCCGCAACGATAACGGCATTGGGAAAGCAGATTTTTCCGACCGTGCGAAAATGCGTATCACTTTGACTTTTTTGCGATACTTTTCGGCCCAATCAGCATAAGGCTTTGACAGAATATACGAAGAAAAAAGTGCGAACACAGATTTTATCTTGGTGAATGGAAAAAACATCCCCCGGGGAGGCTTCCGCCCGGGAATCTCATCTGTTATAGTATGCTCATCGGTTCATACACGCATTCCTGCCAAAACCCAAAGCAAAGGCGCAGCGTTTCTTGGGGAAGAAAGCGCTGCGTCTTTGCGCAGGGCAGGAATGCAAAGCAACACCGGTTCGGAGGAACACTTGGAAACACCTATTTTACAGTATGCCGGCGGCGTGATCGCCGCAAAACTGGACCGCACGGAAAAAGAACTGGTCCACGGGGTTTCTTTCCATATTTCTCGCGGGGAGAGCCTGGCTCTCATTGGCGAGACTGGGTCCGGCAAGACGCTGATTGCCCAATCCGTGATGGGGGTGCTGCCCGGCAATGTGCGGCTGGTTTCCGGTGAAGTATTATTTTGCGGGAAGGCTTTGCCGAAGGGCAAAAAGCTGCGGTCCATGCTGGGCCGGGAGATCGTATATATCCCGCAGAACGGTCACGAATTTCTTGACCCGTCCAGAAGCATCCGCCGCCAGATGTTTGACAGCATTGCAAAGCTGGGCATTGCGGCACCTCTGAGAGAAGCGTTTGCCCGTGAAAAGCTGACGCAGGTGGGGTTTACCCAGCCGGAGGCCATTCTGGACCGGTATGCCTTCCAGCTGTCCGGCGGCATGGCCCAGCGGGTAACCATTGCACTGGCCCTTTGCTCTCAGGCGAAGCTGTTGATCGCCGACGAACCTACCAACGGTCTGGATCAGGACAGCAAGCAGCAGACGCTGTCCCTTTTGAATGACCTGTTCCCGGATGCGGCAAAGCTCGTCATTACCCATGACATTTCCGTTGCGGCATCTTGTGGCCGCATTCTTGTCCTGTGCGGCGGGAAAATGCTGGAGACTGGCAGCTCCGCACTGGTGCTGGCTGCCCCGCGCCATCCCTACACCCAAGCCCTGCTGGGTGCCTTGGTGGAAAACGGGATGCAGGAAACGCCGATTTTGCGGCCGGAGACGGGCACTTGCCCCTTCTACCGCCGCTGTCCCGCGGCCTTCGGACGATGCCGTGCCGAAATACCCCGGAGGACACTGGAAGACAGAGAATGGTGGTGCTGCAAGGAATGATCTCCATGGAACAGATCGATAAGGCTTTTGACGGAAAACAGGTTTTGCAAAATGTCACGCTGGATATTCCCGACGGTCAGATCTGCGGCATATTCGGAAAAAGCGGGATCGGAAAATCCACGCTGGCCAAAGTCCTCTGCGGCATCTGCCCGCCGGATCAGGGGAAAGTTTTAGTGGACGGTCAATGCCTCGTTTCACAGAGTGTACCCTATGACCGGAGACTGGGCATTGCCATCCAAATGGTCTATCAGCAGCCCTATGCGACGCTGGATCCACGCCAGAAAATCGGCAGCGGCTTCAAAGAACTGATCCGCTATCACGGCTTTGCTCCCAAGGGGAAGGAGCGTGCGCTGACGGAAGACGTGCTTGTGAAAGTCGGATTGGAGCCGCAGATCCTGGCCCATCTGCCGCATCAGATCTCCGGTGGGGAAGCCCAGCGGGTGGCCATCGCCCGGTGCCTTCTGTTCCGGCCAAAGCTGCTGATTCTGGACGAGGCAACCTCCATGCTGGATGTTTCTACCCAGGCCAATGTGCTGGGAATGGTACGCCGTCAGATGCAGGAACACCACGGAAGCATCCTGCTCATCAGCCACGATGAAGCACTGGTGAATTTACTTTGTGATCAAATCTATGTATTTGAGAAGAAACACACAAATCAGAAGGAGAAAAACACGAAATGAAAAAAGTTGGATCTCTTTTGCTGGCGGTGCTGATGGTGCTGTCGCTGGCAGCCTGCGGCAAGACCCCGGCAGAACCCACCCAGACACCCTCCACCCAACCAAGCACCGAGACTCCCACCACGGAGGCCACGGAACCGGCACCCACCTACGCCATTGATACGCTGACCGTCGGCACGACGGCTGCCATCGAAACCGCCGTGTTCGGCGAGTATAACTTCGATATGCTTGCCAGCGGTGTATCCGAATTGCCTCTGGTTTATCAGGACACCAAGGGAAAATATCATCCACTTCTGGCAACTTATGCTACCGAGGATGCCGCTACCTGGACCTACACCATCCAGGACGGCATGACCTGGTCCGACGGAGCGCCTGTAACGGCGGAGGACATTCTTTTCACACTCCAATACGATCAGGCCAACGGAAGCGCCAATTTTGAGGCCCAGACCGGGGAAGACGGAAAGGTCACGGAGGCCAAGTACACCGGCTACACCCTCTCCGACGACAAAATGAGCATTTCCCTGACGCTGGCCTCTCCCAATGTCCGGGAACTGAGCAATATGACCTCCTTCCGGGTCATGCCCAAGCACGTTTATGAGGGAAAGGATACCGTCACGGAGGCTGAAGGCCGCATCACCTGCGGCCCCTATGTGCTGGAATCCTTCAACAAGGAAGCCGGGACCATTACCTTCGCAGTCAATGAATACTATCCCCAGAAGCCCAATGTGGAGAAAATCGTCTATCAGCTTTTCGGCAACGAGGATACCATGTACCTGGCGCTCCAGCAGGGCGACATCGACATGGTCTGGGCCTACTCCACCGGTGTGGCAGGAACCTATCAGGATGTACTCTCCACCGATACCAATGTCTCGCTTGTCAATGTGGTTGCGGCCAATGCGCCTGCGGTCCTGGCCTTTAACAACGCAAAGGGCCTGTTCTCTGACGAAAACCTGCGTCAGGCAGTTTCCTATGCACTGAACTACGAGGAATTCAAGACCTATTTCGGCAGCGCCTATGCTGAGATCCCCAACCGGGGCTTTGTACCCTCCACCACGGTGGGCTATACGGACACGGAGAAACTGACCACCGATACTGCAAAAGCGGACGAGTATATGAAGGCTGCGGGTTACACCGAAAAGAATGCCGACGGCTTCTACGTGAACGCCGACGGTACGGTTGCTGCCTTTACGCTGACGGTCAACGCCGCAAAGGAGGCCCATGTGGGCTACGCCGAAATGATCAAGACCCAGCTGGAGGCCTTTGGAATTCAGGTGAATCTGGACGCCGTGGACAAGGATGCCTACAATGCCAAAACCAGCAACAAGTTCTCCGAGAACAATATCACCATGGAAGCTGCGATCTATGGCTATACCGCCGCCGGCATGGGCATGGGCAACGGCCTCGGTTCCATCTATGTGGACGGCAATCACGCCGTGCAGGGCGGCTGCCAGGTGTTCGACGAAGCCTTTTCCTCCATTCTGGACGAACTGAAGGCCGCCAAGACCATTGAGGAATATTACACCGGCGCAGCAAAGCTCCAGGACTACTACGCGGCCCATATGCCGCTGATTGCCCTGTATTGGGACAATATGATGCTGGCCTACTCTTCCAAGCTGGACAATGTGACTGTGGATGCGGTGTTCGGTCTGAACAACGTCAACAACTGGTTCAGCATCACCAAGAAATAATTTTTGCACGCAGGAGGCACACCGGTGAAAAAGTATCGTAAAAATCTGATCCTGGCACTGGTGTGCTTCCTGATCGTGATCGTTCTGAACTTCTTTCTGCCCCGGCTTCTGCCGGGGAACCCCATTGCTTATCTGACCGGCTTTTCCGAGGAGGATATGACCCCAGCTCAGGTAGCTTATTACCGGCAGGCCCTCCATCTGGACAAGCCGGTATTCGTGCAGTTCGGGTACTATCTGCGCTCCCTTGCAGACGGTACACTGGGCTATTCCTTCAAAAAGGAAGCCACGGTTTCAGCCCTGATTGGGCAGCGGCTGGGCTACACCTTACAGATCACCCTGCCTGCCGTGCTGCTCAGCACGGTCATCGGTCTTTTGTGGGGGCTCCGCTGCGGCTACAAGAAAGGCAGCGGCTTTGAGAAGTTTTCGACCACATTCCAGATCATCGTCAATACGATGCCCACATTTCTGATTGCTCTCGTGCTGATGATCCTGTTCTGCTTCCGGCAGCGGTGGTTTCCCTATACAGGACTCAACAGTGCCGGGGCTGTTCCCGGAACGGCCGGGTACTTCTGGGACCGGATTCATCATCTGATTCTCCCGGTGCTGACGCTGACCATCGCCGCTGCACCCTCCCGATACCTGTTGATGCGGAACACCGTCCGACAGGTGACGGAAGAAAAATATGTGCTCTATGCCAAGGAACGGGGCTTATCCGACCGGAAAATCCAATTCGGCTATATTCTGAAGAACATTGCCCAGCCCTTTATCACCATGGTGGGCATGAGCGTCAGCACCTGCATCGGTGGTTCCCTGGTTGTGGAGAAGCTGTTTTCCATCGGCGGTATGGGGAGCTTGCTCTCGGATGCCGTCTATACGTTGGATTACCCACTGATGCAGGGCATCCTGTTTGTCACAACGGCGATCATGACGATCTCCATTGTCGTGACGGATATGATCTGCATTCTTATTGACCCCAAGGTACGCTTTGGAGGTGATCCGGTTTGAGAAAACAGCATATTCCACTTCTCCTGGGCATCGTGATTTTGAGCCTTTTTCTGACCGCTGCATTGTTTCCAACTGCGTTTACAGCTTACGGGCAGAAAGAAATGTTTGGCCCATGGCTCATACCGTCTGCGGAACACCTGCTTGGCACCAATGCGTTGGGCTATGACATCTTTACGGAGTTGGTCTACGGGACCCGGCAGACGCTGCTGGTGGGTGTATCCAGCAGTATTCTGACATTGCTTCTGGGAAGCGTGATCGGTACGCTGGCTGCAGGAAAGGGCCTTTGGAGCGGCCTATCCAATGGCGTTATCAATATTTTTGTGCTGCTTCCGAAGCTGGTGACCATGATCGTGCTGGCGACTTTTCTGGGAAGCTCCAGCAGAAATCTGATCCTTCTGATTGCTGCATTCAGCTGGGTGGGGACGGCCCGGAATGTCCGGGCAAAGGTCATTCACCTGAATGCCCAGCCTTTTATTGAAAATTGCATGATCCAGGGATACAGTCGGAAGCATATCATTCTCCGCCATATTCTTCCGAATCTGTATGATGTATTGCTCTCCCGGTTTCTTCTGGGGGTCAACAGCTGCATTATGATGGAGTCCACCCTGAGTTTTTTGGGCTTTGGGGATCTTTATCATCCCACTTGGGGCACCATGATCAACTTTGCCTATAAGCGGGGTGCCTTTCTTCGCCAGGCCTATGGGTATCTCCTCTCGCCGGGCGTGTGCATTATGATGCTATCACTGTCATTCTATCTCATCAGCCTGTATTTTGAGCACCGACAGGCTGCCATTCAGGAAAAATAGGAGGTCATACGATGCAAAAGGAACTGGAATCTTTGTGGCAAAAATGCGTTGCGTTTCATGGCCACGGCTGCGGAGGCCTTGCAGTCGGCTTTCGGGCGGTGCTGTATGCATGGGAGCTGTTTGAAAGTGACAGCACATCTGAGGACGAGGAGATCGTGTGCATTGCCGAGACCGACGCCTGCGGCGTGGATGCCATTCAGGCGCTGCTGTCCTGTACCGTGGGAAAAGGGAACTTGATTTTCAATCTACAGGGGAAAAACGCCTTCTCCTTTTATCGCCGTCCGGACGGAAAGTCCTTCCGCCTTGTCCTGCGCCCAACACCGGAGAAAACCAAGGACGAACGGCTGGCGTGGCTTATGGATGGGGACTTCCACGAGATGTTTGACGTGAAGAAAGCCCCGGAGCCGATACCGGAAGAAGCCCGAATCTTCAAGACCGTCACCTGCTCCGTGTGCGGAGAACGATTTGCCGAGAGCTTTGCCCACCTTCAAAACGGTGAAATCGTCTGCTCCGCCTGTTACCGTCCGTATACAAGGGGGCTGTGATGGAATACCCGTTTGATGCCCTGCACGCCGGGATAGAAAGCCAGATTCTCAATCTTCCCGCCGGAATTCCCGATTCCCAGGCAATCAGGCAGGCAAAGTCCTTGCCAGACTCCGTTGAAAAATTCCGTGCATTAGGGAAGGCTCTTTCCAGGCAGCTTCGCTACCGTGAGGCCGTTGCAGCTTATACGGAGGGGCTGAATTTGGAGCCGGAAAATCTGTCCCTGCTCCGCCTTCGGGCGGGACGGTACCTGACGACGCTGCAAAGTGATCCTGCCATCGCTGACTTCGAAAAATGCCTGACTTTGGGTGCGGAAAAGCTGGACTGCCTCTATCGGATCGGCCTTGCCCAGTATTACGCCGGGCGGTACGAGCAGGCAATGGAAGCTTTTGAGGGCTGTATGCCTTTATGCGATGATGAAATGGGGATTGCGGTTCTTTACTGGCACACGCTGAGCGCTGTCCGGACAGAGAAAGCGCCGACTCTTCTGAAGTACTATCGCCCGGATATGGCGGTGGGGCATCATACTGCTTACGAAAAGGCCATGCGGGTCTGGAGCGGTACAACGCCGCTTGCAGCGGCGCTGGAAATGCTGGAGAGGGAAGAAGACGATCTGGAATATGGCATTACCTTGTACGGCCTGCTTTGGCATCCCGACTGCGCCGAAAGAGAGCGCCTTTCCCAAGTGCTTCTTCGCCGGGACGGTTTCTGGCCCAGCTTTGCGTACCTCGCTGCATGGAAGGATTGGGCAGGAGCCCAGTAAGCGTCTATCTTGATATTGGGATCAACCGAAATGAATATAAAAAACGGAGCTGTCTCAAAATGAAGCATTTCCAGAGGTTAGAGAAATAATCTTTATAAAAATTGCTCAAGCTGCCGAGAGGGTTTACTGTCTGTGAATTGCAGGCGACAAGCCGAAAGGCATCGCAACGGCGAAATCAACCGGGAGGACTACGACAAGTGGTGTTATAACTACCCGAAATACGATGAGACCTCCGGCTATGTGAAAGTCCCGTCCCAGCAGCTCAGCGATGCAATGGTGGAGGCGTTCAAGGACCGGCTGAAGGCTGACTAAAAAACAAAAGAAAAAGCGCTATCTGACTTGGCTTCAAATCAGATAGCGCTTTTTGTTATCGCAATCATTCAAATAATGTTGCCATTTTGTTGCCACAGCGGGCACTCATGGCGAAAAAGCCTTGTTATTACTGGACTTTTTCGAGAGTGAAATCATTCCCATTCGCTCCCCGAAACCGTGACCTAAACGATTTTGTATAGACCGTTTAGCTCCGAGTATCGGGATTGCTTAGATTATCCAAGAATTACGGTGTACCATAATTCCTGTTGTCATTGTGTTGTCGGGCAGAGGGATGATCTGGTCGTGAAACTGCTTTTATACTCTTCGCCCCAGGCCCACATGGAATCCAGAATGGGCTTCAGGCTCTTGCCCAGTTCCGTCAGAAAATACTCTACTTTCGGCGGCACTTCGGCATAGACCTCACGGTGAACAAGCCCATTTGCCTCCATCCGCCAGCTGCTGGAGGATGTCGCACGGGCGGACAGCCTAAAATTATGGCTCACCCTGCAGACGTTGGGGACGGATCAGATCAGTGATATGGTGACCCACGGCATCTACCTAGCCCAACAGACGGAGTCCTGGCTCCGGAACCAGCTGGAATGGGAGGTTGTAACGCCTGCGCAGCTGGCCATTGTGAATTTCTGCTATGCGCCTCAGGGGCTCACACCCCAGCAGCAGGACGAACTATTTCTCAGCGCATGATGGAGGAAGGCTTTGCCTGCGTGCTGACCACCCAGCTGAAAGGCCGGACCGTTCTGCGGATCTGCCCGATCCACCCGGAGACAACGGAGGACGATATCCGCCATACGATACAGCGTATGTACCAATATGCCCGTGCGCTGAAAAAGGAATGTGTGTCGAACTTTTCTTGAATCATATGCCATAAAGTAACACAAAAACAACAGATAGCCGCCACAATTCCGTAATGATTGGTGCTTGACAGTCTCCTGAAAGAATGCTATAATAATATGCGTAAAATTTGAGTGGACTTTTCCGGATGCGGTCATCTTTTTGCCACACAGCTATCTTGTGATAGTTGTGTGGCTTTTTTGCTGCCTGTATCTCGGAAGTATTAGCAGAATGGAGGACTATAGAGGACTATATCTGTATGGAAAAGAATTTTTGTCTCTTATCAAGACGCGCCGTAGTGTACGGGCTTATAAATCGGAACCTGTCCCTTCCAAGGCTTTGGACGCTGTACTGGAAGCAGGGACTTACGCTCCTACCGGCGGAGGACATCAATCTCCAACCATCATTGCAATTACAGACCCCAAATATAGGCGGGAGATTGCAAAACTAAACGCAGAAGTGATGGGGAGCAACACAGACCCTTATTATGGCGCACCTGTCGTGATCCTAGTTTTGGCAGATGGCTCCGCAAGTACCTTTGTGGAGGACGGAAGCTGCGTCCTCGAAAACATGATGCTCGCCGCCCATGCCCTTGGGCTGGGAACTGTATGGGTACATCGGGAACGTGAGATTTTTGACAGTGAAAGTGGCAAGGCTCTCCTGCGGGAGTGGAAGCTGCCGGAAACCTTGCGCGGTGTCGGGGCGGTTGCATTGGGGTATCCAGCCCGGGAAGCCAGTCAACCCGCAGCACGCAAACAAAACTATATCGTTCGGATTTAATGATCCTGCTGTCCGGCGCAATTTTTTGCGCCGGACACTTTGGGGAGAGGAGGGAAAGTATGCAGACCAATAATAAAATGGCGGTCGCTCCTGTTGGAAAGCTCATCTGGCAAATGTCGATACCGCCGCTGATTTCCATGTTCCTGCAATATTCCTATAACCTGATAGACAGCGCGTTTGTGGCACGGTTGAGTGAGAATGCACTGATCGCTGTTTCTCTGGCATTCCCGATTACAACATTGATGAATGCAGCGTCTATCTGGATCGGGGTCGGCGTGAATGTGCTGATAGCAGGGTATCTTGGACAGAAAAAGCAGGATGAGGCAAATGCAACTGTCACACATGGATTGTTACTGGCCTTTGGAATAGGTGCTTTGCTCAACCTTCTGGCATTACTGATTATGAAACCCTATTTTCGGGCATTCACCAATAATGAAGAAATTTATCAGCTGAGCATCGCCTATATGAGTGTGTGCTCCTTCATGCAAATTCCCAATATGGTGCATATCGCCGTCCAGAAGATGATACAGGCCACCGGGAACATGGTCGCTCCCATGTGGTTCCAGATCGCGGGCGTGGTCGTCAACTTCGTGTTCGACCCCATTCTGATTTTTGGGATTGGTATTTTCCCAGCTATGGGAATCCGCGGCGCTGCGGTGGCTACTGTTGCGGGCTATTCATTATCCATGATTTTGGCATTTGCTTTGCTGCTGGGCAAAAAGCAGAAAGTGCAGGTAAAAATCAAAGGCTTTCATTTGCAAAAGCAGATGATCCGCAGTATTTTTGCCTTTGGCCTGCCATCTTTTATTATGAACGCCCTCAGTTCGTTTATGGTGACGTTCGTCAATCTGTTCCTGGTGGCGTATTCCGATACGGCGATTGCTTTCTTCGGCGCATACTTTAAGGTGCAGCAGTTGATCGTTATGACGGTAAACGGCTTGATCCAGGGCTGTTTGCCTGTCATGCGGTTTAACTACGGCGCAGGCAACAGCGAAAGGCTGCATTCCGCTTTCCGATACGGAACCGCTTTGGTCACTGGTATGATGATACTGGGGACATTGGCCGTCATCCTTTTTCCAGCACAGATTTTGGGATTGTTTACGGCGTCGGAAACCATGCGCTCCTTTGGGATATCCGCTATGCGGATTATGGCGGCAAGCTATCTGTTTTGCGGCCTCTCTACGATGATTTCCACCTATTTTCAGGCTACGGAAAAAGTAGGTTCCAGCATGGCAATCC
>OHNP01000840.1_pt1 | contig 12911 bp, 10 predicted proteins | sample 1569531 | NCBI WGS metagenome assembly OHNP01 (sample SAMEA3879587, study PRJEB24766) | human gut metagenome | biome: human-associated habitat; feature: feces | place: USA | collected 1985/1987
ATAGCCCGTCGTAAGCAGCTCCACCGGGACGCTCACATACAGCACGGTCTGCGCGCCGTCGGAACGCGCGACAATCTTCGACGAGCCGAACGGCGTGCCGTTCATATAGTACGTCAGGGAGGAAATGTCCGTCAGAATCAGGTCGGATGCGGTGTAGCTCAGGCGCAGCACGGCGCTGACGGGCTTGGCGTACTTCGGCAGATTTGCGTACAGGCTCAGCGTCGTCGTAATGCCGCTGAGTGTCTGCACGCCGCCGAAGGTGAAATCAGCATAATACTCCCCTGCCGCCGCGCCTGCCTCAAATGCCGTTGCGTCACTGGCAGATTGCTGCTTTTCAATTTCACTCTGGACAAAATTGTCCACCACACCGCTGGGAATTTCGGTTTCCTCCGCCGCAGCGCAGGAGAAAACCAGCAGCGCTGCGAGCATCAAAGCCAGCAGACGGCTTGTGAAATAGCGTGTGTTCATCGTTCTCAATCCATCCCTTCTGATTAGTCTGCGGAACGTTCGGTCTTATACCAAGTGTAATCCGTTTTGCTGACGATTTTCTTCACCGTCATCCACATGGCGCGGAGGACGACAACCACCCACAGTTTCGAGTAGGTAAACAGCATCAGCAGAACCAGCGCCGCCGATTGCAGATTGAACTCATTCTTCTCCTGCGCCAGCGTCAGCGCATAGCTCGTATCGGCCAGAAAGACGTCGCGGCCGTGCTTGTCGACGGCCATGTTGGTGTGCTTGCGGCGTTTGAAGTCGGCCAGTTGCGCGGCGTTGTCGCTCTCGATCCAGCAGGCTTTGTAGATGGAGATCGGCTCCCAGCGGCAGGCGGCGTTGTATTCGTGCGCCAGGCGGTATTCGATCACTTCGAATTGCAGGGCGCCTACCGTGCCGATGATCTTGCGGCCGTTGAGCGACGAGGTGAAGAGCTGCGCCACGCCTTCGTCCATGAGCTGATCGATGCCTTTGGCCAGTTGCTTGAATTTCAGCGGATCGGCATTCTCGATATAACGGAACTGTTCGGGTGCGAAGGAGGGAATGCCTGTGAATTTGAGCTTTTCGCCTTCGGTGAAGGTGTCGCCGATCTTGAAGTTGCCCGTGTCGTGCAGGCCCACGATGTCGCCCGGGTAGGCGAAGTCGATGATCGACTTTTTCTCGGCCATGAAAGCTGTGGGCGAGGAGAATTTCATCTGTTTGCCGCTGCGCACGTGCAGGTAGTTCTTGTTGCGTTCGAACGTGCCGGAGCAGATCTTCAGGAAGGCGATGCGGTCCCGGTGATTCGGGTCCATGTTGGCGTGGATCTTGAAGACGAAGCCTGTCATTTTCGCCTCGGCAGGCTCTACGATCCGGGTTTCGGTCGGTGCGGGGCGCGGCGAGGGGGCGATGCGGATGAAACACTCCAAGAGCTCCTTCACGCCGAAATTATTGACCGCCGAACCGAAGAAGACCGGGGCCAGTTCGGCCCGCAGGTAAGCCTCGCGGTCGAAAGCGTCGTACACGCCCTCGACCAGTTCGGTGTCTTCGCGCAGTTGGTTGGCGTAGCGTTCGGTGATGTATTCGTCCAGTTCAGGCGATGCGAGGTCGTTGATCTCTACGGTCGAGGCGTCGGCCGTTTGCCGTTCGTCGCTCGTAAAGAGCGTGAGGTTCTTCTCGTAGATGTTGTAAACGCCCTTGAAGGTGTCGCCGCTCGAAATCGGGAATGAGAGGGGACGTACCCGGATGCGGAGTTCCTTCTCGATTTCGTCCAGCAGGTCGAAGGGATCCTTGCAGGGGCGGTCGAGCTTGTTGACGAAGACGATCACCGGGGTCTGCCGCATGCGGCAGACGTCCATCAGCTTGCGGGTCTGGGACTCGACGCCTTTGGCGCCGTCGATGACGATGATTACGGAGTCCACCGCCGTCAGCGTGCGGTAGGTATCTTCGGCGAAGTCTTCGTGGCCCGGGGTATCGAGAATGTTGATCTTGCGGCCCTGGTATTCGAAGCCCATGACGGACGTAGCGACCGAAATACCGCGCTGACGTTCGATCTCCATGAAGTCGGAGGTGGCTCCCTTCTTGATTTTATTGCTTTTGACCGCTCCCGCGACGTGGATGGCGCCGCCGAAGAGCAGTAGTTTTTCGGTCAGGGTCGTTTTACCGGCGTCCGGGTGCGCGATGACGGCGAACGTCCGCCGGCGGGTGATCTCTTCCTGTAAGGTCATAGATGGTAATAAAGGTTGTGGATAGGTTTGCTTGCGGATTATTTATTGTCCGGTTTGGGGTAGTCGGAGTTGTAGTGGCAGCCGACCGATTCTTTCAATGCGCTGCCCTGTTTGATGACCAGGTAGGCCACGGCGATCATGTTGCGCAGCTCGCACAATTCGCGGTTGGGCTTGGTCTTGTTATAGAGCTCCTCGGTCTCCTGCCAGAGTATCTCGAGGCGGCGCATGGCGCGTTTGAGCGAGAGGTTCGAGCGGACGATGCCCACGTAGTTGGACATGATCGTCTGCATCTCGCGCTTCGACTGGATGATCATCAGCATCTCTTCGGTGTGCTGGGTACCTTCGAAATCCCAGTCGGGAATGCCCTCCTGGAAATCGACCGTGCCGACGAGCGACGCCGTGCGGCGTGCGGCCTGGTCGGCATAGACCACCGCTTCGATCAGCGAATTCGACGCCAGGCGGTTGGCGCCGTGCAGCCCCGTGCAGGAGGTTTCGCCCAGCGCGTAGAGGCGGCGGATGGAGGTTTCGCCGTTGGTGTCCACCTTCACGCCGCCGCAGCAGTAGTGCGCCGCAGGGGTCACGGGAATCCAGTCTTTGGTGATGTCGATGCCGATCGAGCGGCACTTCTCGTAGATGTTGGGGAAGTGGCTGCGCACGGCCGCGGGATCCTTGTGCGTCACGTCGAGGTAAACGAAGTCCTCGCCCCGGCGGGTCATTTCGCGGTAGATGGCGCGGGCCACGACGTCGCGCGGCGCCAGCGAGCGCATCGGATGGTACTTGTCCATGAACTCCTCGCCCGACTGCAGGCGCAGGATGGCCCCGAAGCCGCGCATGGCTTCGGTGATCAGGAAGTTGGGCTTCTCGCCGGGGTTGTAGAGCGTTGTGGGGTGGAACTGGATGAACTCCATGTTCTCGGTCATCGCCTTGGCGCGGTGGCACATGGCGATGCCGTCGCCTGTGGCGACGCTCGGATTGGTCGTCGAAGAATAGACGTTGCCGCAGCCGCCCGCAGCGACGACGGTGAATTTGGCCAGCACGGTTTCGATCTCGTTGCTCTCCAGGTTCAGCACGTAAGCTCCGAAGCAGGCCAGGCCGCGCGTGTGGCGGGTGGTGTTGTGTCAGCAGGTCGATGGCGAAATGGTGTTCGAGAACCGTGATGTTGGGGTGCTTGCGTACCGAGGTTATCAGGGCCCGTTCGATCTCAGCGCCCGTGAGGTCCTCGTGGTGGAGGATACGATGTTCGGTATGTCCGCCTTCGCGGTTGAGTTCGAAGCGTCCGTCGGGTGTCTTGTCGAATTTCGTGCCCCAGGCGATCAGGTCGCGGATCAGCTCCGGGGCCCGGCGAACTACCAGTTCGACGGCTGCGGGGTCGCATTTGCCGGCACCGCAGACCAGGGTGTCGTGAATATGTTTTTCGAACGTGTCGGGCGCATAGGTCACCGAACAGATGCCTCCCTGGGCATAGTTGGTGTTGCACTCGTCCATTTTCCCTTTCGTTACCAGTGTAACGTGGCCGTGTTCTGCGGCTTTGAGGGCGAAACTCAGTCCGGCGGCGCCGGATCCGATGACCAGAAAATCGGTTTTCATGGTTTTCAGCGATTGGACAGGCCGAGATAGTGCTGGCGTGCGATGAAGCCGGATCGAGCCGACTTATATCCGGACGCAGCCTATCAGAGCGAAATTTTTTGTAAAGATAGCAAAAGGGAACGACGAGCCGAACCCGTTCGAGCTTGTCCGAACCGCCTTCTATCTGATGCAAAGATAGTGAAAGCCGAGCGCAGCGCCAAATTTATTTGCTGGTCTAAACCGGGTATCTTTTCCTTAAAGACCGGGATTTTTGTTAATTTTGTGCCCGCTATATGCTGAAAATGGAAAGACATATCGACATAGACCATTTCGACTACGACCTGCCCGACGAGCGGATCGCCAAGTATCCGCTCGAGGAGCGATCGGCATCGAAGCTGCTTGTTTACGAACGGGGGGAAATCTCGGAGCGCCGCTTCCGCGACATCGGCGACATACTGCCTGCGGGGACCCTGCTGGTGTTCAACAATACCAAGGTGATTCGGGCGCGGATCATCATGCACAAACCTTCGGGGGCTCGGATCGAGGTATTCTGCCTCGAACCGCACGATCCGGCGGATTACGAGCGGGCGTTCGCCGTGAAAGGTTCGTGCCGCTGGAGCTGCATCGTGGGTAACCTCAAAAAATGGAAAGAAGGCCCGCTGGTGATCGATTTCGAATATGAAGGTCGCGCGGAACGGATGCTGGCCTGGCGCGAGGGCGAGGGCGGCCGCGAGCAGATCGTCCGCTTCGAATGGACGGCTGATCTGACGTTCGGACAACTGCTGGAACATCTGGGCCGGATTCCGATCCCGCCGTACCTGAACCGCGAGAGTCAGGAGATCGATAATACCCGTTACCAGACCGTCTATTCGAAATTCGAAGGTTCCGTGGCGGCTCCGACGGCCGGCCTGCACTTCACACCGGAGTTGATCGAGCGGATGCGGACGCAGGGGTTTTCGTTCGAAGAGGTGACCCTGCACGTGGGGGCCGGAACATTTCTGCCCGTGAAAGACCGCGATGCGGCGGCGCATCCGATGCATACGGAACATTTCGAGATTCGTCGGAGCAGCGTGGGGCGGCTGTTGGAAAAATGGGATAATATCACGGCCGTGGGGACTACTTCGGTGCGGACGCTGGAGTCTTTGGCTGCGCTGGCATGGCGGATCCGTACCTCGGGTACGCCCGATGCGAGCCGCGTGATCGGGCAGTGGGAGTTGTACGACTTGCCAGAGGCGTTTACGGGCCGCGAAGCATTGCAGGTACTGTCAGACTATATGGTTCGTGAGGGGATCGAGAAACTCAAGGCCGCCACGCAGATCATGATTACGCCGCTGGGATACCGTTTCCGGATCGTGCGCAATATCGTCACGAACTTCCACCAGCCCAAATCGACGTTGTTGTTGTTGGTGTCGGCTTACGTGGGAGATGATTGGCATCGGATTTACGACTACGCCCTCACGCACGATTTCCGTTTCCTGAGTTACGGGGACAGCTCGGTGCTGATGCGTTGAGAACTTTGAATTATAAATGAAAACGGCCGGAAAGTGATAGTTTCCGGCCGTTTGTTGTGACGGGGATTGCTTGTTAGTGGCTTACGACCCCCATCTCTTCGGGCTTGTGTTTGTAGCGGAAGACCATTGCGAAGACGATGGCGACGACCAGCGCGTAACCCGCAAAGATATACCATGATTCGGGCCAGCCGAAAGCATCGACTACCGCACCTGCCGCGTAAGAGCCGAAGAAAGCACCGAGTCCGTTGGTCATGATCATAAAGACACCCTGTGCCGAGGAACGGATGTCGGGGGTAGTTTCCTTTTCGACGAAAAGCGAGCCCGAAATGTTGAAGAAGTCGAATGCGACCCCATAAACGATCATCGAGAGGATCAGGAAAACGGCACCCGATCCCGGATTGCCGATGCCGAAGAATCCGAAGCGGAGCACCCAGGCCAGCATCGAGATCAGCATCACCCATTTGATGCCGAAGCGTCGCAGGAAGAAGGGAATCAGCAGGATGCAGAATGTTTCGGACATTTGCGAGAGCGAGAGCAGGATTACCGAGTGGCGCACGATGGGCGAGTCGGCGTATTGGGGCATCGTGCCGAAGTTCTGAATGTAACTGTCGCCGAAGGCATTGGTAATCTGAAGAGCGGCGCCCAGCAGCATCGAGAAGATGAAGAAGATCGCCATGCGTTTCTCCTTGAAGAGAGCGAATGCGCGGAGTCCGAGCGTGTCGATCCACGACTGGCTTTTCCGGGCATGACTGACCGGACAGCCCGGCAACGTGAAGGAGTAGATCGCAAGAATCAGGGAGAGGATGGCCGAAACGTACAGTTGCCAATAGGTCAGTTTGATCTGTACGCCGCCTATCTGAACCAGATCGACGAACCACATGGCGGCGATGAAGCCGACCGTGCCCCAGACCCGGATGGGCGGGAAGTGCTTCACGGCATCGAGTTTCGCCAGGTCGAGGGCATTGTAGGCCACCGAGTTCGAGAGGGCGATGGTGGGCATGTAGAACATGACGCTCATCAACATGCAGGTGTACAGGGGTCCGTAGGCGGTTTGCGAGGCGGCTGCGACGAGGAACCCGGCGCTGATGAGCTGGCAGATGCCCAGCAGCTTCTGCGCGGGGATCCAGCGGTCGGCGATGATACCCATGAGGGCCGGCATGAAGAGCGATGCGATACCCATCGTAGCGAAGAAGCTGCCGATTTGCAACCCTGTGAACTGAAGTCCTCCGCCGAGGTAGGCGCCCAGCGAGATGAGCCACGAACCCCAGATCGCGTACTGCAGGAAGTTCATGACGATAAGACGGAATTTGATTCCCATAATTGGTTGATTTATGTGTTGTTTTACTTTTGCAGGCCGTTTTTCCCGGAAGGGGTTATGAACAAAAGTATAAATTTTTTTCGGAATTTTCTTTGCGGTTGAAAAATAAAGTTCTACTTTTGCATCACCGAAAGGACATTGAGCTATGGTGTAATGGTAACACAACAGATTCTGGTCCTGTTATTCTTGGTTCGAATCCAGGTAGCTCAACACAAAGAACGCGCCGCTGATATTCAGCCGCGCGTTTCTTCGTTATTGCGGTCGGCGCTTTTTAGAAGCGGAATCCGACGTAGAAACGGACGGAGTTGGTTTTCAGTTTCGTTTTGGTCGATGAGATGCCCTCCAGGTCTGCATCTTCGAGTGAGAATCCATTGTATTTGGCCTGGCCCCAGCGACCTTCCACGCCGACCGAAATCACTTTCCAGGCCACCGATCCGCCGAAGCTGTAGAACAGGGCGAAGTTGGAGTTGAAACTATCGTCGAGGTACATCATCGAGTAGGAGGGCGTGAGTCGGAAATAGAGGCTGATTTTCAGTTCGTGAACCGGGTTGATCGTAATCGAAGGACCGACCTGCATGCCGTATTCCAGCTGATGATTGCCGATGTCGATCGTTTCATCCATAATGTCGCCGACGGAACCCGAACCCGGCTCTTCCGATTCGGAGATCGTGTATTTCGAATAGTTCAGATCGACCCAGCTCCAGTCCAGACCGAATTTCAACATTCCGAGCAACGGTTTTTTGTGCAGGTAATAGGTTTTACCCCAACTGATCGACACGCCGAAATCGTTTTTCAGCTTCTCGTCGCCGAAATCCTTGAATACGAGCGATTGTTTTACGTAACCGAGGTTGAAGTACTTGGACCTGTTTTTCCATATTTTGCGATCGAGTTCCTCGTTCTTTTGGTGCCGTAATTGCTGGGAGAGGTCATCGACGACCCGCTGCAGCGAATCCGTTTCCGTCGCAACGGGAGAGGTCGTTTCGGCGACCGGTTCTTGTGCCGTCGCAGTTAAGGTCCACAGGGACAAACCGATTAAAAACGTAAAGATTTTTTTCATAATGGTATTTTTATTTAAGTTGAAGGTTTCTGCCGTTTCCCATACTGTAAAAATAACATTATTGTGAAAAAAAAGTTCGTTTGAATGGAATTATTGTCCGATAAGTATTATATTTCTTTGGTTACTCTTCCTCTTCTTCCAAATATATCTCCTCCATAAGGCTGTCCAGCTCGCGCCGCTCCTTTTTGGTCGGACGTCCCGTACCCCGGTCGCGGAAGACGAAGACCGTTTCGCGGGGGATGTTGAGCTTGTCGAGTTCCGATTGCGGAGTGATGTTGCGACAGTAGTCGGGGACGTTCTTGGCCGGCTGGCGGCTCGACACGTAGCCCACGACTTCGAAGAGATAGGTCACGGGCATCCGTTTGACGGCGATTCGGTCGCCGATCCGCACTTCGCGCGAAGGCTTGGCGTAGGCGTCGTTCACCAGCACCCGGTTCTGGCGGATGGCTTCGGCCGCGTCGCTGCGGGTCTTGAAGATGCGCACGGCCCAGAGGTATTTGTCTAATCTGATCGCTTCCATTTCGTTTTTTCAATTATATCGTACAAGCAAAATCCGATGTCGGGAGGCTCGGTGGCTCCGGCAGATTCGGATTTTCCGTTGTGCTGACGATTCGGGGCAGGATGTCGGAACAGAGCCGAAGCCGGTAGTGTGCGGCCGCGGGCTGTCCGACGATTTTCGAACCGGAGGTCGGTAGTCGCATCGATCCCTTGGGAACGGCGATTTCGGTGGGGAAGTGTCGCGGGCTATTTCTCATAGATGCTTTCCGATTTGGGCATGTCGTGCGATTGTTCGTCGTTCTGTCGGCTGACGCTCAAGATCATGCCCAGGGCGATAGCCGTGAAGATCGTCGAGGAGCCGCCGCGTGAGATGAGCGGCAGGGTTTGTCCCGTTTCGGGAATCAGGTTTACCGTTACCATGATGTGCAGCAGCGCCTGGCAGGTAATCAACAGGGCCAATCCCAGGACCAGCAGACCCGGAAATGCCGTGCCGCACCGTCGGAAAATTTCGATGGCACGGAAGAAGATCCACAGGTAGAGCAACAGCAGCAGCAGCGCCAGGACGATACCGTACTCCTCGACGAAAAAGGCGTAGGCGTAATCGCTTTCCGGGTGGATCATCTCTACGCGCATGGCGCTCTGTCCGGCGCCTTCGCCCAGGATGCCGCCGTTGTGGATGGCGATCATCGAACGCTCGGTGTCGGTCAGCTGGTCGATCGGCTTTTCGGTTTGGGGCTTGGTCCAGAGGTCGATCCAGGTTTCCACGCGGCCGCCGGCCGTTTCGCTGCGGCCCAGATTCAGCAGGCCGGCCAGCATTGCGGCGGCGAAGGCCAGGCCCAGCAGTTTCATCAGTTCACCGATCCTCACCCGTCCGATAAGCATCATCACCCACGAGGCGAAGAAGACCAGCACGGCCGACGAGGTGTGGGCCGGGAAGATCACTACACAGGAGAGCAGGACGGGGGCCAGGATGGGCCACGTGCCCTCGCGCCAGATTTTGCGCTGGTCGGGGCGCTTCCACCGCAGCGGGTTGAGCGAGGGGATGATCCGCAATTTGTCGATCACGCTCTGCCGGCCGGCGAGCTGCCGGGCCAGAAACAGTACGGTGGCGACCTTGAGTGCTTCCGAAGGCTGGAACTGGAAAGGACCGAGCGGAATCCAGCGGGCGGCGCCGTTGGTCGTGGCGCCGATGAAATAGACGGCCAGCGTCAGCAGAACGCTGCCTGCATAGGCGACCAGCGCCAGGTGGTTGTATATCCGGGAGTTGATCTTGTGTACGATGATGATCAGCGGAACGCAGACGAAAAGGATCAGCAGCTGTTGGCGCAGGAAGTGGGCCGTCGAACGAGCCGTATGCGCATCGTAGGCCATCTTCGCCGTCGAGGAATAGACCACCAGTACGGAAATGACGGCCAGTGCCGCGATAATGATCCACAGCACCTTGTCCCCGGCGAAGAGTTTCATGCCGGGCTCCTGTCCGGGTGCGTCGGTCTGCACAGTCGTACCCTCTGTGTTCGGATTGCCGGCCGTTTTCTCCGTCTGTTTTTCCGCTTCCATCTTATTATTTCGCGTGTTCGGCGACCCACTGTTTGAACAGTTCGCCCCGGTTTTCGTAATTTTTGAAGAGGTCGAAGCTCGCACAGGCCGGTGAAAGCAACACCACGTCGCCCGGACGGGAAGCTTTGCGGGCCGCCTGCATCGCCGCGTCGAGCGAATCGGTCGAAATGATTTCGGGAATTATGCCCGTGAAACTTTCGACCAGCTTGCGGTTGTCGATGCCCATGCAGACGAGCGTATGCACTTTTTCGCGGGCGAACCGCTTGAGCGGCTCGTAGTCGTTGCCTTTGTCCGTACCGCCTGCGATCCAGACTACGGGACGTTTCATACTCTCCAGTGCGTACCACGTGGAATCGACGTTGGTGGCTTTCGAGTCGTTGATGTAGGCTACGCCGCCGATCTCTCCGGCGGGTTCGAGCCGGTGTTCCACCGGCGCGAAGTCGTAGATGGAGCTGCGGATGCGGGTCGGGGATACTCCGGCCGCGAGCGCCGCGAGCGCCGCCGCCATAGCATTATAAGCGTTGTGCAGCCCGGGAATCCGCATTTTGGCCGTGTCGATCTCCACCGACTCCCGGCCGACCGTCGCGGTAAATTTTCCGTCCAGGAGGAACGCATCGCCTGCGCCGCTCGCCACGGCGTTTTTGGCCGCGAAGGGGAGCTGCTTCATCCGCAGGTCGTATTTGGGCAACTGCTGCCAGATCACCTCGTCGTCGCCCGAATAGATGAAGAAGTCGCGCGAATTCTGGTTCTGCGTAATACGCATCTTGGCATCCACGTAGTTCTGGAAACAGTAGTCGTAACGGTCGAGATGGTCGGGCGTGATGTTCGTCAGCACGCCGATATGGGCGCGGAACCGGAACATGCCGTCGAGCTGGAACGAGCTCAACTCCAGTACGTACCAGTCGTAATCGCCGGTAGCGACCGAGTAGGCGAAACTCTCGCCGATGTTGCCGCCGAGGGCTACGTTGTAGCCGGCGTCGCGCAGGATCTTGTAGATGAGCGACGTAGTAGTCGTCTTGCCGTTCGAGCCGGTGACGCAGATCGTCCGGGCCTTACCCAGGTAGCGGCCCGCGAACTCCATTTCGGAGATGACCGGAATGCCCGCTTCGCGGAGTTTGACGATCAGCGGCGCCTTGTCCGGAATGCCGGGCGACTTGACGACCTCGTCCGCCGCGAGGATCCGCTCTTCGGAGTGGTGCCCCTCCTCGTAGGGGACCTGCCACTGGTCCAGTTTGGCTTTGTAGCGGTCGGCGATCCGCCCCTTGTCGGAGAGGAAAACGTCGAATCCTTTCTTCTTGGCGAGGATCGCGGAGCCGTAGCCGCTGATGCCGCCGCCCAGGACAACTATTTTTTTCATGGGGTTATCGGATTTTAAGCGTTACCAGGGTAATGGCCGCCAGCAGCAGCGACACGATCCAGAAACGGGTGACGATCTTGGTTTCGAAGAAACCCTGTTTCTGGTAGTGATGGTGCAGGGGGGACATGAGCAGAATGCGGCGTCCTTCGCCGTATTTGCGTTTGGTGTATTTGAAGTAGCTCACCTGAAGCATGACCGAGAGGCTCTCGACCAGGAAGATGCCGCAGAGAAGGGGCAGCAGCAGCTCCTTGCGGATGCAGAGCGCGAAAACGGCGATCACGCCGCCGATAGCCAGCGAACCCGTGTCGCCCATGAAAATCTGCGCCGGGAAGGAGTTGTACCACAGGAAACCCACCAGCGCCCCGACCAGCGCCGCGGCGAAGACCACCAGTTCGCCGCTCTGCGGGATATACATGATATTGAGGTAGTCGGCGTAAACGATGTGGCCCGAGAGGTAGGCCAGCACCCCCAGTACGGCGACGATCGGGACCGATACGCCCGTGGCCAGCCCGTCGAGGCCGTCCGTCAGGTTCGCGCCGTTCGACACGGCCGTCACCACGAAAATCGCGACCAGCACGTAGAGAATCCATGTGGCCACGCGGTTGCCGCCCGTGAACCACGCATAGTCGAACTCGTTGTTCTTGACGAAGGGGATGGTCGTCTGCGTGGTCTTGAGGCTCTCGGAGCTGACGACCACATGGCGCTGAACCGTTTCGAGCACCGTGCCGTTCTCGTTCAGATAGACCGTCTGCACGGGCTGCGTGACCTTCTCGCGCACGACGATGTCGGGCGAGAGCCACATGGTCGTCCCGACGATGACGCCCAGCCCGACCTGTCCCACGATCTTGAAGCGCCCCTTGAGACCCTCCTTGCGGTGGCGGAACACCTTGATGTAGTCGTCCAGTCCGCCGATCAGCCCCAGCCAGACGGTCGAGACCAGCATCAGTTGCACGTAAACGTTGTCCAGCTTGCCCAGCAGCAGCGTCGGGACGAGGATGGCGACGAGGATGATCACGCCGCCCATCGTCGGCGTGCCCCGCTTCTGGAGCTGCCCCTCGAGCCCCAGGTCGCGGATCTCCTCGCCGATCTGCTTGCGGCGCAGGAAGTCGATGATCCGCCGCCCGAAGATGATGACGATGAGCAGCGAAAGGATCACCGCCGCCGCCGCGCGGAACGTATCCGCCGCGCACAGCAGCACGCGCTTGCCCTCGCCCTTGAGACTGTGGGCAAGCTTGCCGATGGATGTAGTCTTGCCCACGCCGTTCACGCCGATGACCAGCACGACGCTCGGCTGCGTCGATAAGTCGAGCGCGGTGTCGCCCACGTTCAGCTTTTCAATCAAAATATCGCGCAGCGCCTGCTTCACATCGTTGCCGTGCTGGATGCTCTTCTGGTACACGACGTCGCGCAGCTTTTTCACCGCGTCGTGCGCGACCGTCGCGCCGAGGTCAGCCAGAATGAGACTCTCCTCCAGCTCGTCGTAGAAGTCGTCGTCGATGGTCTCCCACACGATGGTGTCGAACCATGCTTTTTTGATCTTCGCAAAAATACCCATACTCTTTGATTCCTCTCTCGCGCTTATTCCTTAATGTTGAGTTCCTTGGCCATATCGTTCATGTTGATCGTCAGGATCTTGCTCACGCCGCGCTCCTGCATGGTGACTCCGTAGAGAACATCCGCCGCCTCCATCGTGCCGCGGCGGTGCGTGATGACGATGAACTGCGTCTTTTGCGTGATGCGGCGCATGTAGTTTGCAACGCGCACCACGTTCGGCTCATCAAGCGCCGCCTCGATCTCATCCATGACGCAAAACGGCGTGGGATGGACTTTCAGAATGGCGAAATACAGG
>OHNP01000854.1_pt1 | contig 12578 bp, 6 predicted proteins | sample 1569531 | NCBI WGS metagenome assembly OHNP01 (sample SAMEA3879587, study PRJEB24766) | human gut metagenome | biome: human-associated habitat; feature: feces | place: USA | collected 1985/1987
CCCTGCCACACCAAGAACGATCAATGAGGTGTTAATTCCTACGATCAGACGGTAATTTCTGTGAATCCGCTCCATCAGCCCATTACTGATCTTCTTTAAGGTAACAAGCTCATGGAGATCATCTGCACCCACCGTCACATCTGCAATCTCGCGTGCGATCTGTGCACCATCACTGATGGCAATGCCGACATCCGCTGCAGACAATGCCGGAGAATCATTGATACCGTCACCGACCATGATCACCTTTCTTCCGGCATTCTTTTCTGCCTCAACAAAGCTTGCTTTATCTTCCGGCAATACCTCGGAATGATACTCATCCACACCGACTTTTTTCGCAATCGCAGATGCCACGCGGTCACTGTCTCCGGTCATCATAACAACCTTGGAGATTCCGAGTTTCTTTAACTTTGCAATAACCTCAACCGCTTCCAGACGAAGTGGATCTTCGATGCAGATCACTGCCACAAGCACTCCGTCAATCGCCATATACAGGTGTGAATACTGCTCCGGAAGCTGCTCAAATATCTCTTTCTTTCCCTCCGGAATTGTAGCATTCTCATCCTCAAATACGAAATGATAGCTTCCTATGACAACCTTCTTGCCGTCTATGCTTGATGAGATACCGTGAGCCACAACATACTCAACCTTGGAGTGCATCTCCTCATGCTCCAGCCCCTTGGCTGCAGCTCCTGCCACAACCGCTCTTGCCATGGAATGAGGGAAATGCTCCTCCAGACATGCAGCTATCCTGAGCAGTTCATCAGGATCTCTTCCGTCAAATGATACGACGCGTACAAGCGTAGGTGATGCCTTTGTAAGTGTTCCTGTCTTGTCAAATACTATCGTGTCTGCATCAGCTACAGCCTCCAGGAATTTGCCGCCCTTGACTGTGAGGTGATGCTTGTTTGCCTCCTGTATAGCAGACAATACCGCTATAGGCATGGACATCTTCAGTGCACATGAATAGTCGACCATGAGCACCGCAAGTGTCTTGGTGATATTCCTTGTTAAAAGGTATGTGAGGATAGTTCCACCGAGAGTCCATGGCACAAGACCATCTGCAAGATGCTCTGCCTTGCTCTCAAGTCCTGACTTAAGCTTCTCAGACTCCTCTATCATCGCAACAACTTTATCATATCTGCTGGTCTTACCAGTCTTTACAACTCTGACTACCAGCTCACCTTCCTCAACAACTGTACCTGCATATGCACTGTCTCCGTGTCCCTTGTGGACCGGTACTGACTCTCCGGTGAGGGATGCCTGATTGACCATGCCCTCGCCCTGATCCACAACACCGTCAAATGGAATGACATTGCCCATATGAACCACTACCAGATCATCCTTTGCGATCTTCGCACTGTCCATAAGTACATCACAATCATCCACACGCACCCATACCTTATTGATATTGAGTGACATGCTTCTTGCCAGTCCATCCACCGACTTCTTATGTGTCCACTCCTCAAGGATCTCACCGATCTCCAGAAGGAACATGACTGATCCCGCTGTCGCGAAATCATTTGTCAGAATGGATGCTGTTATGGCTGTTGCATCGAGAACCGGCACCTCAAGCTTCCTGTTCGCAAGACACTTGAGCCCCTTGCCTATATACTTGAGAGCTTTGACGGATGTCAGACAATACCGAAGCGGCATTGGCATGATCCATTTCTTGGTCATGTACCAGGCGGTCTTCCAAAACAGCTTGTCCTCATACTGTCTGTTCATGACTCTGCCTGATGTCTCTGTGAGATCCGCCGGAACCTCCACCCTGTCATATCCAAACTGTCTCAGCGCATCTATCACCGCTGCACGGTCACCATCATATATGATGATCGCGTCACAGGTTCTGTCGTGCACCTTGACCTCTTCCACTGCCTCACAGTTCTCCAGATAATACTGAAGTATGTCGGCCTGTGCCATGGTCATACGGCTCTGTGCCATGTGTATACGCAGACGATTCTTTGTTTCATTTAAAATAGAAAACTTCAAGATCTTCGCCTCTTTCTTATGTTTTGTCTTATACTGATTACTCTTCTACAGTCTCTGCTGCGTCAGCGCTCTCAGCCTCTGTGCACTCAGCATCCTCAAAGTCAGCCTCTGCTGCCTTCTGTGCTCTTGCCTCGTTGATATCCTTTGCTCCTGCGTAGATATCACCACAGTTCTCCTGGATAGTATTTGCTGTCTTCATGACACAGTCCTTTGCTCTAAGAACACCAGCTGTACAATGTGTATATACGTTCTTTGCATCCTTGCTTGAGAGAACCTTGATACCAGCTGTTCCAAATAATACTCCACCTGCAAATATTCCAAGCTTCTTCCAGTTTACCTTCTTTAATGCCTTCATCATGATTTTGTCCTCCTTGATTATATATTTATTCTGATTAATGATATGACCACTTATACGCATGATAGATTATATGACAGGCTTCGCCGTGATTCGATTTTTCTAATCACGGTTTGTTCAATCAAACTCTCCTTAACGTAAAAAATGCATTCTCGATCTTCGTACTGTAGAAAGAGTCTGCATCTGTTTCGTGGCTTTTTATTTGCTGTAAGTATAGCACTGTCCCCGGCGTTAGTCCAATATAACATTCGCAATTTAAATGACTTTTTTTCTCAATAAGTATCAACAAGCTATCTTACACTTGTGACATTTTGTAAGGTTGCTTTTTTTCCTTCTATATACTATCTTATTACTATTGGCAAAGTCATATATACAAAGGAGATTCCATGTATGGATAATTTCAATATCAAAAGTATTCTGGTAATATTATTTTTATTTTTCATAGGATGCATCATGGGCTGGTGCATTGAAGTCATATTCAGAAAGTTCTTCTCCAAGAGCAACCCAAGCCACAAATGGATCAACCCGGGATTCCTCATCGGGCCTTACCTGCCTCTCTACGGTTCAGGCCTTGTGGTGCTGTATCTCCTGTCCCTGATCCATATAGATGCTGTTGACGCCCATCCTGTTTTGCAAAAGGTTCTGGTGGTACTGATCATGGCCATCGCCATGACCGTTGTGGAATACATTGCCGGACGTATATTTATAATAGGAATGAACATCAAGCTGTGGGACTACTCAGATGAGTGGGGCAATATACAGGGCATCATATGTCCGCTGTTCTCATTCTTCTGGGGTGTGATCGCGGCACTGTACTATTTCTTCCTCCATCCACACATACTGAACGCTGTGTACTGGCTGGCGGATCACCTGACATTCTCCTTCTTCATCGGTTTTTTCTACGGGGTATTCGTAATCGACTGCGTTGTATCATTCAACCTGATGAACAAGGTGAAGAAATTTGCGAAAGAGAATGATCTTATTGTCCGTGTTGAGGAACTCAAGTCCCGACTGGCTCTGGATCGTGAGAAGTTCAAGGAGAAGCCAAGCTTCCTTCTCTCTCTTCACGATACAGCATCGATCAAACGAGCATTTGAGAATAACCCTGAAAGCTTCTCCATAACAAAGAAGATCAAACTGAAGGCTGAACAGCTTACAGAGAACGTAAAGGAAAAAAGCGCTGTGATAAGTGAAAATCTCAAGGAAAAGAGCGAGGTGATCACCGAGGGTATCAAGGCTGCCGGAACTGAGGCAAAGGCCCGCATAGGCGAGACCCTGAATCGAAATGATTCATCAGATGTGGCCGACACAGATCTGTTCGACAATTCCCACAGGGACATAACAGAACACAAGAATGAAAAATAATATCATTCTAAGCATATAACAAAAGCAAAAATACCATGTACAGGCGAAATGCTGTACATGGTATTTTTTACGCGCTCTATTTACTTTTTATCTGTACTTGACACTAGCCTTCTTGTAGGTTCCTGCCGTCTTTCCTTTGTATGGTTTTACAAAGTATGTGTACTTTGTTCCTGACTTCACACGGCGGTCAAGATATGTTGTGGTCTTTGCTTTCACAACCTTCACACATTTGAATCTGCCGCTGCCTGTCTTTTTGTATATCTTATAGCCGGCGGCTCCCTTTGTCTTCTTCCAGGAGACTCTTACTCCCTGTGAGGTATTCTTTGCTCTTGCGGTCGTGCAACCTATATAATACTGGCTCTTTGCCTTGGAGCCGCCCTTTGTATAGCTGTTGTATGCCGATACTCTGTATGTGTAGGTCTTTCCTCCTACAACAGATCTGTCTACCATTGATCTCACAGAGCTTCCCTTCACTGTCTTTATAAGTCTGTATGCACCCTTGCCTGTGCGTCTGTATACCTTATAACCGGTGGCTCTTGAATCGGTATTCCAGGTGAGGCTTATTCCCTTACCTGTATTCTTCGTTTTGACCGTCACCGTCGCAAGCTTCAATTTGTCGAGTGTGACATTCTTGGTATATCCGCAGTTGCTGCATTTGTACTTCTGCGATCCCTTGGATGTGAATGTCGGCTGTTTTGTAACCTCTCCCGCCTGCCATTTGTGGCTCATACATGCTCCGAGATAGTAAGCGTCCTTTCTTGTACAGGATGGAGTATCGGAAACCCAGATCACAACATCATTTCCGTAATATCCCATTCCATATATGTTTACACCTGATACATACTTCTGTCTTATGTCATATATAGCCCACGCCTTGCGCTCATTTACCTCAAGATCTATCCATGCAACATATCTCGATGTGCAGAAATAGAGCTTTTCCTGTGCAAGGAACAGTGTTCCATACTGTTTGTTAAGTGCCGTACCATCTGTATCCAGCCATTCATCCTGCCCGGTAAATATCGTTGTATTTACACCGTTGGTGAAGCTGTACTTGTTTATCTGATAGTATGATGACTGGCTGCCCTGCTTTATGCTGTACCAGTAGCCCTTTCTATAAAAGATGACCTTCTCAACGCCATTCCAGAACTGGCCTTTTTCATATCGCTTATCCGTGGCATTGCTGTATGTTCCCTTCCATACATTTCCCACCTTTGTGTCATATCTGCCAAGATAATAATCGCTGCTGGCGGCCTTAGTCTTACTGTTCAAGGTGTCAAAGCTTACAAGGAAATAATCATGCATCGACCTTCCCGGTATATCACTTGCGGGATCATCCCAGGTTGCGTCAACGTGATACCACTTTCCACCTATATTTACAACATTCCACGCATGGTTTACATACCGGCTTGTGGCAACTCCACTCGGAACCCCGGCTTTCCTGAGGAAATACCACATGGTCTCCGCATATCCCTGACACACGCTGCTCCTCTTAACCAATACACCATACATATCATACATGTGGTCTCTTCCGGTTGTTGGATCAAATTCCTTAGCCCCGCTGGTGTCATATGCAACTGTAGATGTCAGGAACTCATGATATGCAAGCACGATCTCTGCCGGCTTCATGTTCTTTGTATTTATCTGCTTGTTCACTTCCGCTATGGCTGCATCCAACTGCTTCTTTTCGGTTCGGGCATTTGGCTTGTATGAGAACTTCAGATACACGACCTTTCCTGTGGTCTGGTCATACAGATAACTGTATCTTGCCACATACACGACCTCGGGATGCGCATTCATTGCGGTTGTGACTACATTTGCAACATTTCGTGTGGTCAATCCCCAGCTCTTTACATTGAGTCTCGGTGAAAATTTCTCCACAGCGCCGACAATGGCACTCTCATATTTCTTTGAATTTGCCGCTGCCAGTGACGCTTCCGATGAATCCGATGCTTCATCTTCTATTATCTGTCCGCCAAATTGCAGGATACCTGAAGTATCGCCCTCCTGCTCAAGCAACTGACCATAGCTGCTCTGTGATGAGTCATACTGTTCCTGAGTATCTTCCGCAAATGCTGGTATTTTTCCGCCGTACAGCACACACGCAGCGATGACGCCCACCACAAATATCATCCTGATACGCCGCACAGCTTCTGTGAGTCTTACATTTTCATATTTCATTCTTTTTCTCCCTTATAATTACGCAGTAAGCATCTACCTTTTTATTTTCTTCTGCGGTGACGCTACACTGTATGTCTTATTATTCACTGCCTTCACAATGTAATAATAAGTCTGACCTTTCTTTGCCGTTTTGTCTGTCCAACTGAGAGTTTTCGCTGTTACAGTCTTGACTGCCCTGTATTTGCCTGTTGGTGTCTTTCTATACACAATGTATTTTTTTGCACCGGCAGACTTTTTCCAGGAAAGTTTCACTCCCTGTGCTGACTTCCTGACCGTGACAACCGGAGCCTTGATGTAGAGAATACTTGCCTCTGTATATCCACTGAGTACATTTCCATTATATGCCTTTACACAGTAGTAATACCTGTTTCCTGACTTGACTGTCTTGTCTACATAGCTTGTCGTTCCCGACTTGACTGTCTTGATACATACATATCTTCCCTTGGCGGTTCTCCTGTATATCTTGTAACCAGATGCCCCTGACGCTTTATTCCAGGTAAGCTTTATCGCGCCGGCCTGCTGTGCAGACTTTACGGTTACCTTCGCAAGCTTCAGCCTTGCAATTGTGACCTGCTTTGCTGCGCTACATGTCTTGCACGTATATTTCCTGACTCCTGTAGCTGTATATGTAGCTTTCTTAGTAACCGTTCCATTATCCCATGCATGGGTCGTACATACAAGCTTGGCTATAGTCTCGGTCTTTGTCTCGCCACAGTTTGTACAGGTGTACTTTCTTGTTCCCTCTGTCTTGTATGTTGGCTGTTTTGTCACTACTCCGGCATCCCACGCATGCTTTGTACATACCAGCTTGGCTATCGTTTCGGTCTTGGTTGTTCCGCAATTCTTACACGTATACTTCTTGGTTCCCTCTGTCTTGTATGTCGGCGCTGTCACAACCTTGCCGCTATCCCACACGTGGCTCGTACATACAAGTTTGGCTATCGTTTCGATCTTGGTCTCACCGCAGTTTGTACAGGTGTACTTCTTGGTTCCTGTACTTGTGTAGGTCGGCTCCTTTGTCACCACTCCAGCATCCCACTTGTGGCTTATGCACATCTCGAATGTATACTCGGCATACTCCTTGTTATACTTGCTTGAATTGCTTGAATCCTTAGTTTTCTTTATATTAGGAGAATCTGTAATAAAATACACCAGCTTACCATACTGTTCTCCAAACGCATATAAATTATTTCCTGTTGAACTATTATACTGCGTTCGTATATTTATAAGCTCTGTAGGAGTTACATTTGTCGATGTTATATCTATCTTGTTCAAGCTATCCGGAGTCGTAAAATATAAATTATCACCTCGGAGATATATTGAACTGTAAACACCGGAATAATACCCACCACTCGGAGTTGTCCATTTTGCAGTGCCCGAATACAAAACCTTGTTTATGTTAGTCGAATACTGGTACTTATTTATGTTAAATGATGTTTTCGAACTGCCCTCACTTATGCTGTACCAATAACCGTCTTTATAAAAAATAGCTTTCTCAATACCATTCCAGAACTTACCACTCTCATAAGTGGTGTCCACCGCTGTCGTATATGTATCTCCCCACTGTGCGCTGACAACCATATCCGTTCTGTCCTTAGTATGGTTGATGAGTGTATTCTTATTCATTGTATCAAAGCTGACAAGAAAATAATCATGATATGATCTTCCAGGCATATCCCATACCGGATCATCCCATGTCGCATCTATGTGATACCAGTTGCCACGGATCTTAACTATGTTCCATGCGTGATTGATATTTTCACTTGATGCGATTGCACATGAAAGACCAGCCTCTCTTAGCAGATAAAACATAGTCTCGGCATATCCCTGACACACACAACTATGTTTAACCAAAGCTCCATACATATCGTACCCGTGATTTGCAGCAATCGTTCCATTGAAATAATCCTCATATGCATATGAAACTGTGGATGTGAGATACTCATGATATGCAAGTACTATCTCTTCATCGCTCATTCCACTGGTATCTATCTTACTCTTGACTTCCTGAAGTGCAGCATCAAGCTCCTGCTGCTCCTCCTTTGCATTTGTCAAATATGTAAATGCTATTTTGGTGATTGAAGAGCCAGAAGTCCAATATGTATAGCCTCCCGATAGACTGATAAACTCGGGATGAGAATTGATAATAGATCTTACTGCCCCGTTATTAATATCGTCTCTCGTAAGGCCAAGTTCCGATACATCTATACTCGTCTGCCATGCCTTGATTCCTTCAACAATAAGCTTCTCAAGTGCTGTTGCATCATATGTAGATGCCAGTGAAGCCGCACCATCCTGCTGCTCAACGACAACGCCAAGTCCGCCTTTCTGCAAAGTGTCGTCCAGATCATCATACCCTACCGTAACCTGACTCTCATCTGAACTTACCCGTGTCTGATCAGATGCATATGCTCCCACTTTACCGCCTGGCAATAGCACAACCGCCGCTGAAAATGCCAAGGCACCGATACAGATTTTTCTGCTCAGCTCCCTTAACAACTCAGACCTTATACTGCCTGCCACCACTCTATATGATTTCCTCTTTTTTATCATAAAACTCCTCCTTAAACGATACGTTCCAACCTTATATTTCCGTTCATCCCTCAATACTTTTATTATATAGATTTTTGACACTGTTCGATAGCTTTTTACCTCACTTTTGTACATCTTGTAGGAATTGACAAATTGCGCAACTTTGAGCAATTCATGATATCTTAATCATAAGCAACTATATCTCTTATTTCAAGCCGTTTTTCTTAATTATATACAATATTGTCCTGATGAATGGCAGTGTATATATTTTGTATATTTTGCACAAATTGAAATGTATTGTCAAATTACAATTGAATTATTTGTCTATTTGTGCTACCTTTAAATAGCAAGCTGTGCAACCGTTTGCGCATATATTCTACACTAAAAACAGATCACATAGAGCACATTACCTTTATTTATAGGAGATGACAGATAAATGAACAAAAACAAGCTTTTTCCACAGATAAACGGAATACTACACGGCGGTGATTACAATGCTGAACAGTGGCTTGACCGCCCTGATATTCTGGCAAAGGATATCGAGATGATGAAGGAGGCAGGAATGACTTCCGCTACTCTTGGTGTATTTTCATGGTCAGCATATGAGCCTGTTGAGGGCGAATACCATTTTGACTGGCTGAAGGATGTTATGGACAACCTGTATAATGCAGGCATTTACACCGTTCTTGCCACGCCATCGGGCGGCAAACCGGCATGGATGGCACAGAAGTATCCTGAGATCAGGCGTGTGGATTCATATGACGTCAGGGAACATCAGGGCGTCCGTGAGAACCACTGCATGAGCTCACCTGTATACAGAGAAAAAGTTGCCAATATCATCCGTCAGCTCCACGCCCATGTGGGAAACCATCCGGGACTCATCATGTGGCATGTGTCAAATGAGCTTGGTGGCGAGTGCTACTGCCGTCTCTGTGTGAAAAGATTTCAGAATTACCTCGCAGAGAAGTTCGACCACGACATAAACAAGCTGAACAAAGCATGGTGGACCACCTTCTGGAGTCACTCATACAACAGCTTCTCACAGATTGAGCCGCCATACAAAAATGGTGATTTCAGTATCATGGGGCTGAACCTCGAATGGAAGAGATTTACCACATGGAACATGAACGATTACATGAAATCAGAGATAACGCTCCTCCGTGAACTCACCCCTGAAATACCTATAACAACCAACTTTATGCAGCTCTACGATGGTCTTGACTACAGACCAATGGCAAAGGAACTTGATGTGATCTCATGGGATTCATACCCTAGATTCCACAACGACTATGAAAGCCTTGCGGATGTCATGGGGCAGAACACATTTGACCACGCAGTCATGAGATCCATGAAGAAGGATAAGCCTTTCATGCTTATGGAGAGTGCTCCGGGGCTTGTAAATTGGCATCCATATAACAAACTCAAAAGACCGGGCATCCACAAGCTGTTCTCATACAACGCTATAGCCTGCGGTTCTGACACTGTTCAGTACTTCCAGTGGCGAAAGGGCAGGGGCTCATTTGAACAGTATCATGGTGCCGTTGTTGACCATCTCGGAACAAATGACACCAGAATATTCAAGGAGGTTGCCGCCCTCGGCGCAGAGCTTGATGGGCTCTCCGAGATAACCGGCACACTCATCAGATCAAAGGTTGCACTGCTGTTCGACTGGGACAATATGTGGGCCATAGATGATGTCAAGGCTCTGGGGCAGGAATCAAAAAAATATCCTGAGACCTGTATGTCTGTATACAAAGAGCTGACAAAGCGCGGCGTTGACGTGGACGTCATTGCATCCGATGAACCACTCGACGATTACGATGTGGTTGTTGCACCTATGCTCTACATGCTGAGAGATGGCGCAGCCGAGTCTCTTGCCGCATTTGTAAAGAGGGGCGGACAGCTTCTATCCACTTACTTTACGGGCTATGTAGACAAGGATCAGCTCTGTATACTCGGTGGATTCCCGGGAAATGGACTTGCAGATGTATTTGGAATCATCAGTGAAGAGATAGACACCCTGTATCCATCTGACAGAAACAGCGTGAGCTTCACAGATGGCAGTTCATGCGAACTCCGTGACTATGCTGAGATCCTGAGAGTCGGAACGGCGGATGTACTTGGAACCTACGATTCTGATTTCTACGCCGGAAATGCAGCAGTGACAGTGAACAGCTACGGCGAGGGCAAGGCCTACTACGTGGCTGCAAGAATAGATTACAGTAAACTCGGTGAGATCATGGAGCAGATGATGGTGAACGCCGGTATCGCCATAAAAGATCTCCCTGACGGAGTTCAGTATCACTGCAGATATGCAGATGACGGAACTGCATATGGATTTTACCTGAACAACACCAACGAACCTCAGACAATATCTGAAGTTCACGGAACCGACATTCAGACGAAGAATATATTTGATGGCAAAATGGAATTGGCTCCGTTTGGAGTATCCATCATCAAGGAAAATAATTAAATCTGATAATAACTTTTTCCTTCCTTAAACCTTTTTGAAAAAGGCGGTGATACTTCTGTTGTGTATCACCGCCTTATGTGTTCTATTTCCAGCATGGACTCTCAGTCCTATATGCATTTTTAGTTCTTTTCAACCTGCTCCAGCTTATCCTCTATCGCCTTGATAACGATCTTGAGGGCTTTTATTCTGGCATACTTCTTGTCATTTGACTCCAATATGTGCCATGGCGCAAAGCTGGTGTTGGTCTTTTCCAGCATCTCATCCACCGCAGTCTCATAGTCATCCCATTTGTCACGGTTGCGCCAGTCCTCATCTGTGATCTTCCAGCGTTTCTCAGGCGTGTTCTGTCTGAGTGTGAATCTCTCAAGCTGTGTATCCTTGTCGATCTGAACCCAGAATTTGATGACGATCGCACCCCAGTCGTGGAGTTCCTTCTCGAATTCATTTATCTCGTTGTACGCTCTCTGCCAGTCATTCTCCGAACAGAAGCCCTCAAGTCTCTCAACCATGACTCTGCCATACCATGTTCTGTCAAATATAGCCACATGTCCTGACTTAGGAAGTCTTGTCCAGAATCGCCACAGAAAATGCCTTGCTTTCTCATGCGGCTCAGGACTTGCTATAGGATTTACCACATAACCTCTCGCATCAAGTGCCTCCGCTATCCTTTTGATATTTCCACCTTTGCCTGCCGCATCCCAACCTTCGTAGCCTATGATAACAGGTATCCTCTTCTGGTAAAGCTCATTGTGCAGTCTGCCGAGTTTCTTCTGCAGCTTGTCAAGTTCCTCCTTGTACTCCTCATCCGTCAGTTTCTTGTCGAGAGACACCTCGGAAAGTTTCGGGATCTTCTTGAGCGCAAATGTATTCTGCAGTATAGGTACAGCATGCCCCTGATTGAGCAGCGCAGTATCTATTCCCTGATTGATGATATCGAGTATCTGAAGTTCTGCCCATTTTCTCTCCTTTGCATCTATCATGTACCACGGTGCATTTGACAGATTGGTGTCATACATAAAGCTGTCAAATGCCTCAAGATACTCGTCATACTTTTTGTTCTGCTTCAGATCATGCTTAGACACTCTCCAGCTTGTAGTATCATCTTCAAGAAGTGTTTCAAGCCTCTTCTTCTGCTCATGCTTGTCTATCTGGAAGAAAAATTTCATGACCAGATATCCGTTGTCCGCCAGAGTCCTCTCAAATCTCTTGGTGCTGTCAACTCTCTTCCGGTATTCCTTGTCTGACAATTCTCCAGACATCTTGCCACCTACTATGTCCCTCATCCATCCACCATCCAGAAATACAAACTCCCCCTGTTCCGGTATTCTCGTAAAATACTTGTACAGGAATGGTCTGCGTTTTTCCTCATCTGTGGAATATTTCACTGACTCAACGTTGAAAAATCTCGGATCCATATTCTTTATGATCCTTCCCACAAGACTTCCCTTACCTGCGGCTCCCCAGCCCTCAAATATGACAAATACAGGTATCTTACCTTCCTTTACCTTGATCTGATTGCGTGTCAGATTCTCTCTGGCGATCTTTAACCGAGTGTCTATCTCCTCATCCGATGGACGCTCCGGCTTGTTCCAGTCCTTTAACATGTAACCCACTGCTCCTTTCACATTGTCTCTTCATTTGTTTTTATGAATAATATACCCCGATTTACAGAAACTAATGCCGCTT